>QMCE01001151.1_pt1 | contig 20870 bp, 17 predicted proteins | sample 1821851 | NCBI WGS metagenome assembly QMCE01 (sample SAMN09453174, study PRJNA476694) | Termite gut metagenome, whole genome shotgun sequencing project. | isolation source: worker | host: Odontotermes sp. | place: South Africa:Pretoria | collected 2016-01-28 | reverse complement strand
TACGGTGACGGCAATAATATTCTTACGGACGATGAAATTGCAAAGATAACAGAGATTGATGTTTCATCGCAAAATATTGTATCTTTGCAGGGTATAGAGTATTTTACTGCGCTGAAAAATTTGAATTGTTCTTATAATGATCTTGAAACTCTTGATGTCAGCAGCTTGATAAATCTTGAGATGCTGGATTGTCCTCACAATGAATTTGAAACGCTTGATATTAGTGGATTGGTAAATCTTCGTGGATTAGATTGTTCCAGCAATAAACTTAAAATTCTTGATGTTGGCAAATTGAAAAATTTAGAAGTGTTGTTTTGCTGCAATAATCAACTTGAAATTCTTGATATAAGCGGATTGACAAATCTTAAAATACTGGATTGTGCAGATAATCAACTTAAAGCTCTTGATATCTGCGCATTGAAAAATATTTGGTATTTTGATTACCGTAATAATCAAATAAAATTTTAGGAGAATGATTATGTTTAAAAACAAAATTTTAACAACATTAATGGCATTGTTGATAATCGCTTCAACAGCATTTGCAGATGTAGAAATTAATGCGGAAAATTTCCCTGACGAAAATTTCAGAAATTGGATTTTAGCGCAGGATTATGGAAATGACAGTATTCTTGCCGATAACGAAATTTTGCAGATAACGGATATGAATGTTTCATATCAAAATATCGCATCTTTGCAAGGTATAGAATATTTTACCGCGCTGACATATTTGAATTGTTCCGAAAATCAACTTGAATCGCTTGATGTCAGCGGCTTGAAAAAGCTGGAGATTTTTGAGTGTTCCGATAATAAACTAACAATGCTTAACATCATCGGACTTGAAAACCTTTCAGCTTTGGCTTGCGGTGCCAATCAACTTAAAACTCTTAATACCGATGGTTTAACAAATCTTGAGGTTTTGAGTTGCCCCGAAAATCAACTTGAATCGCTTGATGTTCGCAAGTTGACGAATCTTGAGATTTTGAATTGCTCCGAAAATCAACTGGCAGCTCTTGATGTTTCAAAAAATACCAAACTGACAAGATTATCTTGCGACTACAATCAACTTGAATCGCTTGATGTCAGTGGTTTGAAAAATTTAGAGGGATTATATTGTGAAAAAAACCGGCTTACAACTCTTGATGTCAGCGAATTGAAAAATCTGGAAAAGTTAGATTGTTCCAATAATCAACTTATAAATCTTAATATCGATGGCTTGATAAATCTAAAACAGTTGGTTTGCTCCGGTAATCAACTTGAAATACTTGATGTCGGCGGTTTGATAAATCTTGAGTATCTGTCTTGCTTCCGTAATCAACTTGAAACTCTTAATGTCGACGGCTTAAAAAATCTTTGGTTTATAAATTGTTCGGAAAACAAACTTACAGCTCTTAATGTCGGTGATTTGATAAATCTTAAAGAATTGGATTGCGATAACAATCAACTTGAAACTCTTGATGTCAGCGGTTTAGAAAATATTAGACATTTGGATTGCTATTTAAATCTGATGAACAGTGAAGAAGATGTAATCGGCTTCAACGGCGAGTGGAACAATTATAATTATAAATTCAGTCCGCAAAACGATAAATAAAAAGGAAGAATGCTTATGTCCAGAAATAAAATTTTAACAACATTAATGGCGATTCTGATTATCGCCTCAACCGCATTTGCAGATGTGGAAATTAACGCGGAAAATTTCCCCGATGAAAATTTCAAGAGTTGGATTTTAGCGCAGGATTATGGAAATGACAGTATTCTTACCGATGACGAAATTTCGCAGATAACGGATATCGATGTTTCTCGTAAAAGAATCGTGTCTTTGCAAGGTATAGAGTATTTTACCGCGCTGAAAGTGCTAAACTGCGGCAGCAACCAACTTACAACGCTTAATATCAGCCGATTGACAAATCTTTCGGAGTTGTATTGCTCCGATAATCAACTAACGACGCTTAATGTCTGTAAATTGGTAAATATTTCTGTGTTGTCTTGCTCTTACAATCAACTTAAAACTCTTAATACCGATGGTTTAACAAATCTTTTAACTTTATCTTGCTCCGATAATCAGATTGAAACCCTTGAAATCAGCGAATTGACAAATCTTAAGTATTTATATTGTCAAAACAATCAACTTGAAATTCTTAATGTCGATAGTTTAACAAATCTTTTGACTTTGTCTTGTTACAATAATAAACTCGAAACTCTTGATATCAGCGGATTGGTAAATCTTGTTAATTTGGAATGTAGTGGTAATCAACTCAAAACTCTTGATATTGGCAGTTTGAAAAATATTAAGCAATTAACATTGCCACTTAAATTTAATGAGCAGTGAAGATTCCGTAATCGGCTTTAATGGCGAGTGGAACGATAGTAATTATAAATTTCATCCGCAAATGCCGGGAATATAACTAACGACAATACTTAATGCGGAAAAATAATATAATTTTTTACGATTCACTTCGCATAAGCAGAGTGGTAAACGCATCGCCGCTTACCACTCAATATCATCAATATTAAGCGGCGTGGAATTGATTCCTACCCGCTGTGAGCGCCCGTTTTTGACGTGTATTACTCTGTCCGCCATCTGCGCCAAAGCCGAGTTGTGCGTGATGACGATGACTGTCTTGCCTGTGGAACGGCAGGCGTTCTGCAATATTTTGAGGATAAGCTTGCCTGTAACGTAGTCAAGCGCGCCGGTTGGTTCGTCGCAGAGCAGGATTTTTGGGTTTTTGGCAAGAGCGCGGGCTATGGAGACGCGCTGCTGCTCACCGCCGGAAAGCTGCGCCGGAAAGTTGTTAAGCCGCTCGCCCAGTCCCACCGAGCGGAGCATTTCCGCAGGATCGTGTGGATTCTTGCAGATTTCCGAGGCAAGCTCCACGTTTTCAAGTGCGGTAAGGTTCTGTATCAGATTATAAAACTGGAACACGAAGCCCACGTCATCGCGGCGATAGTCAGTGAGCTGCTTTTCGCCCATGCCGCTGATGGAAACGCCGTCAAGGGTGATGCTTCCGCTGTCGCAGGAGTCCATGCCGCCAAGCATATTGAGCAATGTGGTTTTACCCGCGCCCGAAGGTCCCACAATCACGCAAAACTCGCCCCGCTCTATCGCAAAGGTCATATTGTCGGCAGCTGTAATGCGGTTTTCGCCCATCTGATAATATTTGCACACATCCGTAAATTCTATATACGCCACAAGCTTTACCCCAGCAAGGCGCTCAAGCCTTCAAACACCGCGCCCAAGTCATCAAAACACAGCGCCGCCTGCTTGTCCAAATAGGTCTCCATATCGTTCACAATGACGATCTCACTGCCGCGCGAAAACGTTATGCGCGGCAGTGACGCTGCAGGCTGCACCGTAAGGCTCGATCCCAGTACGAGCATAAGGTCAGCCGCTTCCGCCTCATCCTGCGCGGCGCGGAGGGCGTCCATAGGAAGAGATTCGCCGAAAAAGGTAATGGCGGGTTTCAGGACGCGGGAGCATTTCGGGCAGCGCGGCATTCCATCCGCTTTGACAGCGGCGGCGGCTTCCTCAAAGGGCATCCGTACGTCCGCGCAGCGCAGGCAGTAGTGGACACGCGGCGAACCGTGAATCTCAATAACCCGCGTACAGCCTGCTTTTTGGTGTAATAGGTCTATATTTTGCGTGATGACTGCCTTGAGGAAACCCCGCTTTTCCAGTTCCGCAAGCGTGATATGTACGATTGACGGCTGTTTTTCGTCCAATCCGTAGATAAAATCTTTCGCCAGCCGATAATACACGGAAGGGTCCTGTTCAAAGGCGTCAATATCAAACATACTCATATAGTCTTCGTCGCCGATTGTGTACAGTCCGTTTTTCCCGCGAAAATCCCGAATCCCCGAAAGAGTGCTTACTCCCGCGCCGGTAAACGCGACGCAATGTTTCGCCGCAACGATTTTGTCGAACAGGGTTTTGATTTCTTCCATGTGTTCCTCATCTTACAATACGTCTTTTTCAAGAAGAGCGGTTAGATCATACGATTCCGCACCTCGTCCAAAAATCGATCAATAAGGAATTCCGTGTCGCGGGGGCCGGGGCAACCTTCCGGGTGAAACTGTACGGCGGCAAAGGGCGCTTCGGTGCAACGGACGCCTTCCACGGTGCCGTCGTTGGCATTGACGAACCATGGTTCCCAGCCAAGGGGAAGGGTTTCGCCGCGTACCGCATAGCCGTGGTTCTGGCTTGTGATATAGCAGCGATCCGTACCAACTTCTATGCAGGGCTGATTCTGCCCGCGGTGTCCGTAGGGAAGCTTATATGTATCCGCACCGGCAGCAAGCGCCATGATCTGGTTGCCCAAACAGATGCCGAAAATCGGCTTATCGCCGTCAAAAGCGCGGCGCACGGCGGCTATGGTTTTGCCGCAGGACTTGGGATCGCCTGGCCCATTTGACAGAAACAATCCGTCATAGTCCTCACTGTTCAGGTCGTGGTTCCATGGCAGCCGGACGACCTCCACGCCGCGTTTTAACAAACAGCGCAGTATGTTCGCCTTTGCCCCGCAATCAATTAACGCAATGCGCGGAACGCGGCGTACCTCGCAGTCCGAACTAGAAGTTTTCCCCGCCGCATAGGTCTTCGCCTCTTTGGGCGAAACCTCGCCGACAGGATGAACCACCCGCCCCGACTCAAGCGTAACATCGTCCGCGCCTTCCACAATGATTTTCCCCAGCATAACGCCGTGTTCCCGCAGGCGACAGGTAAGCGCGCGCGTATCTATGCCAAAAACGCCCGGCACATTGTTCTTCTCAAGCCACGCGGACAATGTCGCGCCAGAGGCGAAATGACTCGGCTCGTCGCACGCTTCGCTCACAATAAAGCCCGAAGCCTGCACACGATCCGACTCGAAATGCACGGGTATGCCCGCCTCGTCAAAAAACGGCTCGCAGGTCTTTGCCTTGACCGGCACGCCATAGTTCCCGGCAAGCGGATAGGTTGACACGAGTATCTGCCCCCGAAAACTAGGGTCTGTAAGGGATTGAGGATAACCCGCCATACCAGTAGTAAACACCACCTCACCCGCCTGGGACCGGGCTTTGCCAAAAGACCAGCCCGCGAATTCCGAGCCGTCTTCCAAAACAAGTTTCGCCGTTTTCATACCCTTATTGTAGTGAAAAATGGAGCGAATGGCAAGGGGCGGGGGCTTTCCGCTGTTCAAGCACGGATCAGCCAACGCTCAACAGAGCGAAGCATTTTTTGAATTTGCCCCTTGCGCCTGAAAAAAATTATAGTTATAATATTTGTACATTTATTTTTTAATGAGGAGAACAAAAATGGATTTAACTGCATTATTTAAATTGTCTTATGGACTTTATGTTGTGGGAGTCAAGACAGAAAAGGGGCTGGGCGGAAATATTGTGGACGCCATAGCTCAAGTTGCCGCGGGCAACGCCCCCATGGTTATGCTGGCGTCTATGAAAAACAATTATACAAATGAGAGCATCAAAAAGTCAGGCGAATTCGCCCTTTCTGTGCTTCCCGACAATGTTGATCCTTTCGTCATTGCAAACTTCGGCTTTCAGTCCGCCCGTGTCGCGGAGAAATGGGCGAATGTTCCCCACAAGGTCAAGGATGGGCTGCCTTTGCTTGATAACGCCGCCGCGTATCTTCGCCTGCGTGTCGCCAACACAATGGAGCTGCCTACGCACACCATGTTCATCTGCGACGTGGTTGATGGGGAACAGGGTGAGAATACGGCGCATCCGCTTATCTACGGCGATTATCAGGTTACAATGAAGAGCGCCGCTATGGAGGCGTTCCAGAAGTTCAAGGCATCAAACAAGCCGCCTATCAATACGCCATTGAACGCGACTTTCCGCTGGCGCTGTACGATCTGCGGCTTCATCTATGACGGGGTGGTGCCTTTTGACGAGCTGCCTGATAACTGGCAATGTCCTGTGTGCGGCGCGCCAAAACAAAAATTTGAAAAGGTTTCGTTCTAGTTTTCACACAGGCGATCCGCTGGATCGCCTGTGTATTTAAAAAATTATGTTGGCAGTCCGAAAAATTTATTTGAATTTTCCCACAACTGCGCCGCTACTTCTTCCTCATCCATATTGAGCATATCCGCGAGGCATATTGCCGTCAACGGCAGGTACTTGGGCATATTGCGCTTGCCCCGGTGAACAGATGGCACCATAAACGGACTTTCCGACTCTATCAAAATGCGATCAAGAGGCAGTACCGCCACTGTTTCGTGGAGATTTTTCGCGTTCTTATAGGTCAAATTGCCCGCAAAAGAAAAGTACAGGTTAAGATGCAGCGCCTTTTTCGCGTATTCGGCATTTTCCGAATAGCAGTGGAGTACGCCACCCCGCGGCGGCAGGCGGTCTTTAAGAACGTCAAGCACGTCGCGCCCCGCGCTGCGGTTATGTATGACCACAGGGAGATCGAATTTCGCCGCCATATCAAGCTGGTTAATGAACAGCTCTATCTGAGCCTTCTTGTTGCCAGAGCTTCGCATATAGTCAAGCCCAATCTCGCCTATAGCAACAACATGAGGAAGGCGGACGCTCTCTTCAATTATCTTGATCCAATCCCGTCCGGGCGTTTTCACCTCAACTGGCGAGACGCCCACCGCATAATACACGCTTTCGGAAGATCGCAGATTCTTATAAACCTGCTGAAAATCATGAAGCGTATTGCAGATCGACATGAGACGGGAAACACCGGCTTGGCGGGCTTCCTGAATAACCATAAGCTGATCGATGGGATCATCAAAAATAAGCCCAAGATGGGCGTGAGTATCAAAGTACTGCATGATTTTATCCGTAAAAGAGTGGTGTTATACTTCCAAACTGGATGTTAATCACTATACCATAAGTTCTTGGTAGCGTCAACAGCTATTTACATCACTAATCAATAAAAACTCCTTCATGATTTCCTGTGGGATTTTTGGAAACCACGAGAGTGAGACTTTACTTATCCAGTTCTTTAGACTATACTGGATATACAGTATTATAATTATAGAAAGGATCAAGTAATGGATGAGATAAAGGTATCGTTTGTGGCGAAAGAGAAAATCACCTGCCCTGCGTGCGGGGCGGAATTTCACCGTGAAGAGCTGCTGTCCGGTGGCGGGCGGCTCATTGCCGGACGGCTGACAGACGAACTGCATCGGCTCTATGAACCCTCTGTGAAATACGGGGAAGTATACCCGCTCATCTACCAGTCCACTGTCTGTCCCGTGTGCTGGTACGCCTCGTCCGAAAAGGATTTCCCGCTCCTTGACGAAGACATGGCCTTCGACATCAGTGTGTCGCGGGATCAGCGGCGGAAAGAGGTGAAGATGCTGTTTCCTCATGTTGACTTTACCGAAAACCGCACGCTTATGTCCGGCGTGGCTTCCCTATATTTGACGCTCCGCTGTTATGAGTTCTTCTCTAAAAAATTCTCTCCTACCATCAAGCAAGGGATTTCCGCTCTGCGTGTCGCATGGCTCTGTGATGACTTGGACGTGAAGTTTCCGGGCGAAAATTACAGCTGGGTGGCGACCCTTTTCAAGAAAAAAGCCGAATATCTCTATGATCGGGCTGTTATGTGTGAGCAAAGCGGAGAAGAGACCCTATCTGGTGCGAAAAATTTAGGACCTGATACGGACAAGAATTACGGCTATGAGGGTGTATTGTACCTTTCGGGACTGCTCAAGCTGAAATACGGCTCGTCTGGCTCGATCAAAGAACGGAACGAGTCGCTCGAAAGCACCAAGCGTACTATAGCCAAGATGTTCGGTTTGGGCAAATCGTCTAAAAATAAGCCCGGACCTCTCCTTGAACTCGCAAAAAATCTTTATGACCGTATCAAAAAAGAGCTAAACGATACCTCTGATGATGACTAATACAGGCGAACAGACAGGAGACGGCGGGATCGCAGGGCGGAACATCAAGCTTGTGATAGCCTATGACGGCACGGATTTTTCCGGCTGGCAGACGCAGGCGGAAGCGGGGCGGGAACGAGGAAGCGCGGCGCACCGCACCGTGCAGGGCTGTGTGGAAGCCGCGCTGGCAACCCTGCACAAGCATCCAGTGCGGCTCACCGGTTCGGGGCGCACCGACGCGGGTGTTCATGCAGTCGGGCAGACCGCGAATTTTTACACGGATATACGCCGCATGGACGCCGAACGTTTCGTTCCTGCGCTCAACAGCCTTCTGCCGCAGGACCTGCGCGTCCTTTCCGCCGAGGAAACCCATCGCGGATTTCACGCCCGTTTTGACGCCAAGGCGCGCGTCTACCGTTACTTTATCATAGTCGGACGGCGCGCCCTGCCCCACGAAACGCGCAGCGCTCTGCAATTATGGCGGACGCCTTCCCTGATGCGGCTCAATGCCCTCGCGCGCCTTTTACGCGGCGAACTGGACTGCAGCTCCTTCGCCTCTCCCAAAGATCCAAGTATGTCGCGCCATCGATATATCTTCAACACAGTGTTTTATATGGAGCGGGATACGCTCATCTTTGAAATAAGCGCCAACGCCTTTCTGTGGAAAATGGTGAGAACTCTTGTAGGAACGCTGCTTTTATACGAGGAAAAAGGACTAAGCCTGGATGATTTCCGGGCGCTTATAGCCGCGAAAGACCGGGCTAAAGCGGGACCTGCCGCGCCGCCGCAGGGTTTGTTTCTGTGGAAGGTGGAATACTGACGCGCCATAGTCCTTAACTAAAAAGGCTATGGCGCGCCTTCCGTGTTGTCCGCAGAATTTTTTAACACTTCAAAAAATCATTGAGAGCGCCCAGTCTCAAGGAAATTTGTCGAGAACACAGAGTCAGACAGTTCGCGGTCGTTCATATCGTATTGAACCCTGTCCATGAAGATCGTGGTGAAGGTTCCGGCGGCAACAGTGGAAATTTTTATTTGAATGGGAGCCATCCGTCCCTGTCTATTCTGATAGTTCGACAGTTCCAGCACCTTGACCAACGTTCCCTTTTTGTCATAAAGCTCTATCTTGTAGATAAGGTTATTCGCTGCATCAATCCACGAGATCGTTTTGGAGTACTGGTAGCTTTTATCCTTTGGGCTTGATTCAATCACATAGCAAGCCTTTCCGCCAAAATTTTCCTGACGTAGGAGCTTGTGCACGTCATCGCCCACGCTGCGGCTCGTAAGGGAAAGATCGTCATAGGAGAAATCCGTGCCCATAAAGACGCCGCTGCTTTCCGAAGAAGCTATGTGATGGATTTTGCCCAGCGCGGGCAGGAAAATCCATTGGTCGGATTTGCCGCCAGCTTTACCTACTGTGAGGAAACGTGTATCTTTCACGCTTTCAGGCGATTGAAACACTATCACTATGCGGAAACGCCCGGATGGATCATCCTTGGAATACTGATCTATAACCCGCTCTTGCGTCGAGCCATTTTTCGCGGTGATGACCATGCGGCTGCGCGATCCCATACCGGTACGTGTTTGATTCCGCGCCGCCTCCATGACAGCAGCGGCGTCCTGCGCGTGCAGCAGCGCCGCGCACAAGAATACTGTTATGGTCATAATGACGATTTTTTTCACTGTTATTCCTCCTTACTATATAATATAACACACTTTCACGATACAACATAGGTTCTCCGCTCTGTTTCATAAATAAACGTAGGTCTAAACACAGTACGGGGCGGCGGAGTACGCTTGATTATTTGGAAGTACTATCGCAAAAGGTGAGGGAACGGAAGAAAAACGAGATTATTGAAACTTTAATAAGAAGAAATGCTGCCATGGGTGGCAAACAAACAGACGCCGCCCGCCTGCTGACAGCTTATCAACAGACGGATGGTCGTACATCTTTACACTGATCCCCGCTTGATCTTCTTGGTAGTCGTTTCTTCCATACGGTCTTCAAGAATCGTGATTTTTTCTATTTTCTGATAGGGCAGCAGCCGCTGGTTCACCTCGGCGACAATCGCCTCCACGCTGGTTTTAACAGCTCCTCTGGATGCATCTTTAAAAAAGTCCTGCGAGGGATAGACAAGCGCCTCTATGCCTTCGGTTTTCATTTTTTTGTCTGTAACAAAGCCACGCACCAGAATCTGGTCTATTTCCTCGAAAAGCTGGAACTCGTTTTCGATTTCTTCAGGGTAGACGTTCTTGCCGCCTTCGGTAACGATGAGGTTCTTAGCGCGCCCAGTGAGATAGAGGTAGTTCTCATCGTCAAGGTAGCCCAAGTCGCCGGTTTTGAAATAGCCGTCGGCCGTGAACGCCTCGGCGGTTTCCGCAGGCATCTCGAAATAGCCCTTCATCACCATGGGACCCTTTACCACAATTTCGCCCACACCCCGCTCATCTGGATTGACTATCTTCATATCAACCTGTGCGACAATCTTGCCCACGCTCGTTTCCTTGTAGTATTCCTTGGGATTCAGGTTGATGATGGGCGAGGTTTCGGTCAGTCCGTAGCCCTGAATGAAGTCAAGTCCAAGCTGGTTGTATTTTTTGAAGACGCTCGGCGCCAAAGGACCGCCGCCGCAGATACAAATGCGGAGCGTAGTAAGGCTCGCCTTATCCAGCACCGCGCCGAACATTTTTTTACCCGGATTTACGCCGAATATCTTTTTTATCAAACCGGAAACGCCCATAAGGAAGGTAATCACGCCATAGACGATGGGGCCTTTCGCCTTTAAGCCGCGCAGGATGCCCGCAAGCACTTTGTTAAACAGCATAGGCACGCCCAAAAGCATGGTTATCTTCGCCTGTTTCAAATCTTTTAATATCACCTGCGTAACCATTTTCTTGCCAAAGACCACCTCAGCGCCTACTGCTATGGATTCGATGAACACGGCAAGCATCGTATAGGCGTGATGTATGGGAAGAAGCGCGTAGAACACGTCTTCCGCAAAGATATCAAGATTGGACTGGGCAAGGTAAGCGTCCGCGACGAGGTTCTGATGGGTGAGCATCACGCCTTTGGGTTTTCCGGTAGTACCTGAGGTGAAGAGGATCGCCGCGAGATCGTGTTCTTGCGCCTTGTTTATGGGAGTGTGATCTCCGTCAAGGGTGTAGATGTAGTTTCCGACGCCTTCTCTCAGGGAAAGCACCTCATTCAAACCAGTCGCGGCGGGATTGGCGGCATAGTGGCTGTGTTTTTCCTCGTCCACAAAGAGAATTTTCGCCCGCGCTGTCGTAAGAAGAAGGTCTGTCTCCTCGTTCTTGATCTGGTAATCGATGGGCACGACTGTGGCGCCCGCGAACAGTACGCCGAGGTAGGCGACAGTCCATTCCGGCGAGTTTTTGCCGCTAACCGCTACTGCGTCGCCGCGCCGTATGCCTCTGCCGTGCAAATAGCGGGCGACCGCCTCTATCTTGGCGAACGCTTCCTTATAGGTTAAGCTGATCCTATGCGGCTCATAAATTGTGAAACAGGGGCGATCTCCGTACCGCTCTACCGTGATACGGAACATTTCAGGCAGGGTAGGCCATTCACCGTTGTAAAACTTTCCCTTGTACGCTGCCAAGAACGCCCATGGCGTCCTTTCCACTAGCTTCTTCGCCATATATCCTCCTTTTTTTAAGCGGTCTTTATAGAAAACCGCTGTTACTTTTCTAAACTAATCAGACATTAGACACACTTTTGTCGAAATAGTTGCAAAAAAGTGGGAATTTCATAGACATCCTCCACTCCTTGTACCAAAACACCGCCCATACCCAGACGCAAGGGAACGGCTATGTCCACATCAAAGCGGTCACCTATGGACACGCACTCACCGGACGTGACGCCGAGCAGTTCCGCCGCCTTCAGAAAAGGCGCTTCGGCGGGCTTAGAAATAAGGCAGGTGTCAAGCCCTACAAACGCCTCAAAAAGCTCAGTCACGCCAAGCACGGACACGGTTTTTTGCGCTGTCAGCACGGGGTTGTTTGTAACGAGCGCAAGGCGGAAAGGGGCGCTTTGCAGGTGCTGAAGTGCGGAGAACAGTTTCGCGTCCCGCGTGAGGTGGAGCGCCGGTTCGTAGAGTTCCTCGCGCCACCGGACGCTCTCCGCTATACCGACCCCGAATGCGAGCAGGGCGTTGGCAAGGCTCGTCTTTTGCCCGTCATGGCTTTTCGCGTACTCCGCGCGGTATGCCGCGATTTCCGCCTGCGCCGCCTCAAACGTCTTGCCTCGCGTCTTGGCGAACTGCTCCACACACAGGTCTATCTGCATCTGCGCGTAATGCGGATTCGTGTACAACGTGCCGTCCATATCAAATATAAGCGCGGAAATCCGCGGCGGAAGGGAATAACTTGTCATATCATTTATGTGCCTATTGTTATATGGTATTGAAATTTGCGGCGAAGTCTTATTGTACCATATCCTGATGGGGAATGTCCTTTTTTCCGGCTCAGGCGTGGGAGGGTTGGACGAAACAACCAGTTATTACGCCGCATCGCCGCCCTCAAACAGCGCGCGGAACGCATCGTCCGCCTTTTCCACAAATTCCGCCGAAAGCGCCCCGCGAATGTCCGCGTCCACATCATCCCAATCCTCTTGATTGCCCGCCGGAAGCAGCACCCACTCCATGCCGCTGCGCACGGCGGCGAGCAGCTTCTCTTTCAAGCCACCAATCGGCAGAACCCGCCCGGTGAGCGTCAGCTCGCCTGTCATCACGACGCGGCGGGCAGGCGGCTTCCCGATGAGGCTTGACAGGAGCGACGCTGCAAGTGTAATACCGGCGGAAGGACCGTCTTTGGGGATCGCACCTTCCGGCACGTGGATATGGAAGTCCGTTTTGGACATATTCTGCTTAAATCCGTATTTCGGCTGTACGCTTCTGATATACGACAGCGCAATACGTCCGCTTTCCTTCATCACATCGCCCACATTGCCCGTGAAAATCAGGTCGCCCGATCCGGCAAAGCAGATCGTCTCCACTGGCAGGATTACGCCGCCCGTTTCCGTCCACGCGAGACCATAGGAAACGCCGATATGCGCCTCTTTGAACACTACATCGTCTTTATACTTCCGTTTATTGAGTAGTCTACCCAAATCCGCTTTTTTCACAACTTTTTTAAAGTTTTTCAGCTTTTGCGCCTGATTGTGAAGAATATCGGCAGGATTGTCCTGCGCTTCAGAAGGATCGGCGGAAATTTCTCCTGATTCTGGATGGGAAGTCTCTATTTCAGGCGTATCCGAAGAAGCTTTATCCGCTTTTAAAAAATCAACGGCGCGGCGGGCAAGCCGTCTCACGCAACGGGCTATTTCCCGCTCAAGACCGCGGACGCCCGATTCCATAGTCCAATGGCGAATGATCTCGCGGACAGCGTCATCCCGAAACACGATATTCGCGTCCGCAAGACCATTGGAGGCGAGCTGCTTTGGAATAAGAAATTTCTTGGCAATGGCGAGCTTTTCGTTTTCGCCGTAACCTGCGATCTCTATGATCTCCATACGGTCAATGAGCGGATAGGGAATGGTGTGCAGGGAATTCGCCGTTGCGATGAACAACACTTTAGAGAGATCGTACGGCACTTCAAGGTAGTGATCCATAAACGCGCTGTTCTGTTCAGGATCAAGCACTTCAAGCAGAGCCGACGCGGGATCGCCTCGGAGGACGTCGCTGGATATCTTGTCGATTTCATCAAGCAGGAATACCGGATTTACGCTTCCCGCCTTCCGCATACTTTGAATGATTTTTCCCGGGAGCGCGCCCACATAGGTTTTCCGGTGCCCGCGAATTTCCGCCTCATCCCGTACTCCTCCTAAGGACATACGCACGAAGTTTCGCCCCAGACAGCGGGCGATAGACGCGCAAAGGCTGGTTTTTCCCGTACCGGGCGGTCCCACAAAACAGAGAATGGGTCCTTTTATAGCGAGGCGTACTGTGCCTTGTGAAATTTCGGCGCGTTTTTCTTCCTCATCCCCGCCTGTCTTCCTTCCCTGCTCGCCTGCAAGCTTCCGTACCGCCACAAATTCCAGAATCCGCTCTTTCGCCTTCTTCATGGCGTAGTGATCCTCGTTGAGGATTTTTTCCGCTTGTACGAGATCAACGGAATTTCCGCTGGTTTCATTCCATGGAAGGTCGGAAAGCCATTCAAGATAGGCGCGGATCACGCCGGATTCGGGAGACAATTGTTGCAATTTGCGAAGGCGAGCGATTTCTTTGCGGGCTTTCTCCAAAACTTCCGCGCCCGGATTTTTGGCTTCCAGTATCTTTTCAATTTCAGCCGCCTCATCGGAAGCGCCCGCATCCTCGCCCAGCTCCTTGTTGATTTCCTTAAGCTGTTCGCGCAGAATGAAGCCGAAAATCTCGTTCTCAATTTCAAGGGTTTCAAGGAGTTTTTCGAGGCGTTCCTGCACTCCCATTATACCGAGCAGCTCGGCTTTCTTTTCAGGCTTAATGTGTATCGCGTGGCAGATGAGGTTGGAGAGGTATTCCGCGCTTTCACTTTTTTCCACGGCAAGTAGTGTCTCAGGACCGGCTTTTTTGGTGAATTCGGCGTATTGGGTAAATGATTTCTGCACACTCCGCATAAGCGCGCTGACAACAGGCTGTACGGACTCATCGCCGCCATCCTCCGCGCTTATGGGCGCGACAAAAACCATAAGCGGGTCGCGCTTCTCCAGTATTGCGTTGAGGCGGGCACGGTACTCACCCTGCAAAACGACGCGGTAGCTGCCGTCGGACAGTTTCAAGTACTGCGTCACCCGCGCCACCGTACCGACAGGATAGATTGCGTTATCGGCGGTGTCTCGCAGGCACGCGGCGAAAAGCCGCCGACCGCCCTTCAAGGCTTCATCGACAGCGGCTATGCCCGCCTTGTAGGTGATGAACAGGGGCAGCGTTGTGTTCGGGAACAGCACCAATTCCCGCAAGGGCAACAGCGGCAATTCCTCTGAAGAAACCGCGCCGCCTGCGCCGCCTTCTTTAAAAACGCCTCCCTCTGAGGGAGGTGTTTTTAAAGAATCCTTCTTAGAAAAATTAAAAATATTTAGAAATTTGAAAAATCCGTGTGAAGGGCGCGTACTAGAAGAGAGACTGACAGCGCCGCTCGGTTTCATGCGCTTTTCTGGATTGGGACAATTTCAGGAGGAGAGCGTTTCTCCACCGTGTTTTTCGTAACGATGACCTTCATGTTTTCCCGTCCGCGCATGGAGGGAATATCAAACATAACATCCGTCATAAGACGTTCGACGATAGAGCGTAGACCACGCGCGCCGGTTTTCTGTTTGATTGCCGTGGAAGCTATGGCGTTAATCGCGTCCTCGGTGAATTCAAGCCGCACGTCGTCAATCGCCATAGACGCCTGATACTGCTTCACTATGGCGTTTTTTGGCTCGGTGATGATGCGCTTCAAGTCGTCAAGCCGCAATTCCTCAAGACTCACCGTGATCGGAAGCCTCCCTATGAACTCCGGTATCATGCCAAAATGGATAAGATCATCTGGATGCAGAGCGTCAAACAGCTCCCGCAGGTCTTTTGCCGAGCGGTCTGCCATATCCGCGCCAAAACCAAGCGGATGCTGCACCACGCGGCGTTCTATCACCTTATCCAGGCCCACAAACGCGCCGCCGCAGATGAATAAGATATTCGTCGTGTCAATGCGGAGCATCTCCTGATTCGGGTGCTTGCGTCCTCCCTGAGGCGGCACAGACGCGACCGTTCCTTCAATAATTTTAAGCAAAGCCTGCTGCACGCCCTCGCCGGACACGTCCCGTGTGATAGACACGTTTTCGCCCTTGCGCGCTATCTTGTCGATTTCATCAATGTAGACTATACCCCGCTCCGCCTGCGCGATGTTGTTGCCCGCGTTCTGGATAAGCTTTAAGAGGATATTTTCAACGTCTTCGCCCACATAGCCCGCCTCGGTGAGGGTGGTGGCGTCCGCGATGGCATAGGGGACTTTGAGCTTGCTGGCGAGCGTTTTCGCCAAAAGCGTCTTACCCGTGCCAGTGGGACCTATGAGCAGCACATTGGATTTTTCAATTTCAACGTCGTTCGGCTCTTTTTTAGGATTGGCGATGCGTTTGTAGTGGTTGTACACAGCCACTGACAACGCCTTTTTCGCGCGATCCTGTCCTATGACGAACTGGTCAAGATAATCCTTTATCTCTTTTGGAGTGGGGATATCATCGGTGAAAGCGCTTGTTTCCTCAGACTCGTTGGCAAGAATCTCGTTGCACATCTCAATACATTCGTTGCAGATATAAATATTGCGCGGTCCGGTAATAAGCCTGCGGGAACCATCGCCGCTTTTTCCGCAAAACGAACAGGTGTTTTCTTCCCTAAACGAACTACGAAGCCTTGCCATTTTTTTCCCTTCTCAAAATAGAATCCACAACGCCGTAAGAAACCGCGTCTTCGGCGGACATATAGAAATCCCGCTCCATATCGGCGGCTATTTTCTCATGCGGCTTGCCCGTATGCTCGGCGAAAATGTCTATAGTCAGCTTTTTGAGGCGCACGATTTCTTTGGACTGAATTCCTATGTCCATCGCCTGTCCCTGGGCGCCGCCCCATGGCTGGTGTATAAGGACGCGGGATGAAGGCAGCGCCATACGCTTGCCATGCGCCCCGGCCGCCAGAATAAGCGCCGCCATACTTGCCGCCTGCCCCATACAGATGGTCTGAACGTCGCTCTTGACGTACTGCATGGTATCGTAGATGGCAAGCCCTGCCGTAACAGAGCCGCCCGGCGAATTGATATACAGGTTGATGTCCTTTTCCGTGTCCTGCCCATCCAAAAAGAGAAGCTGCGCCACCACGAGGTCTGCGGATAAATCGTTGATTTCACCGTCAAGGAACACGATGCGGTCTTTCAAAAGCCGCGAGTAAATATCATAGGAACGCTCCCCCATGCCGGTTTGTTCAACGACAATAGGCACGAGATTGTTCATTTGTTCGTTCATGCTTTACGCCTTTTCATTCATAAACGCGTCAAGGCTTTCCGACGCGCCGGTTTTGATGGTATTTTCCGCGAGCAATAGGTCAAAGAGTTTTTTCTCTTTAATATCCGACTCAAGGTAGGACCTCGCGTTTTCTTCCTCATAGAATTTTTTAATGTCTTCAAGCGATTGTCCTTCCTGCTCCGCTTGCTTCTCAATATCTTTCTCGATGTCTTCCTGTGAAGCTTCTATGTTCAAATCTTTGAGCAGCGTTTCGATAACAAACCGCGCGTGGAGCGTCCGCGCCGCTTCGGGACGCCACAGCTCCTCAAAGCCTTCCAGCCCTTTCTCGGATTTGGAGAGATTTTCCTTCAACACGTCCACATTCATGTTGAACTGACGGGCGAAATTCCGCCACTGCGCGTCCAATTGTATACGCATCATGGAGTTGGGAATATCCACTGGCGTGTTTTCCACGATTTTCTCGAGCAGCTTGTTTCTTTTGGCGCTTTCCATGCGGTGTTCGAGGTTTTCCTCAAGCTTGTCCCTGACGTCTTTTTTGAGATCGTCCAGTGTTTTGAACTTCTCATCAACATCCTGCGCCAAATCATCATCCAAATCAGGGAGCTTTTTCTCTTTCAGCTCGGTCAGAGTAACGCGGATTTTCTTGGTGCTGCCCGCCAAGTCCTTATCCTCAAAGTCCTCCGCGTATGTTTTCTCAATATCCTTTGTCTCGCCTTTCTTCATACCGACAAGATCATCGTCAAATTTGAAGATATTATGCCCAGTCCCCATGGTGAATACAAAATCCTGCCGCTCGGTACCCTCGATCACCGCACCCGCATCGTCTAGCTCGCAGTAGTTTACCGTAACGACATCACCTGCTGCCACGCTTGCCGCGTCATCCTTGTCAAACACCACGGCGTTCCGCTCGCGCAAGGTTTCAAGCTCTTTGGCAAGATCGTCATCTGTGATCCGTACGTCCGGAATCTCTATTTCAAGTCCTTTGTACTGACCCAGTGAAACCTGCGGGAACACGTCATACACCACGCTGAAGGAGTAATCTTCTCCCAGAACGACACTTTTAGGCTCGCCGTCCACCTCAGGCATGGAATACGCAAGCGGCAGATCTTCGCACGGAAAATCCTCTTCCTGAAACACGTTTTCCAACACGCGCTCAACTATATGTCCGGTAATTTCGCCTTTAAGCGCGTCTCCAAATTTCCGCTCTATAATGTTTTTCGGGACTTTGCCTTTCCGAAAACCCGGCAGCTGAATATCTTTGCTAAAATTTTTTAAAATTGAATCATATTCTGATTGAACGTCGTCTTTTCCTATGCTGACAGCGAGCTTTACCCGCGAATGTTCAAGACGAGTAATTTCTTTTGATATGGTCACAGTATTCCTCTTTCATATAAAATTTTGAACACACACCCTTCCTCCACTTTAAACAGAGTGAGCTGGATGTAAATATACTAAATATTGTGAAGAAAGTCAATACGGCGCAGTATCTCGCGTTAAATCGAAGCATAAATGAGCGGCGACTCACGATAAAAATCGAATTCTACAGATAGTTAAAATGCCAGAGGTGTGTCCAACAGTATGATGCCGCCTTGATATTTTTTTCGAGGGATTTACACCCGCTCATCAAAGCTAAACTATACCGCCGCAGTCTGAGAACAGCGAATCACAGGTAGTGGTTTGCCCATCCGCTTTTGTTGCTTTTTCTCCAGTATCGCAGTTCCGAACTCCGATTTCCCTGTTATTAACTTCGCATTCGGTGTTCGGAACTTCGATCTCCCTGTTATTAACTCCGACTTCCTAGTTCGGAACTCCGGTTTCCTTGTTATTAACTTCGCATTCGGTGTTCGGAACTCCGATCTCCCTGTTATTAACTCCGACTTCCTAGTTCGGAACTCCGATCTCCCTGTTATTAACTCCGCGTTCGGTGTTCGGAACTCCGATTTCCTAGTTCCGAACTGCTCTGTGCGGGGATACTTCATAATACATAGAGTTGATGTATCCCGCTTGATTCTCTTATCTCTTCATATATGTTTTGAAACGCTATCCAATATTTATATGCTGGTTACATAGTCAATCGCAATTGCACGAATTTCCATAAATTACAAATCGGTCTCTGCCGTTTTCCTTGGCTTGATAGAGGGCGGCGTCCGCGTTTTGATAAAGCGTATCAAAATCTTCGCCAGCTTGCGGATAACAGGCAACGCCTATGCTGGCGGAAACGGCACAGATGTCTTTTCCGCCGTCTGTCTGCCGCCTGCTGTCAGAAACCTCCCACCGCAGAACGGCTGTCAGTTTTTCCAGCTTGCCTGCAAGCCAGTTCCCGCCGGGTATGTCCCGCAGCAAAACTACAAATTCATCGCCGCCGATACGTCCGCAGACATCATCAGCGTCCCGAAACTGCCGCCTTAACTTGTCGGCAAAATCCTTGATCACACGGTCGCCGACGATGTGCCCCAGAGTATCATTTACGCGCTTAAAATAGTCAATATCAGCGATAATAAACGCGCACACAGAATCTTTTTCCGTCTGGGCAAGAGCCGCACTGATATACTCCCTTACCGCGGATTTGTTATACAGCCCGGTCAGCGGATCGGTTTCCGCCATACTGATCAGTCGGTCCTCGCGTTCTTTTTCATCGTTTATATCTTGAGTGAAAACAATCATGTGCACCGATTTATCGGAATTATAGTAGAAGAGCCGCGCCTGCATACGCACCCATTTGTACCCTTTCTCCGGGGTGCTGATCATACAATCATAATCAAGTTCCCTGATTCCCTTGGCAAAAGCTTCAAGCACATTTTCTTGTGAAAACATGGCGGCAAAGCCTTCCTGAAATTCCTCTTTAATCCGTATTTCCGTGAGGATTTTCATTGCCTCTTCAAAATGAGATTCGTTATGTATACCTATACTTTCAAAGTACTGTCGCGTACTTTTCCCCGCAGGTACTCCGTGGGTAACGTCAAATTCATACACGTCCGAGTACAGGGCTTTAACGGCTCCGACCAAAAGATTATAGTACTCCATCTCCTGAGACACGACCTGCTTCAGCAATCGCGCGTTATATGACAAAACCACTTTGTTAAAAATGAGCAGAATGGACAAGGCAATCAGTGCGGTAAAACCGATCCTAATGGCAAGCTGCCGTTCAAACTGTTCCCGCTGCTTTGACATCTCGTTTTCCAAAATCAAGTAAGATTTCAGGTCTGGGATATACAGCGCCGCTGTATAGCAATCGTGCCGCTCTTCATCCCCCCAAACGGCTTTTCGTCCCATGCCGGTTTCTGCAATGATAGACTCAATGAAAGGTCTATCCAAATGTTTGAATTCGCTGAATACAGGGGCGTATTCCCAGTCATACATTACCATGTCGTCACTTGCGCCGATCAACATCGCGCCTATATCGTATTCCTTGTATTGATTCTGCATAAGTTCGCGCAGTTCGTTCATGTAAAATCCAAGGCCGATTACGCCTATCACATTGTCGTTTTCATCATATATCTTAACATCAATGAAGTACATGTTACCTATATAGGCATCCTTGCCAGTGTCAAACGAGTATTCTTCCGTGCTGTTAAGAAGATCAAAATACCAGTCGTTATCGGGAACGCCGGGGATGAGCGTTCTGTATTGTCCGCTGAAATGATAATACCGATTGGTTTTAGCGGAAACGAAAAACGCCGAAGCGCCGCCAGATTGTTCTTTATAGGTGTTAAGATATTCCTGTATTTGGGTTAGATACACATAGTCAATTTCTTCCGTTTCTTCCGCGAGAAAGCGTTTGAGCATACTGTCGTTTGCCATCGCCCTTGATACGGTGGCATAGTGATTAAAGGAAGATTCGCTCTGATAATAAACGTTTTCCGAGATTAGATAGGCTATATGTTCAGTTTCCTTCCTGAACATTTTGATATTGGATTGATAACTGATAATAGCTGTGATCACAAAAATCACAGTCAAGACTCCGCATAACAGTATATTTGTACGCAGTAAGAGGTTATTTTTCATTCTGTCTAACCTTTTTCAGATAATGTTCCTCGCAGGAACACCCATTGCAAGAC
>QMCE01002685.1_pt1 | contig 20891 bp, 16 predicted proteins | sample 1821851 | NCBI WGS metagenome assembly QMCE01 (sample SAMN09453174, study PRJNA476694) | Termite gut metagenome, whole genome shotgun sequencing project. | isolation source: worker | host: Odontotermes sp. | place: South Africa:Pretoria | collected 2016-01-28 | reverse complement strand
TCGCCCTCGCCAGCCGGCTCACGCAGGCGGGCGCGCTCGTCGACGTCGTCATGACGCCGAACGCGGGGGAATTCGTCCGCGCCCTCCAGTTCGCCGCCGTCACGCGCAGGGACGTGCACGAGACGCAGTGGGCGAGCGAGCGGAAGCCGGAGCACATTTCCCTCGCGCAGCGGCCGGACGTGATCATCCTCGCCCCCTGCACGGCGAACACCATGGCGAAGCTCGCGCACGGCATTGCGGACAATCTGCTGACAAGCGTCCTGCTGGCGACGGACAGGCCCGTCCTCGTCGCGCCCGCAATGAACACGGGGATGTGGACGGCGCTCCCGACGCGGCGGAACCTCGAAACGCTCCGCGCGGACGGGTATCATTTTGTCGGCCCCGACTCGGGAAATCTCGCCTGCGGCGACGCCGGCGCGGGGCGGATGGCGGAGCCGGAGGCAATCCTCGCCGCCGCGGCGGCGCTTCTGGCGCATAAAGCATAAAAGCATACATGAAGGCATGAAAAGCATGAACAATCCTGTTGCCCGCATTCTTGACGTCAACCGGAACCGCGCCGGCGAAGCGCTCCGCACGATGGAGGAATACGCCCGCTTCGTCATGAACTCGCCCGTCCTGACGGCGCGCTGCAAAGCGCTCCGGCACGATCTGGCGGCTCTGGCGAAGGCATTCTCCGCCGCCTCCCTCGACAGCCGCGACATCGCCGCCGACGTCGGCGCGGACATCAGGACGGAAGCCGAAGGCAGCCGCCCGGACGCCGCCGCCGTCGCCGCCGCAGCCGCCCGCCGGGGCGCGGAGTCCCTGCGCGTGCTTGCCGAATACGCGAAAATCGATCACCCCGAAGCAGCCGCCGGTTTCGAGCGCCTGCGCTACGCCGTCTACGGCATCGAACCCCTTCTCCTCGCGAATGCCGCGCTCCGCGACAAGCTGGCTTCGGCAAGGCTGTACGTGCTGATCACGACATCGCTCACCCGCACAGACCCGCTCACGGCGGCGAAGGAAATCTGCGCCGGCGGCGCGGACGTCATCCAGCTCCGCGAGAAGGAAATGGAGGACGGCGAATTCCACGCGCTCGCCGCCGCCATGGCGGACATCTGCCGGGAGGCGGGCGTGCTCTTTCTCATCAACGACCGCCCCCACATCGCCAGCCTCGTCGACGCCTCCGGCGTGCACGGAGGGCAGGGGGATCTGCCCGTCGCCCTGACCCGCCGCCTTCTCGGGCCGGAGAAAATCATCGGCCGCTCGACCTCCGCCCCGGAGTTCGCGCAGAGGGCGCTGGCCGACGGCGCGGACTACATCGGCGTCGGCCCCGTCTTTCCCACAAACACGAAGCGCCACCGCGCCGCGGCGGGCACGGAGTATGTCCGCTGGGCTTCCCGCTGGCGCGAAAAGGAAAACGGCCTCCCGTACTTCGCCATCGGCGGCGTGAACAGGGGGACGGTGGATCAGGTCATCGCCGCCGGCGCCCGCGCCGTCGCCATCTGCACCGGCATCACGATGGCGGAGGACATTGCGGCGGAAACGGCATTTTTCAGGCAGCGCCTGCGCATTGAAAATGCCCTGGAACAGGGGTAGACATCCATGGACGAGAAACGGCACGGCACCTTCCGCCTCATCGGCAAGGGGAAGAGCGGCACAAGCAGCCGGCTGCGCGGGGACGACGCCTCCGCGCCCGGCGGCGGCTTTTATTACATCACCCCGGACTCCCTCGACGACACCACCCTCTCCGGGCGGCGCGTCTACACCCGCCTCGTCACCCTCCCCGCGTACATCCTCCGGGAACTCCTGAAGGCCGTCCTCCTCTCCACGGCCGTCTTCTCCGTCATCCTCATGGCCGTGTTCGCGGGACAGGTTCTGCGGGACGGGATCGGCCCCTACACGCTCGCGCGCGTGCTGCCGAACTTCATTCCCCTCATCTGCCCCTTTGTGCTGCCGCTCGCGATCATCACCGGCATCCTCATCTGCTACAGCCGCCTCGCGAAGGACAACGAAATCCTCGCCGCCTACGCCGGCGGCATCCATCCGCTCTGGCTCATGGTGCCCGCGCTCATCACTTCCGTGCTGGCCATCTTCATCACCCTCACCCTGAACGAGGCCGGGCTGCTGCCCGCCATCAACAACATCGAGCGCCTGGTCGTGGACGATCAGGCCAACATTCTCCGCCGCATGATTTCCCGCCCCGGGAACATCACCGTCCAGACGGGCAGCGAATACGTCGCCATGTCGAAGCTCGACCCCTCGCGCGACCCCGGCGGGCGCGCCAGCCTCGACATCACCCGCTTCGCCTCCGTCCCGCCCGCGGGCGGCGACGCCGGCGTCGACGGCTTCCCCTGGGATCCGCGCTATCCCTTCCCCGCCAAGCGCATCGTCGCCCGGGATCACGTGGTGGAGGACTTCTCCGACGGCGCGGGAAGGGAAATGACCCTGAAGATGCTGGTGACGAAGCCGGTGCTCCAGGATCTCCACCCCACGGATCTCAACAAGACCTTCATCGCCGACGGGGAGTCCGGAGAGGAGCGCATTGTCCTCGGGGGCAGGCCGAACGTGACCATCCACTCCAACCGCACCTCGTTCTGGCCGATTCTCGTTCTCGTGGACACGCGCCGGGCGGCGGAGGAGGAAATCCTCGCCCAGCGACGGCAGTTGCAGGAAAACGGCGACTTCCTCACGGACGCGCAGAAAAATGTCGCGCAGCACATCATCGAGAACCAGAGCCAGCTTGTGCAGAACCGCACGTCGGAGGTGAACATGCGCCTCGCCCTCTGCTTCTCCTGCCTCGCCTTCGCCGTCCTGGGCATCCCGCTGGGGATGCGGACGCGGGGGACGCTTGTCGCGTCGTTATTGTGACGGCGGGCGTCTATTTTCTCGCGCTCAAGAGCGCGGAGGCGCAGGTGGCGCGGGGCATTCTGCCGTATTACGTCATCTGGATTCCGGACGTCCTTGTCGTTCTTGTCGGCATTTTCCTCTGGTTCCACAACACAAGGCGCTTATAATACACTCGCAGTTCTCATGGGCATATTCGCCACGGGAGACAACCATGCTCAACCGGAACGCGGCCAGACATCTGCTGCTGGTGGCCAGCATTCTGCTTTGCGCGTTCATTTATGCCGGATATTCCCTCGCCACCCGCGGCGACGCGGCCTCCGGCGCGGCCGGAGCGCCTTCCGGCGCGGCGGCGGGCGCGCTCCGCCCGGACGCCGCCGCGGCGCGGCTGATTCCTCCCGCGAACGGGGACGCCCTGTCCCTGTCGCCTCCCGTCTCGCCGTCCACGCGCCCGCCTGCGGCACTGCCGGCGGCTTCGGGCGGCGGCGGCGTCATCACCGGTCTCGTGCCCGAGACAGCGGGCGCGGGGGATGCCGCTTCCGCAGGCCAGGCTGCGCCGGGAACCAGTTTGCCGCTTCCCGGGTTTTCCTCCGCCGCATCGCCTTCATCCGCCCCGGGCGCCTCCGGCGCGCCCGACGCCGCGGGCGGGAGGCAGTCGCCGCCCGTCCTGACGCTGCCGGGCATGGGTGCCGGTTCTGCGGACGGCGGGAGCGGGGACTTTGCCGCGTTCGACGACGAGGACTTCGGCGGCGCTTCCGGCGCGGGATACGGCAGTGGAGAAAGCGGCGAAGTGCTGGACGGGGATGAGGGCGATTTTGCCGCCCTTCCGGGCTTTGACGCGGCAGCCCTGTCGCCGCAGCAGGACGGAAGGGGGGACGCGAGGGGGGCAAGCCCGGCTTCGCCGCCGGCGAACGCGCCGCGCCCCCTGTCGCCGCCTTCCCCGCCGGCCCGGGCGGCGATCGCGCCGCCGCCGTCCTCCGCCGTGCCCCCCGTTCCCGCCGCAGCGGCTGCGGGCGGAACGGGAACGCTGCTCCGCCCGCCCGCGCCCGGGAGCGCCCCCGCCCCCGTCGCCGCCGCTGCCGCCGCCTCTGTCGACAGGGCATCCGTGCCGCCCCCGCCGCCGACAACCCCTCCCGCGCGGACGCCGCGCCCCGCGTCCGTTGCCTCCCTTCCCCCCGGAACAGAGACGGGAGAAACCCCCGACCCGGAACCCCGCTCCGACTCGCTCCGCATCTATGTCGTCGCCCCCGGCGACACGCTGTCGAGCATTGCGATGCGCGAACTGGGATCCGGCTTTCTCGCGGACAATATCTTCCTCCTCAACCGCGATGTGATTGAGGATCCGAACCATCTCATGGTCGGCGTCAAAATCCGCCTTCCCTATGCCAACCCCGGCGTGGACGCGCCCGGCGACGCCGCTCCGGACGCGCCCGGCGATTTCGCCCTGCGGCGGGGGGCTGCCTCCGGGAACACGCACACGGTTGTGCGCGGGGATACGCTGTCGTCGATAGCGCAGCAGTACTACGGATCGAGCGCGCTGTGGCGTCTTTTGTACGAGGCGAACCGCGCGACGATCCCGAACCCGAACCAGCTTTCCGTGGGGATGGAGCTTGTCATTCCTCCGTATGCGGAGTGAGTGAAGTTGCAAGTCCGGCACGCGAATGAAGATGGCTTTTCCGTTAAAGTTGATACGATTTTCGCTCGGAGTTGCATCTGTTTCCACCCCGACCGAATCACTAACAACAGAGGCGTCAAGGCGTTAGCAGACCTACGGTGAAAGTTGGTTTTTTTGATGCGCTTTGTGGTTGTTTTTGTTTGTGAAAAATTACTGTTGTTTTGTGGTGTTTTATGTTCGCAAATGCATTGTAATTGATTGTGAATTAAGATGTTGTGTGAGAAGTTGCTTTATCTTTCCGGAAAAGCGATTTCCCCGATTGACACGCCCCTGAAACCGGCTAAGATCCACCCTGTTGTCCATGACCGCCATCGGCCGGCGTCCATCCAGGAAAACGAGACTGCGCGTTCTCAATGCCCGGCCTTTTCATACCAGCGATGGAGAAAACCGAAAGGTATTTTTTCACGATTCCCTCAATGAGGGAAGGGGGCGTTTTTGTCTTTTGTTGCGACCGACGTTGCGGAAAAAATAAAGGCGGAACTTGCGGCGCGGCTTCCGGAAGTGCTCTTCGAACAGTGGTTCGCGCGGGCGGAAATCGACCTGGACGCGGAGGGCGCGCTGCGGATCGGCGTCCAGAACCGCTTTTTCAAAAGCAGGATCGAGACCGCCTATCTCCCCGTTCTGGCCGATGCGGCAGCCGCCGTCCTGGGCGGCGCGCATCCCCTGTCCGTCGTCGTCTCGCCGAGGCTTTTCAACCAGTTCCGTGAAGAACAGGAGAAACGGGAGGAAGAGGCCGCCGCCGTCCGCCTCGACCCCGACCTCCCCTTTGCCGCGCCGAAGCCCGCCGAGTTGCCGCGCCGGATGCTCGGCATGGAACTCAGCCCCGAATTCACCTTCGACACCTTTGTCGCCGGCGCGGGGAACCGGCTCTCCCACGCCGTCGCCCTCCGCATGGTCGAGGCGGGGGGGGAATTCGGCCGGGCGCTTCTCTGCGGGCAGCACGGCGTGGGGAAAACCCACCTCCTCCAGGCTGTCTGCCACGCCTACCGCAAAAAGCACCCCGGCGCGGCCGTCATCTACACCACCTGCGGCCGCTTTGTCGCCGACTTCGTCGCCGCGCACGCGGCCGGGACGCTGAAGGAGTTCCGCGCCGCCTACCGGGACTGCGACCTTCTCGCCGTGGATCAGGTGCAGGAACTGGCGCAGGGGAACAAGGCCGCGACGCAGACCGAGCTTCTCGCCCTTCTCGACGAACTTCAGGCGAGCGGCAAGGCGGTGCTTCTCGCCTCCATGCACGCGCCCTCGGAACTGGAGGGTCTGGAGCCGCGCCTGCGCGACCGTCTCGGCGCGGGCTTTGTCGACAGGCTCTCCCTCCCGGACGAAGCCATGAGGGGGGAACTGCTTGTGCGCAAGCTGGGCGAGCGGAACCTTGTCCTGCCGCCGCATCTGATCACGCTGCTCGCGAAGGAGCTTTCCGGCAATGTCCGGCGTCTTGAGGGCGTTGTCAGCCGCCTTGTCGCCTTGCTGGGCATGGGGGGGATGGAGCCGACGCCGGCCTGCATGCGCCTGGCGCTGGAGATGGGGGCGCCCGACGCGCGGAGGGGCGCGGTCACGGCCGGCGACATTGTCGCCGCCGTCGCGGAGGAGTACGGGCTGTCGCCGGAGGCGGTGACGGGGCGGGGGAGGGCGCTTCTTCTGCGGCGCGCCCGGCAGGTGGCGCTTGTGCTGTGCAGGCGGCTTCTGGGGATACGGTATGCGGAGCTGGGGCGGATTTTCGGCGGGCGCAGCCACGCGACAGTCATGTCCGTGATGCGCCTTGTGGAGCCGGAGCTGTTCTCTTCCGGCATCGAGGGGCGCGCGGTGGAGCGCATCCTCTTCCGCCTCGGCGTCTCCGTCAAGCCGGAGGAGATACTGGAGCGGCAGGGAGCGCTGTTCCCCCGTTCATAGGGCTGCCGAACAGCAACTATGACGCCGGAAGCGACGCCTCCACTTCCCGGAAAAATTCGTCCAGATCGGCATCGACGGAAAAGCTGTTCCGCAATCCCGTCAGCCCGACTTCCCCCCGGTTCACGATGACGACCTCGCCGCCGGCGTACAGGGGAAGCGCGGCGGCAGGGTACACCGTCAGGCTCGATCCGAGAACAAGCAGCAGTTCCGACGCCGCAACGCGCTGCTCCGCCTCCGCGATATGCCGCACCTGTTCCCCGAAAAAGACGACGTCCGGCTTGATCACGCCCCCGCAGTGCGTGCAGAGCGGCACCTCCGTCCGCTCCATCAGGGCGCGGAGTTCCGCAAGCGGATACGCTGCCGCGCATTTCCGGCAATGCGATGTCTCATAGTCCCCGTGCAGGGGAAGCACGGCGCGGGATCCCGCCTTCTGGTGCAGGCCGTCAATGTTCTGGGTAAGGATGGTCACGGTCTTTCCCGGCGTTTCGAGGGAGGCGAGGAAACGGTGGGCAAAGGTCGGGGCGAGGGTGTCCAGCACGCCCAGGAAGTCCCGTGAAAACCGGTAAAACGGCTCCGGCGCACGGTCGAAGGCGCGGATGTCGAAGACGGCTTCGGGATCGTACTGCCGCGTCACGTAGAGTCCGCGAGGCCCCCGGAAATCCGGCACGCCGGCCGCCGTGGACATGCCGGCGCCCGTCAGCGCCGCAATCCGCTGCGCGCGGGCGATTTTCCCGGCGCATTCCTTTCCGCTGATTGTCTTCATCGTCCGTTCTCCCCGTGCGCGATTTCGACATGTCTCGCCGTGAGGCGCGGCCTGCCGTACCGGCTCGCCGCCTCCGTTAGTTCGCCCTTCCACACCACAGCCTTCGGCAGAAAGCGCTCCGCGATGCGCGCGCTCTCGCCGCAGGCGTCCGGAAGATCAAGGCCGGACGCCTCCCGGGTGAACACCGTGAACTCCGCCGCCGCCCCCGCCTCCAGCCTCGCCTCCGGCAGGCGGAGAAGCCGCCGGGGCGCGGCGGTCACGCCCGCAATCACCTGCTCCGCCGACAGCCCGACAGCCAGCATCTTCGACATCACGACGGACAGATCCCACACCGGGCCGTTCACGTTCCAGTCGTGAATGTCGCTGCCTACGGTCGTCGGGAGAACCCCCGCGTCCATGCAGCGCCGGGCGACGCGGTACGCGAAGGAGCCTGCCCCGTGCCCCACGTCCAGCGCGACGCCCCGGGCGAGCGCGTTCCGCGCGGCGTCGAGCGAGCGGTCGTCGTCGCTGATGCCGAAGCCGGGGTTGCCCTGGAAACAGTGGGTCAGAATGTCCCCCTCGTCCAGAAGATCGAGAATGTCCTCGGCAAGCGGCAGCCCCTGCCCGTAGTGCACCATGACGGGCAGCCTGAGGACGCGGGACAGTTTCTTCGCCATTTTGAGCGGCAGGACGTCCGGCGCTCCGGCGACGTTGGGGAGCAGCCGCACCTTGAGTCCCGCGATGCGGCCGGCGTTCTCCTCCACGGTTCGGATAATCCGCCCGGGATCGATGTCGTCGAGAAAGCGGACTTCGGGAATGCGGTTTGTCGCGACAAGCCCGATGGAGCCGACATTGAGAAAGGGCAGAATTCGCTCCCGCGCCGGTTTCATGACGAACTCCCGGAATCCGTGGAAGCAGGCCTCCCCCGCGGATCCCGCGTCGACAAGGATCGGCGCCCCCGCCGCCGCGCCGATTTCCGCGGGCGGGAGCGCGATGTCGCAGCCGCCCCAGAAGACGTGCGTGTGCATGTCGACCCAGGCGGGGGAGAGATACGCGCCGCCGAAGTCGCGGATTTCCGCAACCTCGGCCACCATCTCGGCCGCCCCGCCGCCGGACGCGGCCACCTTTCCGTCCTCGACGGCGACGTCGGCGATCGCGGAGCCGTCATGCCCGGGAAAGCCGATCGGCCGCACGTTTTTCAGCACATACCGTTTCGCCATGCTGTTTCCCCTCCGTCACCCTATTCCCGCGGGAATGCCGAAAAGCACGTTGACCACAAGAAAATACTCCACCGGCCCGAACACGCGCGGGAACACCCACCACCCCAGCATCAGCCCCGCCATCGCGTACTGCGCCGCCTGATAGCGGTAGCGGAGCCGGCCCTCCTCCGTTTTCATGAACAGGCACCACACTTCCGACCCGTCCAGCGGCGGCAGCGGCAGGATGTTGAACACAAGAAGAATCAGGTTCAGCCGGAACGCCACATTGCACAGCACGGCAAGCGCCCACGGCAGATTGCCCCCTCCGCCCCCCGCCCCCGGCGCGACCGGATACAGCATCTCCCCGCCGTCCGCCATCCCGAAGTACCCCGTCCGCAGCCCGACATACATTCCGAGAAAGCTCAGGAGCAGAACCGGCAGATGCGACAGCGGCCCCGCCAGGGACATGAGGAACGCCCGCTTCGGATGCCGCGCCGCCCAGTGGACGTTGTAGGGGGCGCTCGCCCAGCCGAGAAGGTAGCTCCCGCCGGAGAGGAGGAAGGTCAGCACGGGCGCGACGATCATGCCGAACGTGGAGCGCCGCATGTGCGGCAGCGGGTTCAGCGTCGCCTGTCCGGCGAGGCTCGCCGTGCTGTCGCCGCCCCATGCGGCGGCGAAGGAATGCGCCGCCTCGTGGAGCGTCGTCGCAAAAAGGAAAACAAGATACCAGACCGCGAAACCGGTGATGAATCCGCTGTTCATTCTCTCCCCCGCCCAAACGATTGCCAGAATCCGGGACTTTATTATAATGTACGATTCTCTTGCTGAAATGACAGGACAAACACGCTGATGGAAGTGTTCACGGAAAAAGACGCCGCCCCGCTCTCCCGCCTCCGCCCCGCCGTCACGATGGGCGTCTTCGACGGCGTGCACCGCGGCCACGGGGCGATACTGCGCGTCCTGCGGGCGGAGGCCGCGAAGGCCGGCTCCCCCGCGATGGCGATCACTTTTTCCCCCCACCCCCGGCAGGCGCTCGGCCGCGCCGCGCCGCCCGGGATATGCAGCCTCGACGCCCGCCTCGCCCGCCTTGAGGAGGCGGGGCTGGACGCCGTCTGGGTGCTGCCGTTCCGGAAGGAATTCGCGCAGACCCCCGCCCGGGACTTCGCGGAGGAATATTTTCATGCGCGCCTCCGCGCGCGCGCCGTCGTCCTCGGGGAGACGGCCGTCTTCGGCGCGGGGCGCGAGGGCACTGCGGAAAAGCTCCGCGCCTGGGCGGAGAAGGCGGGCTGGGACATGGCCGTCTCCGCCGTCCCTCCGCTGGTCGTCGACGGCGCCGTCGTCAGTTCCACCTCCATCCGCCTTGCCGTGCGGAAAGGGGATCTGTCGCGCGCCGCCGCCGCCCTCGGCCGCCCCGTCTCCGTCGAGGGCACGGTCGTCCACGGCCAGGGGCACGGGCACAGGCTGGGCTTTCCGACGCTGAACCTCGACCCGCACCACGAGCTCCGCCCGCCGTCGGGGGTGTACCTGACGACGGCCGTCGTGGACGGCGCGGGGGGCGCTGCCCGCGCGTCCCTCACGAATATCGGCCGCCCGCCGACAGAGCCGGAGATCGAGGCCGGCCTTGCGGACTTCCTGGTCGAGACGCATCTGCTGGACTTCGACGCCGACGTGTACGGCAGGACGGCGGAGGTGTTTTTCCACGAAAAACTCCGGGACGTCATGCGCTTCGCCGCGCTCTCCGATCTTGTCGCGCAGGTGGACAGGGATCGGGAGGCCGCGCGGCAATGGTTCGCCGCGGAGGCGAAAACATGACGGCGATTCGCGTTCTACCGGAGGTGGTGCAGAACAAAATCGCCGCCGGCGAAGTGATCGAGCGCCCCGCCTCCGCCGTCAAGGGGCGGCCACCGCGCCATCCGCGTCTCGGACGACGGGCACGGCATGGACGAGGCGGATCTCGTCGCCAGCCTCCAGCGCCACGCAACCTCGAAAATCGCTGACGTCGACGACATTTTCCGCATCGCCACCTTCGGCTTCCGGGGGGAGGCGCTGCCGAGCATGGCCTCTGTCAGCCGCATGACCATCGCCACCTGCCTGCCGGGCGCGAAGGAGGGGCGCGAGCTGCTTGTCGAGGCGGGGCACATTGTCCGCGTCTCCCCGGCTCCGCCCCGGAAGGGCACCCGCGTGCCCCGCGCCCGCGGAGGTCACCCGCGCCGCCGAGGTCGTGACCCGCCTCGCCCTCGGGAACCCCGGCGTCGGCTTCCGCCTCCAGTCCGGCGACAGGCAGATTCTCGCCCTCCATCCCGCCGCGACGCAGCTGGAGCGGATTATCGGCATATACGGCGAACAGCTTGCCGGAAAGCTGATTCCCTTCCGGAACGAAATCACGGACGGCCTGTCCGTCTCCGGCTTTTTTGCCCGGCCTCCGGAGAGCCGCCGGAACTCGAAGGACGTCTCCGTCCTTGTGAACCGCCGCTGGATTCGATTCTTCGGCCTTGCCCGCGCCGTCGCCGACGCGTTCCAGGGCATTCTGCCGCCGCGCGAATACCCCTTCGCCGTCATCAACCTTGACGTCGACCCCGCGCGGGTGGACGTGAACGCCCACCCGGCGAAGGAGGAGGTGCGTTTCGAACAGGAGAAGCTGCTCATTTCCGGCGTCCGCCGCGCGATACGGGAGGCGCTTGAAGCCTGCGCCGCGCTGCCGACGGCGCGGACATTCTCCGCCGGGGAAGCCGCGCCGGAGGCGGCGGCGGACGGCGCTCCCGCTTCCGCGCCGCCGCCGCGCCGAACCGCGCCCGCGCGCAGAGCACGGAGCGCACGCCGCGCCGCACACGCCCCCCCGCGAACGCGGGGAGCAGAAGGCATTTTCCCTCCCCGCCTCCTTCGTCCGGCCGAAGGGCGGCGGAGACTTCAGCGGAGTCGACTTCGCGAAGACGCGGGACATGCTCCGTCCAACGGAGAGGGCGGCGGAGAACGCGCCCGCGCCCGGCAGCGGGCATGCCGCCTCCGATGCGCCCCCCGCGCCCCCCGCGCCGGAACCGGAGCGCGCCCTTCCCCTCGGCCCCCCCGCCCGGCACCGCGTCCTGGGGCAGGCTTCCGGGAAATACATTGTCGTGGACGGCCCCGAGGGTCTCCTTCTCGTCGATCCGCATGCCCTGCATGAGCGCTGGAACTTCGACCGCCTCCTCGCCTCGCGGAAGTCCGGCGGCGACGCGCGGCGGCTTCTTCTGCCTCTGGAAATGCATCTGGCTCCCGCCGAGGCGGCTGCGGCCGGCGAGGCTGTTCCCGGGCTTGCCGAATACGGGTTTGAGTTCGAATTCACCTCGCCGAACCGCCTCCGCGTGACGGCAGCGCCCGCGTTCCTTCCGCCGCAGAAGCTGGAAACGCTGTTGCGGCAGGTATTTGCGGACGCCGGCGAACAGGGGGAGGCCATGGACGCCGTGGAAGCCGCGCGGGAGCGCGTCCTCGCTTCCCTCGCGTGCCGATCCTCGGTCTTGTTGGGAAAAACGCTTCCGGAGGAGGAAATGCTTTCTCTTCTCGACACGTTTTTCCATCGCGGCCAGCTTCCCACCTGCCCGCACGGCCGCCCGACGGCGATACGCCTGGGGTGGGACGAGCTGGCGCGCCGATTCGGAAGGTAACGTCTTTACACGCGGTGTGTTTTGTCAATAATTGGATTCGGTTTGCGTTGATCCGCCGTTACTTCTCAAGGAAACCGCATGAAGCACAGATTCCTCCTGTCCGCCCTGTTCCTGGCGCTTTCCGCCGCCGCCTCCGCTTCCGAGGCGGCCGCCCTCATCAGTCAGGCCGCCGCAAACGGCGACCCCGCCTGGAGCGCGGCCGACGCCGTCGCCCGCGCCGCCGCTATCGGCACGGAAGACTCCGGCGCCGTCGTCGTCGACCCCGCCGTCCCCGGCATTGCCGGCGATCCCGCCCGCCCGCCGGCGGAGCGCATGGCCGCCGCCGCCGCGCTTCTCCGCCTCGGCCAGCAGCGCGAGGGCACCGTCAGCCTCGAACAGATCGCCATGTCCCCCTCCGTTCCGGAGGAGGAGCGGCTGGAGGCGGCGCAGATTCTCGGCAAATGGGGCGGCGAATACGCCACCGCCCGCCTCGGGATCATGATCGCCGCCCCCGGCCTCGACGAGCGCGTCCGCGTCGAGCTTGCCTACAGCCTTTGGAAGCTGTCCTCGCGGCCGCAGGCCTACGAGGCGCTGGAGGAGATCCGCACCCGGGGCCGGAACGCCCGCGCCCGCGCGGAGGCCACCCTCGCCCTTGCGCAGACGGATCGCTTCGCGGATCTCCGCGAGGAGGTGAAGGCGCTTGCGGATCTTCCGGGTTCCGTCGGCGAGCGCGCGCAGAATCTTCTGCTCATCAACAATCGTTTCGCCGAGGACAGCCGCCGCGACGACTTCGCCGTGCGCCTCATCAGCGAGGTCATCCAGAAAGTCCGCACAGCCTACGCCGTCGACGAGGACGACGAGGAGCAGATGGAGCGCCTGGAACCCCGGGCAATGGCGGAGTTTTCCGCACGCGCCCTCCTCATGTCCCTCGACCAGTTCAACGACTACATGAACGAGGAGGAGTACGCCGAGTTCGAGAGCCAGCTCCGCGCGAACTACGGCGGCATCGGCGCCTGGGTCGGCATGCGCGACGGCCGCTTCACCATCATCACCCCCATGTTCGACAAGCCCGCCTACCGCGCCGGCCTGAAGCCGATGGATATTATCGATAAAATCGACGACACCGAGCTGAAGGACATGAAGCAGGAGGACATCATCAAGCTCCTGAAGGGCGAGGCCGGCACGAAGGCGCGCCTCCGCGTCTACCGCCGCGCCTGGAAGGAGCCGCGCGACGTCGACGTCACCCGCGAAATCGTCCAGATCGAGTCTGTGCTGTCGCAGACCCTTCCCGGCAACATCGGCTACATCCGCATCAATTCCTTCAACGACGGCGATCCCTACCGCCGCGTGAAGGGCACGGCCGCCCTCGTGAAGGACGCGCTCGCGGAGTTCGAGCGCCAGGGCGCGAAGGGCCTTATTCTCGATCTCTCGAACAATCCCGGCGGCATCATGGTCTCCGGCGTGGACACGGCGAAGCTCTTCATCGGCGGGCGGGACAAGGTGATCGTCTCCAGCCGGGGCAAGCGCAACTTCAGCCGCCCGACAGTCTACAAGGCGGGACTCCGGGCGTTTTACACCAGGCCCATGGTCGTCGTCGTCAACCCCGGCACCGCGAGCGCGGCGGAGATTCTCGCCGGCGCCATCCGGGATCACAAGCGCGCCCCCCTTGTCGGCCGGAAGACCTACGGCAAGGGATCGGTGCAGTCGCTCATCGGCGTCGACGCCGCGCACGACCGCTCGCGCATCAAGCTGACTGTCGCGAAGTACTACCTTCCCAACGGCGACAGCATCCACGAGACGGGCATCGAGCCGGACTTCAAGGTGCCGGAGAGCGATCTGTCGATTGCGGAGGCCGAGGCGCGCTGGAAAATCCGCGATCAGCACGACGTCATGTACTGGCTTGAGGAGAACGACCGCTGGAACAGGTACGAGGAGGAGTTCCGCCGCCTTCTCGACTTCGACGCCCTCGACCCCTACGCGTACCCGGAGTTCGACAGCCTGCTCGCGGCGTTGCAGGAAAAATACCCGAAGGAGGCAATCGACGCCGAGCTGACGCGGAAGGAACTGCGCTACGGCATCGCCGCCTACCTCCGCGACTTCATCGGCGAGAACTATCTCGTGGATCTGGAGGAGAGCCAGTATCTTCAGGAGGCGATGATGGTGCTCGGGGATGAAATCGGCGGCCTGCCGGACACGCCCCTCTTCGCGACCCTGCGCCAGCTTGCCGAGGAGAACCGCGCGAAGCTTGCCGAAGAGGAAAAGGAACTGGCGGAGAACACCCTCCCCGGTGAAGACGAAGAAGAGAACGACGGAGAATAATCCCCAATGGTACAGAATACGCTCCCCGGCTACGCGGAAGTGATTGAACGCCTGAATTCCTTCCAGAACATGGAGACGGCCGGCATCACCCGCGCCGGCGTCGCCGCCGGCAGCGCCGGCATGGACAGGCTCGCGAAGCGCCTCGGCTCCCCCCACGCCGGCATCCCCGCCATCCATGTCGCGGGCACGAAGGGGAAGGGGTCCACCTGCCACCTTGTCGCCGCCGCCCTCGCCGCGGCGGGGCTGCGGACGGGGCTGTACGCCTCTCCCCATGTCACGGACATCCGCGAGCGCATCCAGCTGGGCGGCAGGCCGATTTCGGAGGAGGCGTTCGCCTCCGCCTCCGCCGCCGTGCTGTTCGAGGCGGAGACGCTGCGCTCGGAGGGCGCGGCGCCGTCCTGGTTCGAGGTGATGACAGGCATCGCGCTTGTCGCCTTCCGCGCGGCGGGGACGGAGGCGATGGTGCTGGAGACCGGCCTCGGCGGGCGGCTGGACTCGACGAACCTTCCGGACCTGAAGCTGGTCGCCGCCGGACTTGCCTCGATTTCGCGGGATCACGAGGACATTCTCGGTTCGAGCCTCACCGCCATCGCGGCCGAAAAAGCCGCCATCATCCGCCCCGGCATCCCCGTCGTCACCGTGCCGCAGGAGGCGGGCGTCATGGGCGTCATCGAGGCGCGGGCGCGGGCGCTGGGCGCGACCCTGCGGAAGGTGGGGAAGGACATCCGCTTTGAGCACCGGCAGGGCATGGTGCGGGACAAGCCGGTCATGGGGCAGCGGCTGAACCTGGAGACCTGGCGGAACGCGTATCCGGACATTCCTCTCGCGATGCTCGGCCGCCACCAGGCGACGAACGCCGCGCTCGCGCTGGGGTTGACGGATATTTTCCTCGAATACATGGATTTCGCGCCGCTCGATCCGCTTGTCCTGAAGCGCGCCTGGCGCACGCTGTCCCTGCCGGCGCGCATGGAGGTGGCGTCCACGCGTCCCTGGCACATCATCGACGGCGCGCACAACCCCGCCTCCGCCTGGGCGGCCGCGGAGACGGTGACGGAGGCGTTCGGCTCGGCGGAGCGGACGCTTGTCTTCGGCGTTGCGCGGGACAAGGACTGGCGCCTGATGCTGCGGATTCTCGCCCCGCATTTCCCGAAGATGGTTTTCGCGCCCTACGCGTCGTCGCGTTCCGTGGAGCCGGAGGCGCTGGACGCGTTTGTGCGGCAGGAATACCCGGCGGTCAAGACGGCGGTCGCGCTGGACGCCGCGCACGCGCTCGATCTCGCGAGGGAGTCGACGCCGGAGGCCGGCCTCATCCTCACGACAGGCAGCCTCTGGCTCGCGGGCGAGATGCGGGAGCTTCTCCGGAGCAAGAAAATGGCGATGGCGTAGGGTTGGCGGCATGAGTTGAAGAGACAGCGAGGAGGAAATATGAACCGCAACGATGACGATGAACTGCCTCTGGAAAATGAAAATCCTGAAGAGGAAAAGAATGAAACCGAGGCGGCGGTTGAATATGATATTTCATCATACCCCTCCGATTACACGCTGGACAATCTGTATTCTCAATGGGAAAAAGGCAAGATTGTCATTCCCGACTTTCAGAGAGAATTTGTATGGGATATCAAGCAGTCCTCACTGCTGATTGATTCCTTCATGAAGGGGCTTCCAGTACCGCCGGTTTTTCTCTATGTTGACGAAAACAACAAACATCTCGTTATTGATGGACAGCAACGCCTTTTGAGTGTTTTTTTCTTTTTTGACGGTTCCTTCGGAAGATCCGAGCACGGAAAGACGAAGGAATTCCGACTGACAGGTCTGCCGGATTCGCTGCGATATGCCAATAAAACATTTTCCAGCATGGCCGAATCAGACAGAGCCAGGCTGGAAAACTGCGTATTGCGGGCAATCAACATCCGCCAACTGAGCCCGCGCGATGACAAAAATACGAGTATGTACCATATTTTTGAGCGCTTGAATACCGGCGGCTCGTTTTTGCGTCCTCAGGAAATCCGTAATTGCGTTTATGACGGCAGATTTGTTTCCATTCTCAAAGAATTGAACAGCAATAAGGAATGGAGAAAAATCCTCGGAACTCCTGCACTTAACAAGCATCAAAAAGATGTGGAGCTGATTCTGCGGCTATTCTCTCTTTTGGAGAACGGCTATCAGAGTTATGAGAAACCCATAAAAGAGTATATGAATAGAGCTATTGGGAGAAATCGGGACGGCGATACTGAAATAGTTTTGGAATTTGTCGAGCGCTTTCCCAAAACATGCGGTTTTATTGTTTCTCAACTTGGAGAAAAGCCGTTCCATGTCCGGCGGCTCTTGAACACCGCATATCTGGATTCCATCTTTTATGCCGTTTATACAAATCTTGAGGATATTCCATCCGGTTTTTCACAAAAATTCGCCGAATTGAAATGTGATGCGACATTCAACGACAACTTTACAAAAATCGCCACTCAGGACACGGCTGTTCTGAAGCGGCGTTTTGATTATGTATTCGACAAACTCGGGATAAGCCAGGAGCACTTGGCTCATGTTTAGTGAATACGATTCATTAATCACCCATCTTCAGCAAACGGTGAACGGTCTGAGAGGCACGGATGATTTTTTTCGCGCCTCTTCCCGATATACAGGATTTGTCGCTGTGTCCGCGATCACCGGCTTTGAAGTCCAAATCAAAAAACTGCTCATTGATTACGCGGGATCCATCAATCCCATTCTTGGAAAATTCGCGCAGAAAAGATTCGGGAGGATCGACGCAAAGATCACAAGGGACAATATTAAGGAGTATTTATCGTATTTTGACGACCAACTCAGGACTCAATTCAAGGCAGAGGTGAATTCGCGCGAAGACGACAAAATAAGAGAGGGCAGCGTAAAATCCAGCTATGCCAATCTTATCATCTGGCGCCATGATTTTGTTCACGGAGGGGAAATACCGAACACCCCGACACTTGATGAATCCGTCGCCGCATACAAGCTCGGGAAAGAAGTCATTTTTGCTCTGAAAGACGTATTGACGCCTGAGCGTTCCCCTGCCGGGTAATTGTCAGATTTTTTTTGTTGACTGCGGCGCATATATGGGTACTATCAGGCCAGTGCGCGTTCCTGCGGACATTTTTCCTCTCTTCGCAACCAGCAGCCCTTTGGATTCGTCCCACCCCCATTATGGACACGGAAAACACCGCCCTGTACCTCATTGACGGCCACGCACAGATCTACCGCGCCTACTACGCGATGGAGAATCTGAAGTCCCCGTCAGGCCAGCCAACCGGAGCCGCATTCGGCTTTGCGCGCATGCTCCACGACATTCTGGAGCGCAGCCCGGCAGGCCTGATTGCGGTCTTCGACTCTCCCGGAAAAACCTTCCGACACGACGCCTACCCGCAGTACAAAGCGACCCGAAAACCCCCGCCGCCCGAACTGACGCAGCAAATCCCCGTGATTCTGGACATCGTCAGGGCAATGGGCGTCCCGGTGTTCATGAAGGAAGGCTACGAGGCGGACGACATTCTCGGCGCCCTCGCGCGGCAGGCGAACGAAGCCGGCATCCCCGTCGTCCTCGTGACGGGGGACAAGGACTGCGGACAGCTTCTCCGGAGCGGCGGGAACGGCGCGCCGGGCGTGCGGATTTTCGACCCCGGCAAGAGCGCCTTCATCGACGCCGAAGCGTTCACCGCGAAGAAGGGCATTCCGCCCGAAAAACTCACGGATCTCATGGGTCTCTGGGGCGACGCCTCGGACAACATCCCCGGCGTGCCGGGAATCGGCGAGAAAATCGGCGTCCAGCTCATCGCCGAATACGGCAGCCTGGAAAACCTCCTCGCGCACGCGGACGCGATCAAGGGCAAGCGCGGCGAGGTGCTCCGCGCGAACCGCGACCAGGCGCTCCTGTCCAAGCAGCTCGCGACAATCAACTGCGACGTTCCTGTCTCTCTCGACCTCGACGCGGCCAGACCTTCCGCCCCCGACGCGGCGAAGCTCGGCGAAATCTACCGCGAATGCAATTTCCGTTCCCTTCTTTCGCGCATCCCGCAGAGCGGCGCGGACGCCGGCGCGCCGGGCGCGACAGACGCCTTCGCGCCGCCGCCGAAGGAGGAGACGGACTACCGCCTCGTCGACAGCCCGGCGCTTTTCGCGGCATTCCTCGCGGAATTGAAAGCACAGACGCTCTTCTCCTTCGACACGGAGACGACCGGCCTCGACCCCCTGCAGGACGCCCTCGTCGGCATCGGCTTCTCGTGGAAGGAACGCGCGGCCTGCTACCTTCCCTTCCGCGCCCCCGCCGGAGCGCCCGTCCTCGGCGCGGCGGAGCTGGCGGCGCTGAAGGACGTCTTTGAAAACCCGGGCATCGCGAAAACCGGCCACAACCTCCGCTTCGATGCCCTTGTCCTTCTCCACGCCGGCATCGCGATCCGGGGCGCAGCCTTCGACAGCCTCATCGCCTCGTCCCTGGTGGACGGGCATCTTGTCGATCACGGCCTGAAGACGCTTGCCCGGCGGCACTGCGGCGTCGAAATGACGCCGATCCAGAACCTCATCGGCAGCGGCAAGAACCAGAGCACCATCGACATGAGTCCTCCCCGCGACGTCGCCGACTACTGCGGCGCGGACGCGGACGTGACCTTCCGCCTCTACGGCGCGCTGAACCCGCGCCTGGACGCGCGCGGCGCGCGGGCGCTGTTCGACAAGGTTGAAATGCCCCTTTCCGCCGTCCTCACCCGGATGCAGGCGACCGGCATCCGCCTGGACGCGGCGCTCCTCGCCGCCGAAAGCGCGGAGACGGCCGCGCTTCTCGACGATCTTACCCGGGAAATCCACGAGCTTGCCGGCCACGAATTCAACATCGCCAGCCCCAAGCAGCTCTCCGCCGTTCTCTTCGGGGAAATGGCGCTGCCTGTTCTCAAGAAAACGCAGACAGGCGCGTCCACGGACGAAAGCGTCCTGCAGGAGCTTTCCCTCGTCCACAATGCGGAAATCGCCGGCAGAATCCTTGAATACCGCATGTACAGCAAGCTGAAAAACACCTATCTCGACGCGCTCCCGAAAATGGTGAACCCCGCCACGGGGAGGCTCCACACCACCTTCTCCCAGGTGCGCACCGCGACCGGCCGCCTCGCGTCGTCAAACCCGAACCTGCAGAACATCCCCGTCCGCACCGAGCGCGGCCGCGCCGTCCGCGCGGCCTTCATCCCGGAGCCGGGCTGGAAAATGCTTGCCGCCGACTATTCGCAGGTCGAGCTCCGCGTCCTCGCCGCCTTCTCCGGCGACCCGACGCTGCAGCAGGCGTTCCGGGACGGCATGGACATCCACCGCGCCGTCGCGGCCGCGGTGAACGGCGTCGCGCCGGACGCGGTCACGAAGGAGCAGCGCTCCGCCGCGAAGGCGGTCAATTTCGGCATCATCTACGGCCAGAGCGCGCACGGCCTGTCCGCGTCGACCGGCATGACGCGGGCGGAGGCGCAGCGCTTCATAGACGACTACTTCGCCCGCTTCCCCGGCGTGCGGGACTGGATGGCGGGCGCTCTCCGCCGCGCGGAGAAGGACGGTTTCGTCGAGACGGTGCTGAAATTCCGCCGGGAAATCCCGGACATAGCGTCCTCGAACAAGATGAAGAAATCCCGCGCCGACCGCGAGGCGATCAATACCATTATCCAGGGCAGCGCCGCGGATCTCATCAAGACCGCCATGGTGCGCCTCGACGCGGCGCTCGGGGAAGGGAATCTCCGCGCCCGGCTGCTGCTCCAGATCCACGACGAGCTTCTTCTCGAAGCCCCGCCGGAGGAGCTGCCCGTCCTCCGGGACATCGTCCGGAACAGCATGGAACACGCCATCCCCTTTGACGTCCCGCTGAAGGTGGACATCGGCGAGGGCGACAACTGGCTGGAGGCGAAATGAACGGCGGCGGTGCGGTCGGCGTCACCGGCCTTCCCTGTTCGGGAAAGTCCCTCGCGGCGGAGCTTCTCGCCGGCGGCGAAATCGACGGGCAGCCGCGCCTGCTCCTGAAGGCCGACGACCTCGGCCACGCCCTTCTTCTGCGGCCGGACGTTCTGGCGCGGCTGCGCGGGCGCTTCGGCGCGGCGGCTGCCGACGCCGCAGACCCGGCCGCGATGCGGCGCGCGATAGCGGCGAAGGTGTTTGCGGACGCGGCCGAACTCGAATGGCTGGAGAGCGTGATCCACCCCCTTGTCACAGCCGAGACGATCCGGCGGGCTGCCCGGGCCAACAACTCACGATCATGGGAGACGAACAACACCGTCTTGGTAGTCTCGGCCAACCGCTCCTCCAGCCAGATCTTCCCCGGCACGTCGAGATAGTTGTCGGGCTCGTCCAGCAGCAGGACCTCATCATCGCCGGCGAACAGGGCTTCCAGCACCAGGCGCTTCTGCTCACCGCCGGACAGACTGCGGACCAAACGGTGCTGAGCCTGGTCGAAATCCAACCCGAGGACGGCCATGGTGTGAGCATCCCAGCGGGCCTCCCACCCGTACCCGCCCATGTCGCCCCAGTCGACCATCGCCTGGGCGTAACGTATCTGAGCGGCCTCGTCGCTTGGATGCGACAGAGCGGCTTCCGCATGGGCCAACTCGTGGCCGGCTTGGCGCAAGGCCGGTGGTGCGGTC
>QMCE01000646.1_pt1 | contig 20905 bp, 18 predicted proteins | sample 1821851 | NCBI WGS metagenome assembly QMCE01 (sample SAMN09453174, study PRJNA476694) | Termite gut metagenome, whole genome shotgun sequencing project. | isolation source: worker | host: Odontotermes sp. | place: South Africa:Pretoria | collected 2016-01-28 | reverse complement strand
TTTACGGAACCTGAGTTGTCAACGGCAGGCGCCTGGCCTCATGGGCTCGTTTTCCGCCCGCCGGAGCGGGTCGGAATAACTCTTGGAAGAAGCTATTTACAAGATAAACCATATAGCAGCTCGAAGGTCAAGCGCATTTTTTATATTTTTTCCGACTTTTTTATTTTAAATACTGGCGCGAATATACATCGTCCAGTTCCATTTGCTGGATTAACCGAGCTGTATATGGCCCCCGCTGTGCACGAATTCGGGCGCGCAGCATAGGATGATATCGTTCAAATATATCTCGGAGGATATCATCATGAATTACCTACCATTCGGCTTGCTAAGCCTTTGCCGCAAAAAGCGCTGCGGCTGCGGCTGCAATACCTACGGTTACGGCTATAATAACTGCGGCTGCGGCTACAAGCGCTGCGGCTGCGGCTACGCAGATACATTAGTCGTGAACACCGCCAGCACTACGCCCCCCGCCGCGGTGCCCGCCGCTACAACGCCTCCCGCTACGACGCCCGCGGCCACGACGCCCGGCGCTACGACGCCCGTCGCCGCGACGCCCAGCACTACGCCTCCCGCCACTGTCGTCAGTACAGGCTGCGGATGCGTGAGCGTCGTTCCTCCCGCGCCATGCGGATGCGGCTGCGCAAATTGCGGACGCGGCTGCGGTTGCGGCTGCTAACTAACTGTTAATAAATACCCAAGCTATTTCCGGCGCGTTAAACAGCGCGCCGGATTTTTTATAATATATTTGTTCTTGCCAAATTTTATGTTATTATAGGCGATGTACGGCGCGCAAGACTAACGTAACATAACATCAAAGGAGTCGCCCTCATGCTCGACTTAAAATCGCTGTCCAAAGAAAAGCTGCATTCATTCCAAACAGGTCAGGAGATCAAATGCTCCGGCGGGCCGGAGCGCGCCATGTATATCCTGCTTAGCGGCAGGGTAGGCGTTTCAAACGGCGACGCGCCGCGTTCGCACGTCAATCCGGGCGAGGCGTTCGGCGGCAATGAGTTCTTCAACGGCGGCAAAGCGGTCTATATCGCGGAGGCGGGTTCTATATGCTACGCCATAACCGAGGCCTCGTTTCTAAACACGGCCCAAAAGCGCCCTGAGTTAGTGTACGAAATTCTTAAAGCGGCGTACCGTATGCCTGTTGCCGAAAAGAGCGCCGCCATTGACGCCCGCTCCAACGCCGCTAAGGAAGTCCCCCAAGCCGCGCCGAAGGCCGCTGAGCCGACGCCCGCTGAGCCGGAAAGCGTACAGGAAGCCGGCTCCGTGGCCTCGCCGCCCGTTATCGCCGTAGAGATACCGAAAGCGCCCGGCGGCGTCTCCCCCGAGGGGCACAAGCGCTATCCGGGCGTCACGCACCCCGAATACGAAAAGCTGGTCTACAAGAAGAACTATAAATGCCCCAATTGCGGCAAAACCTTCGATGACTTTAAGGTTTTCAAATCCAAGCTGGTGCTGTCGCAGCCCCTGCGCTACGATTTACGGGCCTGCTATACCGGGTTTCAGATGGAGTGGTACGAGATCGTCACATGCCCCCACTGCCTCTTCAGCATGTTCCATAATTACTTCACGGAGCCGAAGCCTCTATTGAAGGAAAAGCTGAAGGAAACGCTCGCGGCGGCGCGAAACGCCGTCCGGCTTGATTTCGCCGCGCAGCGGGATATCGATTTTGTATTTACCGCGCACTACCTGGCGCTCGCCTGCGCGCAGGGCTATACGTCGCCGCGAAGACATATTCTGGCTAAGATTTGGGCTAATCTGAGCTGGCTCTACGAGGATGTCGGCGACGAGGACATGGCCCGCTACGCGGCGGGCGAATGCGCAAACGCCTACGACGAGCTCTTCGCGGGCAGCAACCTCAGCCTCGCGCAGGAGCAGAGCATCAGCCTGACCATCGCGGGGATGATGTACCGGGCCGGACAAAAGGAAAACCTGAAGAAGTATCTCTTCATCGCGAAGACGAGCAAGGCCGGCAACCGCACGTATTCGATTTTGGCGGAGGATTTGATGGAGGAGATTAGGGCGGAAAAGTAGTACGTCTGAGCGGAAGGATTCGATGCGTCTCTTTTATGTTTTGAGTGCGCTGTTATTTTCGCGCGTGCATTCGTCAAATAAATCTTGACCAATAAACAGATGATTATCAACAACAGGGATAATTCTTCTTAAGGTTTGACCCTTAACCGCGCATACTACAACAAGCTTGCCTATTGATTTTAGCAGCTTGTATACGGGGATATAGTCCGTGTCGGCGCTCAAAAATATCGCAATATCATACGCGTTCGCGTATCCCTTTGACAGAGCCTCCACAGCGAGGTTCACATCTGTGCCTTTTTCGACTTTGTAATAGGTCGTTTTATCGCGAATATCCATCGCTCTGCTCGGGTTCGTGGGGCGTGATATGTATTCCCCCTCCACAACGTCGAAATAGTGCTGTACATTTAGGCGCTTTGCCCAGCGATAATAGCCCGAAAGAAAATCATCTTGTATAAGAAATTCGTCCGGCTTAGGAATAAAAAGCAGCGTTTTAAGCAGCAGGGCGTTCGGCGCTAAAGAGGCTATCCTTTGGGGGAATTTATTATAGTCAAGTTTTGGAGATGGTTGTCCGCCTAAACTGTATAGGTCGCGCAACGCTATTTCAAAATTCATGTGATCTATAAACATCATCGCCCTAAGCATTATTATCCCCCCACAATAAAACTAAAGGAACCGCAAGCCAAAAAGGTCAATACGGTTCCGTTCGCTTCTAAAGTGATCGGAATGAACCGACCACTATGTTAATATTATACTCGAACCGCTCTCTTATGCAAGAGAAAATGATGTCAAAAATGCAAATTTTATCGCATTTGTACAAAAAAATATGCTAAAACTATATTATCTTGCCCAATTCATTATAAGCACAATTTCTGTGGTGGTCAACGCCTGTGCGAAAGCTTTTTGCCCTGCTCTAGACCTCCGCAATCCCTTCATACACCTTCACGGCGTCGCCGGTCATGTATATCTCTTCCCCGTCGTATTTGACGCGCAGAACGCCGCCTGGCAAGCGTACGGCGATCTCCGCGCCGCGCTCGCAGTCGCCGCGCAGGACGGCGCCTACGGCGGCGGCGCACGCGGCCGTTCCGCTCGCGAGCGTTTCGCCGTTACCGCGCTCCCACACGCGCACCTTCAGCGTATTCACGCCCGTGACCTGCACGAATTCCACGTTCGCGCACTCCGGGAACAGCGGATCGTGCTCGATGGCCGCGCCGTCATGCTTTACGTCCACGAGGTCCAGCGCGTCCGTGAAGATCACGCAGTGCGGATTGCCGACGCTCATGAGCGTCACGCGCCGCGCCGCGCCGAGACCTTCGAGGAAGACCTCCCGCTCTATCGCGCGCCCGTCCAGGCGCGCGGGCACCGTCTCCGGCTCGAACGCCGCGCGCCCCATCGACACCATCGCCGAGACAACGGCCCCGCTATCGCCGTTTTCCAGGAAGACGCGCACGCCGCGCACGCCGCCTATCGTCTCAACGGTAATATCACGGCTGCTCACAATGCCGGAATCGTACAGGTATTTCCCCACGCAGCGGATCGCGTTGCCGCCCATGCCGCCCTTCGTGCCGTCGAGGTTGAAGAGGCGCATCCTCGCGTCGGCTATATCCGACGGCTCGATCAGGACGATGCCGTCCGCGCCGACGCCGAAGTTGCGGTCGCAGAGCTGGATGCTCAGCGATTCGGGGTTATGGATGATCGCCTTCATGCAGTCGAAGTAGAGGTAGTCGTTGCCCAAGGTCTGCATCTTTATGAACGCGAGCTTTTCGCGCTCCTTGCGCATGGCGTTCAGATCCACCAGTTCCGTCGAATCCTGGCTGTAGCGCGAGAGCAGGATGTTCGCGAGCGCGTTCGCCGTGTCGGGGGACGTCAGCACGGGGATACCCAGCTCTATCGCGCGGCGGCGCAGCTTTACGTCGTCGCGGCTGGGTATGCGGCCTTTCGAGCTCGTCGCGAGCATATACTGCACCTTGCCGCTCTCCAGCAGCGTCATCGTGTTCTCGCTGCTCTCGCTCAGCTTCTTCACGGCGGTCACGGGCATACCGTTGCGGGCGATCACTTCCCCCGTGCCCTCCGTCGCGTAGAGCGCGAAGCCGAGGTTATGGAATTTGCGCGCGATGTCCGGGATCTCGGGCTGATCGGACGTGCGCACCGTCAGCAGCACGCCGCCGGCGCGCGTCATCTTATAGTTCGCCGCGACGAGGCCCTTATACAGCGCTTCCTCTAAATTCTTGCCGATACCCAGCACCTCGCCCGTCGATTTCATCTCGGGCCCGAGCAGTATATCCACGTCCGTGAGCTTTTCGAACGAGAATACGGGCACCTTCACGGCCACATACGGCGCGCGTGGATACAGGCCCGCGCCATAGCCCAGGTCTTTCAGCCTTTCGCCGAACATGCAGCGCACGGCCAGCTCCACCATAGGCAGGCCCGTAACCTTGCTGATATACGGCACCGTGCGCGAGGCGCGCGGATTGGCCTCGATGACGTACAGCTCGCCGCCGTGTATGACGTACTGGATGTTTATGAGGCCCTTCGTATTCAGGGCGAGGGCCAGTTTCCGCGTTTCATTGATGACGCGCTCGGTCATGCTGCCCGGCAGCCGCGCCGGGTATACTGCTATGGAATCGCCCGAGTGCACGCCCGCGCGCTCGATGTGTTCCATGATGCCGGGGATCAGGATGTCCTCGCCGTCGCAGATAGCGTCCACCTCGATTTCGAGGCCCATCAGGTAGCGGTCGATCAAAATCGGGTTCTCGACCTTTTGCGAGAAGATGATGCCCGTATACTCCTTTACGTCCTCCTCGTCGAAGGCGATGAGCATGTTCTGCCCGCCGAGCACGTACGACGGCCGCAGCAGCACGGGATAGCCCAGCCGCTTCGCCGTTTCAAGCGCCTCCTCCGGCGTCAGCGCGACGCCGCCCTCCGGCCGCCCGATGCCCGTCTGCGCCAAAATCGCGTCGAAGCGCTCGCGGTCCTCCGCCGCGTCTATACTGTCAGCGGACGTGCCGATTATCGGCAGCCCGATTTCGCCGAGATATTTCGTCAGCCGTATCGCCGTCTGCCCGCCGAAGGCGACTATCGCGCCGATGGGCCGCTCAACCTCTATGACCCCGCGTACGTCCTCGGGCGTCAGCGGCTCGAAGTAGAGCCGGTCGGCGGTGTCAAAGTCCGTGGAGACGGTCTCCGGGTTGTTGTTGATGATGACGGCCTCATAGCCGAGCTTTTGCAGCGCCCGGACGCAATGCACCGAGGCGTAGTCGAACTCTATGCCCTGGCCTATGCGTATCGGGCCGGAACCAAAGACGAGTATTGTAGAAGGGTCACGGCGGGTCGCTGCCAGGGGTGCTGCGGCGCTGCGCGCCGCAGATCGCGCCTCATCCTCCACACCGTAGGCTGCGTAGAAATACGGGGTTTGCGCCGCGAATTCGCCCGCGCAAGTATCCACCATCGCGTAGGAGGGCAGCAGCGGCGTTTGGATTTTTAGCCCGCTGAGGCGCTCGATTGATGCGTCCGTATAGCCGAGGCGTTTGGCGTCGAAATATAGATCGGGGCCGATATGGCGTTGTAGGGGCGGCCTTTGGCCGTCCGTGGTACACGAACTGTCATCTGATGTCACGGACGCGCAAAGCGCGCCCCTACAATCCGCCAGCCGAACCTGCATCTCCGCCAGATTCTTTATCTTCTCCAAAAACCACATGTCGATCTTTGTGATATCATTGATGGCTTCGAGCGCGACGCCGCGCAGAATCGCTTCGTAGATTACGAAAAGCCGCTCGTCGTCGCACTTTTTTATGGCTTCGATCAGCTCAGCCTCCGACAGGCGCTTCAGCTTTGGCATTTCGAGCGTATCGAGCAAAATCTCCGCGCCGCGCACAGCCTTCATCAGCGCCGCCTCGAAGCCGGGCGCGATGGCCATGACCTCGCCCGTCGCCTTCATCTGGGTGCCGAGCGAGCGCTTGCCGTAGACGAACTTATCGAACGGCCACTTGGGGAATTTCACGACGACGTAGTCGATACTCGGCTCGAAGCAGGCGCTGGTCTTGCCCGTCACGGCGTTCTTTATCTCGTCGAGCGTGTAGCCGATCGCGACCATCGCCGCGACCTTCGCGATGGGGTAGCCCGTGGCCTTTGACGCCAGCGCGCTGGAGCGCGAGACGCGCGGGTTGACCTCGATGACGGCGTATTCGAAGCTGTTGGGGTTCAGCGCGAACTGCACGTTGCAGCCGCCCTCGATGCCGAGAGCGGAGATGATCGACAGCGCCGATTGGCGCAGCATCTGGTATTCCTTATTCGCGAGCGTCAGCGCGGGGGCGGCGACGATGGAATCGCCGGTATGCACGCCGACGGGGTCGATGTTCTCCATCGAGCAGATCGTGACGGCATTGCCCGCACTGTCGCGCATGACCTCGAACTCGATCTCCTTCCAGCCGGAGACGCAGCTTTCGATCAAAACCTGATTGATCGGCGATAATTCAAGGCCGCGGCGCGCTATGCGCGAAAGCGCCGCTTCGTCTTCGGCGATGCCGCCGCCCGAGCCGCCAAGCGTAAACGCAGGCCGCACGATGACGGGATAGCCCGCCTCTTGCGCGAAAGCGAGCGCTGAATTTACATCCTCCACGACCTCCGAGGGGATGCACGGCTGCCCGATTTCGAGCATCGTATCCTTGAAGAGCTGGCGGTCCTCCGCCTTGTCGATGGAGCTTTCCGACGCGCCCAGGAGCTTTACGCCCATTCGGGCTAAAAAGCCTTCCTTCGAGAGCTTCATCGCGAGCGTCAGCCCCGTTTGGCCCCCGAGCGTCGCCAAGAGGCTGTCGGGCCGCTCCAGCGCGATTATCCGCCGGAGCGTTTGCAGCGTCAGCGGCTCTATATAGATTTTCGACGCCATCGCGCTGTCCGTCATGATCGTGGCGGGGTTGGAGTTCACGAGCACGGTTTCGATGCCCTCGCTCATCAGGACTTTACAGGCCTGCGTGCCGGCGTAATCGAATTCCGCCGCCTGCCCGATGACGATCGGGCCGGAGCCGATGACGAGCGCTTTGCGTATGTTTGGGTTTCTGGGCATGGGGATTTCCGATCCTTTCCGTTAAACACTGTAGGGGCGAACTGTGTTCGCCCGCGTCATACGTGAATGCATGATTTTGGGGTCACGGGCGAACACAGTTCGCCCCTACATCCCGCGCATCAGCGCGGCGAATTCGTCCGACACAAATTCGCACCCAGCCTCCGGCGAAAACTGCACGGAGACGGCGGGAATATCGTCGTATTCGAGGCCCTCGCAGCTGCCGTCGTGTATGTTTATGAAGCGCTGTATCGCACCCTTCACGGCCGACGCGTCCACAGCGTAACCGTGGTTCTGGCATGTTATATGCACACGGCCTGAATTGTTGTCGCGCACGGGCTGGTTTGCGCCGCGATGCCCGAAGGGGAGCCGGTATACCTTTGCGCCCCGCGATAGCGCGAGCGTTTGATGCCCCAGGCCGACGCCCAGCAGCGGCAGCTTCGCCTCTGTAAGCTCACGTATGCTCGCGATGGCGGCGGCGTTTTCCTGTGGATCGCCCGGGCCGCCGGAGAGCACAGCGCCATCAAAGCCCCGCGCTAAGATTTCACTCGCGGGGGTATTGTATGGGAAAACCGTCAGCTTGCAGCCGAGGCTTGCGAGCGCGTTAAGCAGGCCGCGATTGACGCCGAAATCGAGCACGGCGACGCTGAAGCGCGGATTTTCGGGCGCTATTTCATATGTGACTTTACAGCTGACGGCCTCGGCAGCGCCTTCCACGCGAAAGGCGGCAAGCGCCTTCCTCTCGGCTTCCGAAAGCTCCGGCTTATCGCAAAGCAGCGCGTTCACCTGGCCGCCCTCGCGCAAAAGCCGCGTAAGCAGGCGCGTATCTACGCCGGAAAGCCCCGGAACGCCCTGCTCGGCCAGCAGCGCGTCTATGCGCCCCTCGCTGCGGAAGTTCGACGGCGCAGGGCACCATTCGCGCACGATGTACGCCGACGCGTGAATCTTGTCCGATTCGAAGTCGGCGGGGATGACGCCGTAATTGCCGGCGAGGGGAAACGTCTGTACGACCATCTGCCCAAAGTGGCGCGGGTCGGTCAGCGTTTCGAGGTACCCCGTCATGCCCGACGTAAAAACCAATTCGCCCAGGCGTTCGCCGGAAGCGCCGAAGCGCTTGCCCCTTAGCGTTTCGCCTGTCGAAAGATGCAGGAACGCGTCGTTTGCCACGAATCCAGCCTCCTAATAACCGCATTTTTATGCAGCACGAATGCTACGGTCATTTTACGTTCTGAAATGGCTTTTGTCAAGGTCGTCTTGTATAATAATTTATATTATCGCGGCTATTGCGTATAAACATGCGTCGCATTTTACGCTGCCGCGCCTTTTTTTACAATACGGTGATTGATCATTCGCGAAAAGCGTGTATAGTTATTATAGACGTCCCATTATATGTATGAACCTGTAGGGGCGGCCTCCGGCCGTCCGCCAATTCACGTTGGAGGCCTTCGATATGAAAAAACGTCGCAAGCTCAAAATAGCTCTTTGTATTATCGCGGCGCTCGCCGTCGTCATCGCGGGGTATTTCCTGATTTCCGGCTGGATCGCGGACGCGCCCAAGCTGAATTACGCCTATAATGATGCGGACGGCGCAGGCCACGCCGCCTACCCCGACGCCGAGTTCGCCGTCATCAGCGACCTCCACGTCTACGACCCAGCGCTGGGCGCTACGGGGGCGGCCTTCGAGAAGAAGATGAGCGAGGACCGCAAGCTCCTCTTGGACAGCGTCGAGCTGCTGGATTACGCCATCGGCGACATATTGAGCTCCAACGCGCGGTTCGTGCTAATCAGCGGCGACTTGACCAAGGACGGCGAGGCCGTTTGCCACGCCATAGCCGCCGAAAAGCTCAAAAGGCTCACGGACGCGGGCGTCAAGGTCTACGTCGTCCCCGGCAACCACGACGTATCTAACCCCGACGCGGCCTCATATTCGGGCGATACGGAGTCACCCGTTGAGAGCGTTTCGCCCGGGGAGTTCGCGCAAATCTACGCGCCGTTCGGCTACGGCGAGGCGATTGAGCGCGACGCGGACTCGCTGAGCTACGTCGCGGAGCCGATGGACGGGCTGTGGATCTTGGCGCTGGACAGCTGCCGCTACCGTGAAAACGCCGCGGCGGGCGAGGCGGTCGTCGGCGGGAAGCTGAGTCAGGCCACGGTAGATTGGGTCATTAAAGTGCTGCAAAGGGCGAAAAGCGAGCAAAAGGCGGTCGTCGCCATTATGCATCACGGCGTCGTGGAGCACTGGGACGGCCAGCGCACGCTGCACGGGGATTACTTGGTCGAGGACTACGCGCACTTCGGCGAGCTTCTGGCCTCGTACGGCGTGCGCCTCGTCTTTACGGGGCATTATCACGCGCTGGACGCCGTGCGGGGCGATTTCGGCGGCGATTACATCTACGATCTGGAAACCGGCTCGCTGATCACCGCGCCCTGCCCCATCCGCTACTGTAACATCGCGGACGGTATTTTTTCCGTAGACAGCGAGACGATCGTGGAGGAGCTGCGCCCCGGAACGGACTTCGCGCGCGAATCGTTGGCGTTCGTCAAGACGACGGTGGTGTTGGAGGCGAAAGCTACGCTGAGCAACTACTTCGTCGGCGGCGAGGACGCCGATATCATCGCGGACGCCGTCGGGGACGCTTTTTCAGCGCACTACGCGGGCGGCGAGGACTATTCGCTAAAGCCCGCGCTGGACGAAAGCCGCCTGAGCCTTTGGGGGCGCGTCGTGCTGGGAACGCAGCGCTACGTGCTGGAGGGGCTGTGGAGGGACTTGCCGCCGGACGACGCGGACGTAAGCTTTGAATTGAAATAATACAACAAAGCTCATTACTAGAAAGGAAGAAGCAAACATGAGAACTATCAAGTTAGGGGAATCCGGCCTGAACGTACCCGCCGTCGCCGTGGGGTGTATGCGCATAAACGGCTTGGATGCCGCCGGAGCGGAGCGCTTTGTACAGACGGCCATCGACGAGGGCGCGGTATTCTTCGATCACGCCGACATCTACGGCGGGGGGACGTGCGAGGAGATATTCGCGAAGGCCGTACACATGACTCCTTCCGTGCGCGAAAAGCTATTCCTGCAATCCAAATGCGGCATACGGCCCGGCGTCGCCTTCGACTTTTCCAGGGAGCACATCCTTAACTCGGTGGACGGCAGCCTGAAACGGCTCAATACGGACTATCTCGACGTGCTGCTGCTGCACCGGCCCGATCTTTTAGTCGAGCCGGAGGAGGTGGCCGAGGCGTTCGATACGCTCCAGCAGAGCGGCAAGGTACGGCATTTTGGCGTATCCAACCAACACCCCATGCTCATCCAGCTGCTGAAAAAATATGTGAAGCAGCCGTTCGTAGCCAACCAATTGCAGCTGAGCATCACGAACGCGACGATGCTCTCGCAGACGCTGCACGTCAACATGCTCGACGACGCCGCGCTTAGCCGCGACGGGAACGTGCTGGACTACTGCCGCTTGAACAACATTACTATTCAACCGTGGTCCCCGTTCCAATACGGCTTCTTCGAGGGCGTGTTCCTGGGCAGCGAGAAATACCCAGAGCTAAACGCCAAGATCGACGAGCTCGCGGAAAAATACGGCGTGAGCAACACCACCATCGCGATGGCGTGGCTGCTGCGCCATCCGGCGAACATGCAGCCCGTTACGGGGACGATGAATATTCAGCGCTTGAAGGACTGCGTAAAGGCGGCGGAGATCCGCATTACGCGCGAGGAGTGGTACGCGATTTATCTGGCGGCGGGGAATGATTTGCCGTAGAGAAGAACTTTATTTTAGATGCTGCTCGCCCGGCTGCGCCGGGCGAGCATTCGTATTATGGATTGGACAGTGAATACTATCTGCGCCAACAAGAATATTATACAGTTCGTTTAGCAAGAGTTTATCATAGATACATACGGCGTTCCCTTAGGATCGCGCCAATAGTGCATATAAAAATCTTCTTTTAGCACGATATGAAAGTCACAGTGTTTTGAAAGACCCTTTGCCTTTTCTTTGGGGTTCCCATCCGGCGTTACTATGCCGATTACTTTGCCCATACGCTTCAGTTCCCGGACGAGCTTTGTATAGTCCCTGTCTCCACTGAATAATAATCCAACATCGTATGTATTATGAAACGCTTTTATCAACATGCCCATAGCGATATTAACATCTGTACATTTCTCTTTGCCATCAGTTCCCACTTCGCCTCGAATCACGTCGATCCTGTCCTGTTTTTCCAGCAAATCCAAATATCCTCCGAAATTCTTGCCTCCATAAATATATGTTTTTGTAAATACTTGGCGTCCTGCATCAATAAAATATTCATGAAACCTTGTATAATCGATAAAACTTTTCTGGCCTAAATACTCTCTGGATGCATTCACAAAATTATAGAAGTCGATAAATAAGGCTACACGTTCCATGCAATAACCCCTTATGTATAAAAGGGAGGCGAACCTCCCTTTCTTCGACGCTACAGTCAAGCGTCAGATTATTTATGGCGTTACAGTCAAACGCCTATCAAATTATATGCAAATACATACTATTTGATACACTCGGAGTGTATCATAGCAAGGCCGCTTTGTCAACGCTGAAATACAATTTTTAAAGACAATTCTTGCATAATATTACTTGTAATTTTGCTCAAATCGAGTAGATACCGCCCGCGCGTGCGCGGTCAGCCCCTCCGCGTTCGCGAGGCGCTCGATATCGGCGCGCGCGGCGCTTAGCGCTTCGCGGCCGTAGTAGATTACGCTGGTTTTGCGCACAAAATCGTCCACCGAGAGCGCCGATGAGAACCGCGCTGTGCCCGACGTGGGCAGCGTGTGGTTCGGCCCGGCGTAATAGTCCCCCAGCGGCTCGGGCGCATAGTGCCCGATGAAGCAGGAGCCTGCGTTGCGGACCTTGCCGAGCGCTTCGAACGGAGCTTCGATACAGAGCTCCAGATGCTCCGGCGCGACGCGCGCGCTCAGCTCAAACGCCTCGTCCAGCGAATTTACTATTAATATCGCGCCGCGCGATTCGATCGATTCTCTCGCTATCGATTCGCGGCTAAGCGCTTTCAGCTGCGCTTCGACCTCGGAAGCCACGGCCTCGGCCAGCGCCGCGTCCGTCGTCAGCAGGATCGAGCGGGCCAGCGGGTCGTGCTCGGCCTGGGAGAGCAGGTCCGCCGCGGCGAAGCGGGGATTCGCGCTCCTATCCGCGATGATGAGTATCTCGCTCGGCCCGGCGAGCATGTCGATGCCGCAATCGCCGTAGACCTCTTTTTTCGCGAGCGTGACGTACAGGTTGCCCGGGCCGCAGATCTTCGCGACGCTTTCGATCGTCTCCGTGCCGTAGCACAGCGCGGCGATGGCCTGCGCGCCGCCAACCTTATATACGCGGCTCACGCCCGCCTCCCTCGCCGCGACGAGTATGGCGGGGGTGATCCTCCCGTCCTTGCCGGGCGGCGTAGCGAGCGCTATCTCCTTTACGCCCGCGACCTGCGCGGGCAGGGCGGCCATCAAGACCGTGGACGGATAGGGCGCGCGGCCTCCGGGGACGTAGACGCCGACGGAGTCGAGCGGATGCACGAGCTGGCCGACCGTCTTCCCTTCGGATACGCTCAGCCACGTTTCGCGCTTTTGCTTTTCGTGATACGCGCGGATGCTCGCGGCGCACGCGCGGATGGTTGTCAGCAACTCGGGCGGGCATTTTTCGTACGCCTCGGCGAACTCCGCCTCCGAAACGCGGAAATCCCCGACCGCAACGCCGTCGAATTTCTGCGTATATTCCCTAAGCGCGGCGTCCCCTCGCGCGCGAACCGCGCGTATTATCTCCAATACCGCCGCGCGCGCTTTTTCCTCGCTCGGGCGCTGGGTATCGAAGAGCAGCGCGCCGCATTCGGCGCTCTGCTCCGGCCAGTTGTAAATCCGCATCGCCATTATTTCATCCCTTTGTAGCCGCTGATCTATACGATATTATGTAGGGGCGAACTGCGTTCGCCCGCCGCATACGCGCGCTTTGCGATTTACTGCGGGCGAACACAGTTCGCCCCTACAATTTATCATCGAGTGCTCATTCTATTCGCTGGCATAGTTGTCGAAATAGCCCTGTATCAATATCACGGGCGTACCCTTATCGCCCGAGCCGCTCACAAGGTCGCACAGGCTGCCCACGAGGTTCGAATACTTGCGGGGCGTCGTGCCGTCCGCGAATTTGCCCTCGGTATTCTTCTTTATATAGTCGCTGATCGCCTTGCGCTTTTCGTCGGCAGGCAAGCCGCCGAACAGGTTTTCGGCGATGTATTTGAGCTTCGTTTCCGCCGGATAGCCGCCCAGCCGCTCCGTATACGCCGGGGACACGACGGGATCGGCCAGCTCCCAGATGCCGTTGGCGGGATCCTTATACGCGCCGTCGCCGTAGACGAGGATTTCCGTCGTGAAGCCGAGGCGCGCCTTGAGCTTTCCGGCCAGATCGTTTACGAAGCGGTCGCAGTCCCTCGGGAACAGCTTGACGGCGTTGTCGCTGGAGAGATTCGAACCCAGCACGCCGTATTCGGGATTGTAGCCGCTGCCGTCCACGGGCTTATTCATCAGGTCGGCGAGCGTAAGGACGGTCTCCGCGCCTTTTTTCTCTAAAAGCTTCTTCGTCCTGAAGCGGTTGTGCGCCTCGCATACGAGCGTATGCTTCGTCAGCTTCAGGATATCCGCGGGATTCGACGAAAGGAAGACCTCTATATTGTCGCCCGCGTTTTCGTAGAACGAGATATAGTCCATATTCGTGAACGGATGCCGGTACTCGCCGTAGATTTCTTTAAACTCCTTCGCGGACGTAAGCGGCAGGCTGTTGTCCAAAACCTTGTCCGCGTCCACGATCGGATTGCCGACCTCGTCGTTCGGAAACTGGAACAGCACGTAGACCTTGTCCGCGCCCTTGGATATCCCCTTCAGCACGTTGAAGAAGCGGTTCCGCGACGGCATGGGAAACACGAGCCCGACCGTCCCGCCGGGGAATTTAGCGCGCACGTCGGCCGCGATTTGATCTATCGTGGCGTAGTTGCCCTGAGACTTGGCGACGATCGACTCCGTTACGCCGATGATATCCGCCTGATGTATGCGTATGCCCTCATCGCTCTGCACTCTGTCGATATGATCCGCGACGATTTGCGCCAGGTCGTCCCCCGCGCTAATGATCGGCAAACGGACGCCGTAAGCCTTTGTTCCAAGTAACCTCATTGAATAATCACCCTCTCAGCCGTTTCTATAAACAAACCATAATATATTAGCACAAAACGGCGGCGGGATAAACAACTGATTTTTCCATTTGACAACTTTTTTACGATTTTCATCAAAAGTAATACGCGCCGGATTCGGGGCATACCCTGTACAAAGTCAAGACGAGGGGGTCGTTCGCGTGAAGGATTACATCCAGGAAAGGGTGCTTGCGATAGCCGGCTATATCTTGGAGACGGGCGCTACGGTTCGCGATGCCGCCAAATGGTATAAGATCAGCAAATCGACCGTGCACACGGTTGAGGGTAAAAGGGACTTTGATAAACAGGCGTTTTAAACGTCATCCCTACGGTTTTCGGCGCGCTTTTTACGATAATCATCGGGATTCAGGTATTTAGCAAACATGTCGTTATAATAAATCTCAATACGTCCAACCGGGTCGGAACCACCTGGGCACCATCTTTCGACAGCGTGGTATACTCCGTCTTTAACGCCTTCGATTACGAAATCATGGCCGTCCAGACCAAGCACATTTTTCTCCTCCGGCAGATTCCAAAAATCCGCCGTCCTTATCAGCTCAAGAAAAGCGTCCGTTTCAGCTTTAGTGAACGTCGTTTCAGCGGATATTGTGTTGTCTGGAGGATATAAAAATCTGTCGCCAATTTTAAGAACGACCTCCGACGTCCCGTCGCCGTTGATTTCAATTCGCATTAGCGTATCGCTCCGAAAAGACGGATGCATATACATGCGGTATATTTCTTTATCCGAATCGTGAATCGCTTCTCCAGCTATTTTGCAAATCAAACTTCTAAGCATATTTCTAACCCTCCTTTTGACGCGCTATATCCTTCAACCCCAGCTTGCGCTCCGGCGCGATTTGGCGAGGCACAGAAAGTCCATAAGCTATACTCACTTCCCCCGCGTAAAATGAAAATCGCAGCAAGCCGCGCCCTCGGCCATCGTCCCTTTGCGCGAAAAGCGAATCTTAGGCTCATAACCCGCGAACGTGATGATATCGTTCCTGCAAAAAACGGCGCATAATTCGGGGGAGGCGAATTGTTCGGTAAGCTCAAGATAGATGCAGCGCTTGAAATTCATGTGAATTTCCTCGTTGTCGTGCCGAACCCATTCCGTCTCCCAGCCTTCATTTGGATACATCCTTTTCATGAGGCCCTTTATCGAAAGCTTGAAAAGCGCGAAAGCAAACGGGAACCGGCCGAAGCCCTCGTTCCGCTTTTGCTGGATAAGCGCCGCCTTCTGCGTTTCCTTCAGCGTCAGCTCCAGCGCCTCTTCGTTCGAATAGCCGTTATCCTTCAGCGTCAGATAATAGGCGATCGTCGGATATATTACCCTGGTGATATGCATCTTTATGCTTTCGCTGTTGCGATAATCCGCGTCTTCCAGCATAGCCGAAAGGCGCGCGCACGCCTGTGCGTATATTTCAGCGCCCTGATCACGCCCGAATTCGGTTTCACAGTCTTTTGGCAGGAAATTGAGAATAGTATTTGAATAATCCATTATTATTGCTTTCCTTCCAGTTGGTAACTACCATTATATTCCCGTGTGGAGGTTATTCTATTATTAATCTATCGCGGTACTATTGTCGCAACAAATTTATAGTAGCCACTGTAACCGCCATCATCATTTGGCAAACTAATAATAATAAAGGCATCGCCTATAATGCCAACTCGGTAGCGCTTTGGATCAGTCATAGCAATATCATCATAACTGTTTCCTTTATAGTGAAATCTTACTTTCCAGCTATTATTTCCGCCCTTATATACTTCGAGGTCGGTCACTTCAATGAGGCGCAGAGAGCCGTCGATTCTTCTCATCTCCATCTCATTCAAGCGGTTGGACTTATTGCCAAATATATATTCTTCCTCAGACAGTCCCAGCAGATTAAGGTAATCAACAATATTGCCATTTATCCGGCGCCAACTGCCCAATACAGCGTTTTCGGGTTGGAAAGCGAGCGGAGCAGGCCATATGTCCGCATCAATGACTGTATTTACTTTTGGCGTCGAGTTGTTATCAGGCAAAGAATCCCCATTCTCATCCGCAACAAGACGAACCCATCCGCCATCTTCCGTAACGCCAGCGACGCAACATCCGTAACCGCCATCATTTCGACGTTTGTTTGATCTTGTAATAATAGCGATTCTCACTGCAAACACCTCAAACGTGAAAAAGCATAATACCGGGGTTTTGCGTCACTATTGCTTCGGCGGCAAGTCTCCTATGGCATTTCTCCGCAGTTGGCTCGCTGCATAACAAAGCAACATTCTTATAATCACCATAATTCTGCATAAAAATTGTACTCGCGTCTCGTTTTATAATGAGCGCATTATATTCTGCGGCGTACTCACTCCATGTAATTCTCTTAGTTCTATAGTCGTCAAGAATCTCTTTTGTAGGGGCAAACTCGAGAAAATGCTCATAGGAACACCTGCATATCTCTTGTAAAAAATACGACAAATCTTCGCCCTTAGTAAATCCAGCAAGCTGTGATTTGTTATTAAGCCTAATATCCAACAACAAATCAACCGAATTTGACCTGATACTTTCAAAGAACTGCTCCGCCGACTTCTTCGTAAAACCGATTGTATAGAGGTTCATACTTTTTCTCCTCATGTCTGAATCCGATTTCAGAATTTCTAAGCCGGTATGCGCGCATAATTAAATCAGCATCAGATAGCTCATCTTCAAATAGAGTCAATTGATTTCGATTTGGAAAGTATTTATCCAGAAGTCTGTGCTCCATACTGTCTTGAGTTTCAATTTTTCCGTCGTGAAGTATATGCTTAATAAAAAAGCCGCTCTTAGCAAAAACACGCGTTATCATAATCGAGCGATGACACTCTGCGGGGTCTTTTTCCGCGCACATCAGTGAAATCGTATAATTTTTATCAATATTTGCCTGTATTTTCTTAAATCCGTGTAAGAAGCGATCCGATTTAGCAAACAATTCAAAGTCGAGAAACCCCTCGTCCGCAAAAAATTGTTTTTCCATTTGTTGCGCTCCAAATTCTTGAGCATAATTGCGATAATAAATAGAGTTTTCTTTCAGAAAACGCTCAAGAGCCTCCTTGTTATAATCAGGATAATATGTCGAATATGGCAAACTCCTTACGTCAATAATAAGATTTATTCCGTAAGTGCTTAGAACATCTGTCATCTGACGCACGTCAAATGCCGAATATCCAATAGTATACAAATCTACCATATCGGCAACTCCTTCCACATAGTTTAAACGACACACATCAAAAAGCGCTCAAGTGGTTGAATACTCGAAGCACCTTGTGCTTGTTACTGCAAAGCATAACATAAAATCAAACAGATTTCCACTACATTACTTTTATTATCCGGCATCATATGCGTTCCTATGCGCTCATAAAATGGTACAAGCTTCAGCGCTTATGAGGCTAATACCCTAGCGCTACAAGGAGATAGCCATGCCCAAAGCCGCCTGCTACTGCCGCGTATCCACGAGCAAGGAGAGCCAGCTCGAATCCCTTTCAAAGCAGCACGAATTCTTCCGGGCGTTCTTCGCGCGCCACCCGGAATACGAGTTGTACGAGCTATATACCGACGAGGGCGTAAGCGCTAAGTCCATGAAGTGCCGCGCGGCGTTTCTGCGCATGATCCGCGACGCGCAGCAGAAGAAATTCGACATCATCTTCAAGGACGTTTCGCGCTTCGCCCGCAACGCCCGCGATTTCTTCAACGCGCTCGATCAGGTGACGCGCGCGGGCGTCAAGATCAACTTTATCACGCTGGATATGACGAGCGAACCCGCGAACGAGTTCATGCTCGGGCTGCTAGCGCTCGTCGCGCAGGAGGAGAGCGCGAATTTATCCAAAAAAACGAAGTTCGGCAAGGACGTAACGGCGGCGCGCGGGCGCGTGCCGAATTTCGTATTCGGGTACGACCGCGCCGACAACTACACGCTCACGCCCAACGCAGCCGAGGCCGAATGGGTGCGGCGCGTCTTCTCCATGTATGTTAGCGGGGAACTGGGCACGGCGAAGATCGCGGATAGGCTCAACGAGGCGGGCGTCATGAGCAAAAAGCGGAACGTCGGCGCGTGGACGCAGCACACCGTCTGCCGGATGCTGAAGAACGAGCTGTATATCGGCAATGTCGTCAACCGGCAGTCGGAGGTCGTCGATTTTCGCGAGGGGAAGCGGCGCAAGCGCGGCGAAGACGAGCGGATAACCGTGCATCGGCCGGAATTCCGCATCGTCTCCGACGAAGTGTTCGAGGCGGCCCAAGCGCTTATGTCCAGCCGGAACGACGCGTTTCATACACAGCATAAGCGCGCGAGCGTTAAATTCCCGCTTTCGAACCTGCTAACCTGCGCGTGCGGCCATGCGTTCAAGCGGCGTGCCCGGGGAGAACGCCCCGCCCTCTGGGTTTGCGGCCACCGCGACGCCCAGGGCGCTTCAAGCTGCGAGAACGGGATAAAAATCGGCGAAGCGGAGCTGCACGGCGTAATCCTGGCGTTCTTGACGCGGGCGTGCGGGAAGGAGCGCCTGATCCGCGAGACCGTACGGCGCGTGCGCAAGGGCATGGAGAGCGAAGCTGACCCCGCCGCGCTCGAAAGCGAGAGGCGGCGGCTGGAGCTAAAGCGCGCGCGGTATTTGGAGCTGTACGCCGACGGGCTGGCGGATAAGGCAAGCGTCGCGGAACGGCTCAGCTGCGTGGACGCGCGGCTAAGGGCTATCGCGGAGGCTATGAAGCCGCGCAAGGGCGGCGTCAGCGCGGCGTGGGTCGAACGTACCGTCCGCGAGTGCGTTGAAGGGATGGATGCGGCGGTTTTGACCAACCCGCTGCTCAAAGCGCTGTTCGAGCGCTTCACCATACATGGCGACGGGCGCGTACAGGCGTTCATTAAGCCGGAATGCGGGGAGGACGCGCTGGAAATTCCGCTGGCGGTCGTGAAAGTGTTTCCTTTGTTGTAGGGGCGGTCCCCCTACAATAAATCAGCGCATACTTTGATAGATTTCAAGTGAAGCACGAATATTATTGACGTTGCATATGCGTTGTGCGATAATATAGGTAGGGAGTTGATATAATGAAAACCGCAAACTACAACATTCGTTTAGACCCCGCCGTAAAATCAGAGGCCGAAAAAACTTTCGCGGCGTTTGGGTTGAATTTAAGCGAGGCCATCAATATATTTCTGCACAAGTCGATCATGGTGCGCGGCCTGCCCTTCGATGTCCGCGAGCCGCAGCCCAACGCTATGCTGCTCGAAGCGATGGACGAAGCGGAGCAGCTGATCAAGGAATACGCGGACGGGACGCGCAAGCCCCCGGCTTTTGCGACCGCCCGCGAGATGTTTGCCGCGATGGATTTGGAAGATGAAGCAGAAAACGAATAAATATACACCAGTGTATACCGCTGGATTCAGGCGCGGCCGTCGTGCTCTTATGAAACGCGGTTACGATATATCTGCGCTCGAACGTATCGTTGATTTGCTGATAAATAGCAAATCGCTGCCGCATAATTGTAAAGATCATCCTTTAAAGGGGAACTATATGGGATGTCGGGAATGCCATGTTGAAGGAAAGGGCGATTGGCTCTTGATTTATAAAAAAGACAAGAAAAATCTAATCCTGGTCTTTATCGCGACCGGCACGCACGACGATCTGTTTACGTAATACTATTTTTGAACGGCGCGGAGGAAATCATCCGTCTGCTGCATATCGGAAAATAATGGGCGACAAAGCTCAAGAAACGCTAAACTTCCCGAAGAAACGCGCCGATATATATAAATAAGGTCATTATCTCTTTTGGGGGCTCTCATGCAGTATTCAGTTGACGGCGTTACGGGCAATTATACTTCGCAGGCGTCTTACCAGGCGGCCTCCTCCGGCACAAGCTCCGGCGGCGTTTTCGCGGACTATCTCTCGGACGCGATGCTGCCCTCCGCCGGAGCAAGCGCTACGCTCGAGTCGGACCCGGCGATGGCGATGCAAAGCGTGATGAGCCTCTTGCTTTCGAGCGGAGCGGACGATCCCAGCTCGGGCATATTGTCCATCATTCTCATGTACCTGCTCATGGGGCGCGACGACGCCTCGCTCCCGCAAATCGAGCAGGTTTACACGCCCGCGCCCGCCACTACGGAAGCCGAAAAGGAAGCTGTGCAGGAGGCCGCGCAGGAGGCGGCCAAAACGCTTCCCAACTTCGCGGCGAACGCCGGTATCATCGAATCCGCGCTCACGCGCCTGGGCGACCCGTACAGCCAAAAGCGCGCCGGAAGCGAGGATTATACCGATTGCAGCTATCTGACCCGCTGGTGCTACCGCGCGGCGGGGGTTCTGGAGGAGCAGGGCCAGAATGTCTCCCGGGAGGAGCTGAAGCCCGGCGACTTGATCTTCTATTCGTTCAAAAACAACGGCCGCTACAAGAATATCTCGCACGTCGGCATCTATGCCGGCAACAATATGATGATCGACGCCTCAGCCATAAACGGCAAGGTCGTATACCGCGGGATGTTCGAGGGCGCGATATCCTACGCGCGGCCGAGGATACCGTCGGCGGCCGCCAGCGGCTCTGACGAGGCGGTTCAAATATAGCCAATATTTGTTTGCTAATCA
>QMCE01000462.1_pt1 | contig 20907 bp, 15 predicted proteins | sample 1821851 | NCBI WGS metagenome assembly QMCE01 (sample SAMN09453174, study PRJNA476694) | Termite gut metagenome, whole genome shotgun sequencing project. | isolation source: worker | host: Odontotermes sp. | place: South Africa:Pretoria | collected 2016-01-28 | reverse complement strand
CCAAACAACCTCTAAACCGTCTATGAAACCGGACCCACGTTATGTTAACACGCCCTAATATTCGTCCCAGCCCTTGATCGCTATCTCATCGCGGCCGATGTTGCAAAAGGCGTAAATAAAGGCGCCGGCCAGACGGGCGTTGGTGATCAGCGGGATATTGAAGTCTACCGCCGAACGGCGGATCGTGTAGTCGTTCGACAGCTCGGTTTTCGAAAGGTTTTTCGGGATGTTGACCACCAGGTCGATCTTCCGTTCACGGATATAGTCGAGCGTGTTGGGCTTGCAGTCCGAGTCGGGCCAATGCAGCACGGTCGTCTCGATCCCGTTGAGGGCCAGATAGTCGGCGGTCCCCTGCGTGGCGTAGAGCGTGTACCCCTTGCGGTACAGTTGCCGCACGGCGCCCAGTAGTTCCGTTTTCGAGCGGCTGTCGCCCGTGGAGAGCAGAACGCTTTTCTTCGGGATCGAATACCCCACCGAGAGCATCGCCTTGAGGATCGCCTCGTCGAAATCACCGCCGATGCATCCCACCTCGCCCGTCGAAGCCATCTCCACGCCCAGCACCGGGTCGGCCTTTTGCAGGCGCGAGAAAGAGAACTGCGGCGCCTTGATCCCCACGTAATCCAACTCGAAAGCCGATTTGTGCGGAATATCTGCCGGAAGGCCGAGCATTACCCGGGTGGCGATGTCGATCATGTTCACCTTCAGGACTTTCGACACGAACGGGAAACTGCGCGACGCCCGCAGGTTGCACTCGATCACCTTGATCTCGTTGTTCCGGGCCATCAACTGCATATTGAACGGGCCGGAGATATTCAGCCCTTCGGCCACCTGCCGGGCGATCCTCTTGATCCGCCTGACGGTCTCCACATAGAGCTTCTGGGCGGGGAAGGCCATCGTGGCGTCGCCCGAATGCACCCCGGCGAACTCCACGTGTTCGGAAATGGCGTAGATCAGCATCTCCCCGTTGCGCGCCACGGCGTCGATCTCTATCTCTTTCGCGTTTTCGATAAACTCCGTCACCACGACCGGATGCTGTTTACTGACCTCGGTGGCCAGCGTCAGGAACCCCTCCAATTCGTCGCGGTTGCTGACCACGTTCATCGCCGCGCCCGAAAGCACATACGACGGGCGGATCAACAGCGGGAAACCGACCCTGTCGGCGAAGGCATAGATGTCTGCCAGCGACGTCATCTCCTTCCATTGCGGCTGGTTTATGCCCAGGTCGTCGCACATCTGCGAAAATCGGTGGCGGTCTTCGGCCCTGTCGATATTGCCGGCCGAGGTGCCGAGTATCTTTACGTCGTTCTTGTCCAGGCGCACGGCGAGGTTGTTCGGTATCTGCCCGCCGACGGAGACGATAACGCCCTGCGGCTGTTCCAGGTCGGTGATGTCGAGTACGCGCTCCAGCGTCAGCTCGTCGAAATAGAGGCGGTCGCACACGTCGTAGTCGGTCGAAACCGTCTCGGGGTTGTAGTTGATCACGATCGCCCGCAGGCCGTTTTCCCTTATCGTGTTCACTGCGTTGACCGAACACCAGTCGAACTCCACCGAGCTGCCGATGCGGTAAGCCCCCGAACCGAGTACGACGACGCTCCGGCCGTCTCGCTCGAACTCCACGTCGTGCGACGTGCCGTTGTAGGTCAGATAGAGGTAGTTGGTCACCGCCGGATATTCGGCTGCGAGCGTGTCGATCTGCTTGACGACCGGGACGATGCCCTGCGCTTTGCGGTGACGGCGCACGGCCTCCATTTTTGCCTCGAGGTCCCCGTCGTCGCCCGATACGCTCCGCGCGATCTGGAAATCGGAAAAGCCTTTCTGTTTCGCCTCCAGCAGTAATTCAGACGGCAGGTCTTCGATCCGGCCGTATTTTTTCAGTTCCCGGTCGAGCGTGTAAATGCCGTGCAGCTTATACAAAAACCACCGGTCGATCCGGGTCAGCGAATGTATCTTTTCGACGTCGTAGCCCTTGTGCAGCGCGTTGGCAATGGCAAAGATACGCTGGTCGGTGGGCCTGCTCAGCGATTCTTCGACGCTTTCAACCGAAAGTTCGCGGTTGGCCACGAACCCGTGCATGCCCTGCCCGATCATCCGCAGCCCTTTCTGGATGGCCTCCTCGAAGGTGCGGCCGATAGCCATCACCTCGCCCACCGATTTCATAGAAGAGCCCAGCTCGCGCGATACGCCTTTGAATTTCCCCAAATCCCAACGCGGTATCTTGCACACCACATAATCCAGCGCCGGTTCGAAGCAGGCGGTAGTCGACCGGGTGACCGCGTTTTTCAACTCGTGCAATCCGTAGCCCAGCCCCAACTTGGCCGCCACGAAGGCGAGCGGATAGCCCGTTGCCTTCGACGCCAACGCCGACGAACGGCTCAGGCGTGCGTTGACCTCGATCACCCGGTAATCTTCCGACTCGGGGTCGAGGGCGTACTGCACGTTGCATTCACCGACGATGCCGATATGGCGGATGATCTTTATCGCCAACCGGCGCAGTTTGTGGTATTCCGAGTTGGTGAGCGTCTGCGACGGGGCGACCACGATGCTCTCGCCGGTATGGATACCCAGCGGGTCGAAATTCTCCATGTTGCACACCGTGATGCAGTTGTCATAACGGTCGCGCACCACTTCATATTCCACCTCTTTCCACCCCTTGAGCGACTTTTCGATCAGTATCTGCGGCGCCACAGCGAGCGCTTTTGCAGCCAGCGCGTCGAGTTCGGCGGGATTGTCGCAGAAACCGCTGCCCGCGCCGCCAAGCGTGTAGGCCGCGCGCAGAATGACCGGGTAACCCAGCTCCGCCGCCACGCGCCGCGCCTCGTCGACCGTCGTGACGGCCTCGCTGGCGATGGTCTTTATCCCGATCTCGGAGAGCCTTTCGACGAATTTCTCACGGTCTTCGGTGTCGATGATCGCCTGAACGGGCGTGCCCAACACGCGGACGCCGTATTTTTCGAGTACGCCGCTCCGGTGGAGCTCCACCCCGCAGTTGAGCGCCGTCTGCCCGCCGAAAGCCAGCAGAATCCCTTCCGGGCGCTCTTTCTCGATGATCTGTTCGACAAAATCGGGGGTCACAGGCAAGAAATATACCTTGTCGGCGACGTTTTCCGACGTCTGCACGGTGGCGATGTTGGGATTGATCAGAACGGTGGACAGGCCCTCTTCGCGCAACGCCTTCAAGGCCTGCGAACCCGAATAGTCGAACTCGCCGGCCTCGCCGATCTTCAACGCCCCCGAACCGAGGACCAGTACTTTTTTTATCTCCTGCATAGGTCAAGGAATTGATCGAACAAATACTCCGTGTCGTTCGGCCCGCTGGCCGCTTCGGGGTGGAACTGCACCGAGAAGAATGGCTTCGACCGGTGGCGGACCCCCTCGTTCGTCCCGTCGTTGAGGTTGACGAACCATGGCTCCCATTCGGGGCCGAGCGTTGCCGGGTCGACGGCATACCCGTGGTTTTGCGAGGTGATGACCGCGCGGTCGGTTCCCGCTTCGAGCGCCGGTTGGTTGTGGCTGCGGTGGCCGTATTTCAATTTGTAAGTTTTTGCCCCGTTGGCCAGCGCCATCAACTGATGGCCCAGGCAAATGCCGAAAACAGGCCGTCCGACCGCGATCGCTTTCCGGATATTGTCCACAGTAGCCCCGCACATCACAGGGTCGCCGGGCCCGTTGCCGAGCAGCACGCCGTCGTAATCTAACTGCGTGAAATCGTAATCCCAGGGAACGCGGATGACGGTCGTGCCCCTGTCGACCAGGCACCGTATTATATTGTATTTGCAGCCGCAGTCGACCAGAACGATCTTCAGTCCGCCGCCGCCGTAAGTCTCGATCTCTTTGCAGCTCACTTTCTCCACCCAGTTCCCCTGATCGGGGTCCTCGAACCAGGCCGGGCTGTCGTCCCCGTCCATGACGATCCTGCCCTGCATCACGCCGCGCTCGCGGATGATCTTGGTGATCCGGCGCGTGTCGACGCCATATATCCCGGGAACGCCGTATTCCTTAAGCCATTCGCCGAGGCTTTTCGCAGCGTTCCAATGGCTGTATTCGAATGAATAATCGGACACGACCAATGCCTTCACATGGATCCTGTCCGACTCGAAAAACCGGGGCAATCCGCCCTCCATCGTCATCGGCGGGACGCCGTAATTGCCGATCAGGGGGTAGGTCGGAACGAGTATCTGACCATAGTACGAAGGGTCTGTAAGGCTTTCCGGATAGCCGGTCATTGCGGTGTTGAAAACCACTTCGCCAGAAACGGAGGCCGGGCTGCCGAATGAAAATCCCTGAAACGCCGTGCCGTCTTCCAGGATTAGAGATGCTTTTTTCTTCTCCATCGATCATCGTAAAATATCCACGCAAAATAAACATAAAACGGCATCCGGTGATGACAGTTTGAAAAAGAATTTCATCGAAGCCACACGCGCGGTATATATATTAAAGGTAATTTGCCTTATTCGTAGAGATTTTACGCCGACAAGGGCCTGTCTGTGGAAAATCTCAAACGTGGTCACCCGTTTTCTTGTCGGTAAGATCGAGCCGCTTATATATTTCGGTGCATATCCAGGCGTCGGTCGCGGCGTACATTTGTTGGGGCTTCGTAAGTTCCGCCGCCTCCCAGTTGCTGAGCCTCTGTGCCTTGGAGACGCGCAGGCCGAGCACTATCGCCGCCATTTTGCGCACGCTTTTATCGTCTATCCCCCAATCCGAGACGATATTCTGGAGATCGACGAAACCGTCGTGACGGAACCGGCGCAATGCCTGCAATGCGCGCAAGTCGTTGGCCACACCCGCTCCGACTTTTATTATTTTGCCGCTTTCCAGTACCTTCGCCAGCGCTTTGTCGAACCGCACCCGGCACAACCGGATAAGGTAGCACCGTTCGTCGGTCGACAGTTGCAGCAGCGCCACACGATGGACGACGCCCTTTGTGAATGCCGGCCGTGTTTCCGTATCGAACCCGATCACGGATTGTTTGCCAAGGTATTCGCACGCCGCGGCCAGTTGGGATTGGTCGTCGACCACGATAATACGCCCGCCGTAATTGGCTGCAGGCATTGCCGCGACCACCTCGTTTGTGACTTTCGTTGCGAATCTGTTCTCCATGACCACACAAAATTAGCGAATAATCGCCAATTATTCAGGGTCCGCTTAAATTTTCTTACCGGCCAAAGAACATTTGTATTTGCTTTTATCGCCGATTATGCTTATAATTGTCTCGTATTGGATGTCGGTAAAATTGCCCGAATAAGAATTTTTACTATTTTTGTCTGCAAAAATAATTGAACGTCATATTGTCGACGGACAGACCGGGTCCGTATATGGCATGTGAAGCGGAAATTATCTATAAGGATACGGAATGCGGTAAGGCACTGAATCCCTGACTTGATGAACGAGAAGGATAAGGACAAGCGTGGTGTTTCCGGTAATTCGGATGCGGCCGAGAGGGGGCAACTCTCTTTAGGTCTCTCCGATATACCCCAGTCCATAGTGGCCTCGATCAAAGCCGGCGATCAGGAGGCGTTCAAATATGTATACCTGTATTTTTCGGACAACCTGATCCGTTTCCTCACGGCGCTCCTGCGCGACGGGGACGAGGCGGAGGAGATCACGCAGGATATTTTCATCACGCTTTGGGAGAAACGCGAGATACTCGATCCCGCAAAGGGTATTCGCCGTTACCTCTACCAGCTTGCCAAGTTCCATGCGATGGACCATTTCGACCGGAGGAAGGTGCGCGGCAAGTATGAGGAGTTCTGCCGCCGCGGCGACATCTACGACCTTGCGGCCGACGACATCCTGCAAAGCAAGGAGACCGAACTTCTCATAGCGAACGCGGTGAACAACATGCCGGCGCGCCAGAGGGAGGTATTCATGATGAGCCGCGGGCAAAAAAAATCGTACGAAGAGATCGCCGCCGAGCTCGACATGAACATAAACACGGTGAAGAACCACATAAAGGTTTCGTTAAGGGAACTGCGGGAGGTCCTGTCCCTGTTTTTTATCCTTTTTATGTAGGGTGATGAAAAGTAATATACTGATAGACAGTGAATTGTAAAAAAAATTAAAAAAATATTTACCCTTTTTGCCTCTGAAACCTCTATATCTATAGAAAGGGGATCGGGAAGCCGGCACTCTGACGAAAGAAAAAGACGTACCGGCGTCCAGGTTCGCAAACGCTAACTTTTAAGGTAGGAGAAGGAGAAACGTTTCGATGTTTTAATCCGTCAAAGACGGAAGTAATGCGAAAACCTGGCGCCGGATTTTTTTACTCCCCGCGCATCAGGAGAAGGGTAGGATAAGCCCATAAGATGAAAGACGCCTCAAATAAGAAAATGCTCAGGCAGTACTTGGATGGTTGTACGGACGATAGTATGTCCGCAATCGTCCAGGGTTGGCTGTTTTGTGCATTGGACGATCCCGAGATAGATGGGGAGTTGGAGGGGCAGTTCGACCGTATGGTCGTTTGGAAAGAACCCACCGGGGCGACCTATGAACGTTACCGTAAATTGGAACACCGCTTAACTCACGCCGCCAGCCCGGCTGTCAGCCCGGCTTCCCGTCCGGCTGTCCGAACCAAAAGGAGGCGCATATTGCTGCGTGTCGCCGCGGTACTGCTCCCCGCCCTTGTCATGGCCGGGGCGTTGCTGTATCCGGGCCGCGAAACAGAACCGGTCGTCCTGCCGCTTGCCGAGAACACCGTGATCGAAGGGACACAGGTAACCGCCGGGGCGGGCCGGAAGAAGAAGGTGGAGCTGGAAGACAGTTCGCAGGTGACGGTGAACGGGAACAGCCGCATAGTATACAGCGATGATTTCAGCGTCCGGCGCGAGGTTTATGTCGACGGAGAGGCCCATTTTGTCGTCGAAAAAGACCCGAACAGGCCTTTCTTCGTGCGCACGAAATACGTGACGATAGAGGTTACGGGAACGGAGTTCAATGTCAGGGCCGTGGCCGGGGAGGAGCGGATGACCGTTTCGCTCACACAGGGCTCGGTGAAGATAATGGCCGACGGCAAGGAGACCCTCCTCGATCCGGGCAACGAATATGAGTTCGATTACATGAGCCGCACATCGGACGTCGAGCCTTACACGGCCGCGGGATGGTGGTCTCAGCCGATGGTTTTCCACGACATGACACTGCGCGAGATCTTCGACATGGTTGAGGACTATCATGGTGTAAAGTTGGAGGGCAAGGAAAACTTCACGGACACACTCCGCTATAATATGAGGTTCGACGCGGGCGACAGCGTGGAATATATTCTTGGCACGGTTTCGAGGTTCAGCCGCGGTTTCACCTTCTCCGGCTCCGACAAAACTTTCGTTGTAACCAAAACAGGCGCCCGGTAGCCATGCGCATGACTGTCACCCGGATCGTGCTTGCGATCGTGCTGTATACCGGCGCGTCAGGCGCGGCATCGGCACAGGGGCTCCGGCTGAATTTCCCCGACAATAAGGCGACGTACCGGGAGATATTCGCGGAGATCGAAAAACAGGGCAATGTGGCGTTCGCATATAGGACCCAGGACTTCCACGGTACGGCCCCCGTCGACGTTCCGCAGGGCGACCTGTCGCTGGGCCGGATACTCGACATCATCTTCGAGGGCACCGATTACAGGTACGAACTCCACGGCAAACATATTTTCATTACCAAGGAAAAACGTCCAGACATAGAGGTACCGCAGACGCATATACGCTCGTCGGTCAACCCGGGTACGAGCCGGCGCCGCGGAGGGGCGCGCGAACTTATAAGGGAGGCTGTCGACAGCACGTTCATAGAGGTACGGTACCCCGCGGGGCCGACGGTCGTGAATTTCGACAATATCGGGGGTACGTCCCGTGCGGTCAATTACCCGTTCTCCAATCTGGCGGTCAAGATCAATGTGCCGTATATGCTCGTAACGCAGACGCCCAGTCTGGCGGTGGAATTGGGCACCGGTCGCCGCACCACGCTCGAACTTTCCGTCGTCTACAATCCATTTGCCGGCGACAAAAAGGGACCGGAAAGAAAAAAACCGACCCACACGATAATCCGTCCGGAACTGCGGCTGTGGCTTTGCGAACGCCACAACGGACACTTTTTAGGCGCCCATGCCTTTTATGCCGAGTATAACGATATGGCGAGCCATAACTTCCCGTTACTGTTCAAGAGGGGTTATCGCTACGACGGCCATGCCGTGGGCGCGGGCCTGACCTATGGTTTCCACCAGCCCGTTTCCCGGAGGTGGGGGATCGAGTTCGATTTGGGTCTGGGGGTGGCGCATATCGACCATAAACGTTTCGACGGGGTCGATGCCGTTCGGAAGAAGCGAATGTATGCCGGACCTACGCGTGCCGGCGTAACCCTTGTGTACCAGATCAAATAACCGGCCGCAGCGATGAGAAAGACGATCATATTTATCGCGGTACTTGCGACGACCATCATGAACGGGGTGGCGCAGGGGAGTGTACAAGCGGCGGGGAGTGTGACCGTCAGGGAGTTGAATATAGAGATCAGGGGCGGCGAGCTTGCCGTGTCGTTCGGGTTGGAGGTCGGCCGCGAGGCGGTGGGCAGGAATACCACCGCACAGGTGATGCCGGTGATAGTAACCGGTGAGGATGAGATACGCCTGCCCGGGATCGTCATCGAATCCCGCAGAACGCCGTTGTTACTTAAACGCCGGTGGGGGCGGCCCGGCATGCCCGAGGGGACTGTTTTTACGACCAACGGCACCAAGGTGGCTTACAGTGCCGGCGTACCTCTCGGTTCCGTGAGGATGGGCAGCGACCTGAAACTCGAAGTATCTATCGACGGCTGTTCGGTGCTGACGACCGGGGATGCGATAATGCTGGCCGAAGATTTTCAGGACGAGCGGCGCGTTACGATCCCTGCGGTTTACCATACCGTCCCGCATTCCGAAGGCGACATGCTCTCGCAGAAGTATACTTTCGTGGCCCCGCTGAGCGAGTTCGAGGAGCAGAGCACGGCCGACCGTAACGACTTTGTGACCGAAAGCCGCGGCACTTCGCTGACGGTTTATTTCCCTCCCGGCGGGATCGCTATCGACCCGGGGTTCCGCGACAACGCGGCTGCGCTCGCCTATCTCACCGACGCCGTTGCGTCGCTGCGGGAGGCCGAGGCTGCGGGCAATTCGAGGCTCAGCCATATCATAGTCGCCGGATACTCGTCGCCCGAGGGCGACCTTGCCATGAACCGCTACATTTCGTATAAACGCGCGACGGCACTGCGTGAGCACCTTACCATGCAGACCGGTATCGAACCCGAAAAGATAGACATATATAACGGCGGCATAGACTGGGCGGGCCTGCGTTTTCAGGTCGAGCGCTCGGACATGCCCGAAAAAGAGGAGTTGATCGCCCTGATCGGCAACACTCTCGACATAACGGAAGAAAAAGAGGAGGCAATGTACGCGAAACTCCGCAGCCTGAACGGCGGGCAGACATACCGCCGTTTGCTGACCTCCATCTTCCCCGAACTGCGCGTGGCCACTTATCTGAGGATCTACTATGAAAATATCAGCCCGGAATAAGGGGGGCGCTCTGGCGTTTTTAGGTAATTGATAATTGACAATTGAGAATTGAAAATAGGGCGAAGCCCTTAATCAAATGTCATTCAGAGGAGCCCTTTAGTGCGACGTAGGAGTCTACCTTCTTGTGTTTTGTCATCCCGAAGCGCAAAGCGAGGGATCTCCTCCATCTTGAGATCCCTCGCTCCACGTAAGTTACCAATGCTTCGCATTGGTTTCCTCCTGGTCGCTCGGAATAACAAAAGCAAAGAGACGCTTTTGTTCTACGCTCACTCCTGCGTCGGTTCGGGATGACGTGACCGTCGGTTCTCAGTCCGGAGCCAGCGGAGGGTGAAAGGGCATCGCGTGGTTGGCAGACCTCAGCCGGGGGTGGCTCCGGTCTGCAAGGGCTGTCTAAAGCCAGCCCTACCAACACACGAACCCCGTGCACCCTGCCGGGCGCAAAAATAAGGCCGCGCTATGTTGGCGGGCAGAAAACGCCCGCCTTCCTCCTTAAAGGCCGCGCCGAGCAGCGCTCGGCGATTCGGCTCGCCGTTCACTCGCTTTCGCTCGCTGCTTCGCCCTCGCGGCTCGGCAGATAGAAAGCAAAAAAGCGCTTCCTCTCTGCTCTCGCTCCGCAGCGTCGGTTCACGCGCGGCCGCTTTCAATTTTCATTATTCCGGGCCGTAATGCGCAAAAATCAGGTTTTTTTATAATTTTGTGTGATACAACAGCAGCAGCAGTGAAACTCTCCCGCGACATATATATCGACGACGGCAATTACCGCGATGAAAATTCATTCAGGTCGTTGTACGAATCATTCTACCACTCTTTGTTGGGTATTGCGTACAAGTATGTCGGGCCGGAGACGGCGAGGGACATCGTTCAGGACACTTTTCTCAGGCTGTGGAACTCGCCGGACAGTTATACGGGCATCGCCGACCTTCGGATGTACCTCTACCGCGCTGTCCGCAACGGATGCCTGAACCATATCCGCGACCGCAGGGTGGAGGACAGGTACCGCAGCGGGGTGGATGTCGCATCCGAGGAGCTTTTCTATCAGGCGGTTATGCACGAGGAGGTATTCCTGCAAATGCGCAGGGCGATAGATGATCTTCCCGTGATCTATCGCGATGTACTGGCGTTCAGTCTGGAGGGCCTGAGCGATAAAGAGGTATCCGAAAAGCTCAAGATCAGCCTTGACAATGTGAAGACACGCAAAAAAAGGGGAAAATCAATGCTGCGCGAGACGCTGAAGGACCCCAGGCTGCTGTTATTCCTGAATCTGCTATAATTCCGGCCTCACGGAATATTTTTTCTTTTCCCCTGCATATTTTTTGTCACTTTTCGATACTTTTCGTGTCCTTAATAATATCACGGATTAGTATTGAGATGATGAATTGTCAAGAGATCAGGCAGATAGCCGGAATACTTGCTGCGCTTCCCCATACGGAACCGGCAGGGGAGGATGCCGCGAGGCTCGATCGGTGGCGCGCCGAAAACCCCGCGAACGAAGAGTTGTACCGCGAAATAGCCTCCGGTAATTTTCTGGGGCGCAAGATGCGCTTTGTGGCGAATAACGACGTGGGAGAGGCCTATGCCGAATTCCTGAAGCTTGCCGGCTACACTCCGGAGGGTGCCCGTCAAAGCAGCCGCCGCCGCAAAATACGTCGCGTAGCCCTGCGCTGGACCGCCTGCGTGGCGGTATTGGCCGGCGCTGCGCTGCTGGTCTTCCAATTCGGACCCGGGAGCGGGGGGGCCGAAGCGGATGTCATCCTTCCCGGCACGACCAAAGCCATCCTCACCACCGCCGACGGCAGCACATACGACATTACGGGGTCGGAATACAGCGACCTGATCGCCGACCGGACGATCGGCGGTGGAGCCCTTGCGCCCGAACAGGAAGGACGGGGGCAGGAAGTTGCGGTACATTACAATACCGTCACCGTCCCCCGTGGCAGCGAATTCGAGCTGACGCTTAACGACGGAACGACAGTCTGGCTGAACGCCGAGTCGGAGATCCGGATACCGATGCCTTTCGACCGCTCGGTGGAGGTGACGGGTGAGGCTTTCTTTGAGGTTGTATCCGACCCGGCCGCGCCCTTCGCGGTCGGTCTGCGCCACGGCACGGTCACCGTCACCGGAACGTCGTTCAACGTGCGCGACTACGCCGACGAACTCTTTATGGAGGCCACCCTGATCGAGGGTCGCATAACGTTCGGTGCCGACGGCGGGCAGTCGGAGCTGACGCCCGGCGACCAGCTGCGGCTGAACAAGGCGAGCGGCGAGCGAAGCGTGGCGCAGGTCGACACGAAGCGCTATGTATCGTGGAAGGCGGGCCGTTTCGCTTTCGAACAGGAGAGGTTCGAAGATATAATGTGTACGCTGGCGCGCTGGTACGACATCGAGGTCGTTTTCGAGGACCCATCGCTCAAGGATATACTGTTTACGGGGGATATAAGGAAGTATGACGATTTCGACTCAGTTCTCGGGATGCTGTTGCGGTTGAACAAGTTCGATATAGCCGTCGATGGCCGCCGCGTCGTGATAAAGCCCTGACCCGGAGTAGTTTCCGACTTAATTTCAATATAAAAAGCAGGCGGTACCTCCATACCGCCTGCCCGAAGGCCGGGAGCGCGCTCCCGGCAGACAAACTCTCACATTCATCTTAATTACAAATGTATGACAAAAAAACCTAAACGCAAAAGCCGTGACTCCGGCTTGAGAAAATGTCTGAGGATTATGAAATTCAGCCTTTTATTATTTGTGTTTTCTATCGCCTCGCTGAGTGCGGGGGTCAGGGCGCAGAGTGTCGTCCGTGATTTCAGGACGGACAACGCGACGCTTCTCGAAGTGCTGAAGTCCATCGAATCTAAAAGCGGCTATACATGCCTGTACAGCCACGATGATGTGGCAGGTGTCAAGGGCCTCTCCTTCGACCTGCACCGGGCACACGTGACCGAGATCCTCGACCGTTCGCTGGCGGGGACTTCGCTCGAATACGAGATCGTCGACGATACGATAGTCATCCGCAGCAAGGCGCAGCGTGCGCAGCAGCCCGAACGGCGCCAATTGATCGTACAGGGTGTCGTGAGGGACGAGTTCACGCAGCCTGTCGCCGGTGCAACGGTTGTCTGGAAGGAGAATACTTCCGTCGGGGCGGCAACCGACCGCGAGGGACGTTTCTCATTTGCCATTCCGACCGGAGGGCAGAACGCCATGCTGTCGGTGTCGTTCGTGGGAATGAAATCGAAAGATGTTCTGGCCACGGCGGCCGATCCCGTCACGGTTGTACTCGAAGAGGATCAGGGTAATATCGAGGAGGTTGTGGTCACCGGTATCTTCACGCGCGACGTCCAAAGTTTCACCGGCTCCGTGGTGGCTTTCAACCAGGAAGAGCTGACCAGGGTGGGCAACCAGAACGTGTTCCAGAGCCTGAAGAACCTCGACCCCAGCCTTATGATCCTCGAAAGCCGGGAGTTCGGTTCCGACCCGAACAAGAATCCGACCATGCAACTGCACGGCACTTCGTCGTTCGACCTGGGGGAGTTAGGCCGCGACGCAACGACCTTCGACCTGAAGGGCACCTACGGCTACGACCCCAACGCGCCGCTCTTCATCCTCGACGGTTTTGAGGCCACGGTGCAGAAGATCATGGATCTCGACATGAACCGCGTCGAGAGCCTGACCATATTGAAGGACGCCTCGGCCAAGGCTATCTACGGCTCGAAGGCGGCCAACGGCGTTGTGGTCATCGAGACCAAAAAGAGTACCGCGGGCCAACTGCGCATAACCTACACCGGAAGCGTGGACGTGCAGGCCCCCGACCTCAGCTCCTACAACCTTCTCAACGCGGCCCGGAAACTGGAGATCGAGAAGGACGCCGGAATATACCTTCCCGACCCGCGCGACCTGACCGAGGACCCCATTCCGCTCCTGCGCAAGTACAGCCGCATACTGACCGCCGTTCAGGCGGGCGTGGACACCGACTGGCTCGCCAAACCCGTGCGCACGGGCGTGGGCACGAAGCACGCCGTCTCGCTGGAACTTGGTACAGGCGACCTGCGCGTGATCGGCGACCTCTCCTACAACAAGGTCGTGGGGACGATGAAAGGCTCCGACCGTACCACCACTGCGGGGTCGGTCATGGTGAGCTACCGCCACAAGAAGTTCAATTTCCGCAATATTCTCAACATAAGCTCCAACGTGGGCAACGACTCGCCCTACGGCAGTTTCAGCGAGTACGCACGCATGAACCCCTATTGGAGCCCCTACGACGAGAACGGCAAGCTGCTCCGGAACATCGTGTTCCAGTTCAGCGACGACCCCGAGACCGAGCAGGAGTTTGTCGCCAACCCGCTCTACAACGCGCAGTTGAGCAGCCTGTTGCGCAACGAATATATAGATGTGACCAACAACTCCTATGTCGAGTGGCATATCCTGCCGGGACTCAAGGCCACCGGCCGCTTCGGCATCACGGAGAAACGCACCAAAGCCGACGAGTTCTATCCCGCCAACCACCTTAAATTCATATCACTGAACGGCGAAGAGTTATTCCGCCGCGGATCGTACAACATAAACGAGGGCTGGAGCAAGAGCATGCAGGCCGACGTGAACATCAACGGCTCGCACGGCTTCGGCGCCGAAAGCAAACACGTGGTGTTCGGCAACGTGGGCTTCGAGCTTTCGAAGACCGAGTACGAGGAGATCGCCTACGAGGCCGAGGGTTTCCCCAACGAGATGATGAACAGCATCGTCTTCGCCCGCCAGTTCGCCAAGGAGAGCAAGCCCAGGGGACGCGACTCGAAGATCCATAACGTGGGCGTACTGGCCGTGGCGAGCTACTCCTACGACTACCGCTATCTGGTCGACGCTTCGCTGCGCGCGAGCGCGTCGAGCCAGTACGGCGCTGACTCGCGCTGGGGGCAGTTCTGGAGTTTCGGCCTGGGTTGGAACATCCACAACGAGAAGTGGATGGGACGCTTCGAGAAGCTGCGCGAGTTGAAACTTCGCGGCTCGGTGGGTTACACCGGTGCCCAGAGCTCCGACGTCTACGCCGCGCTGGCGAGCTATCTATACAACACCGGCTACACCTACGACAACTTCTACGGCGCCTACCTGAAGGGTATGAAGAACGACCAGCTCAAGTGGGAGGAGAAGCTCGACTACAACGTGGGGCTCGACCTGCGGCTGGGCGACGCGCTGTCGCTGAAGTTCGACTACTACATAGCCGAGACGACCAACACTCTCGTGCCGCTGACGCTCCCGCCCTCGACCGGTTTCGCGGTGGTGACCGAGAACGTGGGCACGGTGCGCAACCGCGGTTTCGACACATACATCACGTGGACGCCGTGGCGCAGGGCCGAACAGCAGGCCTACTTCTCGCTCGTGGGCTCGCTGACCCACAACACGAACAAGATAGTCGACATATCCGATGCCCTGCGCACGTGGAACGAGCGGCAGGACGCGATATACGACTACATGCAGCGGTTCGAGCCGGAGGCCTCGCGGCCCTCGCCAAAGTACTACGAGGGCGCCTCGATGAACGCCATCTGGGCTGTGCGCTCGCTCGGCATCGACCCTGCCAGCGGCAGGGAGGTATTCCTCACCAAAGACGGGCGCAAGACCGACACATACTCCGCCGCCGACCAGGTGGTGTGCGGCGACAACCTGCCCGCATACTCCGGTACACTCGGGTTCAACTTCAGTTGGAAGGGCTGGGGCCTGAACTCCACCCTGCGCTACCGGTGGGGAGGCCGGATCTACAACCAGACGGTGGTCGACCTGGTGGAGGATGCCGACCTGACCTACAACGTCGACTACCGCGTCTACGAGGGGCGCTGGCGCAAGCCCGGCGACGTGAAACCCTACAAGAACATCACAACGGTAAGCGCCTATAACAACACGGTGGAGAGGACGAGGCCCACGTCGCGCTTCGTCGAGGACAGCAACGAGTTGATACTCTCGTCGGTCAACCTCTCCTACGACTTCTTCGACCGCACCGCGCTCGGCCGGCTGGGGCTGGAACGGCTCAGGCTCAACTTCTACATGAACGACGTCTTCACGTGGTCGACCGTCAGGATCGAGCGCGGTACGTCGTACCCCTTCGCGCGCAACTTCAGTTTCTCATTACAGGCAACTTTTTAACCGTAAGCGACTATGAAACATATTACCATAACAGCACTGATCTTCGCGGCAGCCCTGTCGTTCTCGTGCTCGAACTGGCTCGACGTCAAACCCAAAACCGAAGTGAAGTCCGACGTGATGTTCGAGCGGGAACAGGGCTTCAAGGATGCCATAATCGGGTGCTACATGCAGATGAGCAACGCCAACCTCTACGGCAAAGAACTCACCGCCTGCTTCATGGAGGTTGCGGCGCGGCAGTACTCCGTGACCAACGTGGCTGGCAACGTCTATTACACAGTCAACCTGCTCGACTGGACGCAGGGCACCGTGCGGTCGATAATGGACAACACCTGGAGCGGCACCTACAACGTGATCGCCAATGTGAACAACATCATCGAGAACATCGACCTGCGGCGCGAGGTTCTCCACCCCACAAGTTATCAGATCATCAAGGGCGAGGCCTACGGCCTGCGCGGGTTCCTCCACTTCGAGTTGCTCAGGCGGTACGGCTACGGCGACCTGGTGAACCACCCCGAGTACCTGAAGAAGATGACCATCCCCTACTCGCGGAGCTACAACAAGGTCTTCGCCGAGCAATACACCGGGGAGAATGTGATAGAGATGGCTATCGACGACCTCGAAACGGCTGTCTCGCTTCTGGAACGCTACGACCCGTGGTCTACCGAAAGCAAGGCCGACGATTACGCGCTGGTCAACGACGACGGTTTCTTCACCAACCGCTCGACGCGCTTCAACTACTGGGCGGCCAGGGCCACCCTCGCGCGCATCTATATGTGGACGGGAGAGTACGACAAGGCCCTGCCCATACTTCAGGACTTCCTCGACAACCGCAGCGGCATAACGGGGCTGGCGTGGGTGACCGACCAGCACATGAGCAGTGCCAACGACGCGGCCATCGACTTTACGTTCTCTATGGAACATATCTTCCGCCTCGACGTGAACAAACTGTGGGAGACTAACCTGAGGGCCAACTACGACCCGAAGTTCAACCCCATGGGCGAGAACGCCCAACTGCTCTACCTCACCCAGACCGAGATGAAGGCGCGCTTCGAGGTGCCCGACAGCGGCGACAAGATCGGGGCGTCGGACTACCGCTACACCAAGCAGCTCTCCAACACCGAGACCCAGGTGGCGGTGCGCAAGTTCATCGATTTCGAGAACTACCAATACCCCAACCGCATGCCGTTGATCAAACTTGCTGAGATGTACTACATGGCGGCCGAGTGCCACCTCGCAGCGGGGCGCACCGGCGAGGCCGTGAAACTGCTCAACGAGGTGAGGGACAACCGCAACATATCCCCCGTGTACAACATACCCGAGGATGCGACGGCCGACGCGGTGCAGGCCGAGCTGCTCAAGGAGTGGCGCAAGGAGTTCCTCGGCGAGGGCCAGATGTTCTACTACTACAAGCGCACCGGCGCGACGGCATTCGGCAGCTACGTGCTTCCCGACCCGCTCGCGGTCTATGTGATGCCGATCCCCGAGAGCGAGATCACCACGGGCGGGCGCGTGAACAACCTTCCCGAAGAGAACGAAAACCAATAAACGACCATGAGAACCATGAAAAGGATAATGTATATCTTGCCGGCCCTCTGCCTGCTGTTCGGCATGGGCTGCAACAAGAACGAACAGATGATATTCGGCGACGACACGGGGGTCTATTTCGACATGGGCACCTACTCCCACTCCTTCGCCGACTACCCGGGCCAGACCGAGCGCCGGATCGTGATCCCGCTCAAGGCTATGGGGCGGCTGAGCGACGTCGACAGGACGGTGACGGCCGAGCTGCGCGCATACGACGGCGACGACCCGACGCTGATGAACACCGCCAATCCCGACTACTACGACATCCTCACCGGCGTGATCCCCGCGGGCAGCGAGGTCGGAACGTTAGATATAGACCTGCGCTACGGTGCGCAGTTGGACACGATGATCCAGCAGTTCTTCGTGCGCATAACGCCCAACGAGGACTTCCCCGACGTGCAGTTCCGCGCGGGGACGCTCAAGGTGGAGTTCAGCGCACAGGAGATGATGCCCATCAACTGGCAGCGCGGTTATCTCTACATCTTCCTGGGCACCTACTCGACGTCCTACTGGAAGTTCATCAAGCAGGTCACGGGCATGAGCATCATCCCGTTCTGGTACACCGACTCCACGAACCCCGACCCCGAGACTTTCTACTGGAGCGGTGCGGACCAGGCCCGCGTCAGCGCGATAGCGACGCTCCTCACGCGTGCCCTCAAAGAGTATAATCTCGCACACCCCGGCGCACCCCTCACCCACGACGACGGCGCCAAGAAGGGCCAGGAAGTGGTGGTCGGGCAGTAATTAACCGAAAACGAAAAACAAAACCGTATGAAAATAAGATCAATTCTTTGGCTGTTACCCCTCGCGTGGCTGTTGCAGGGGTGCTACGAAGACCATTCCAACACGTCGATCGGGAACGTGAACCCGATTGTCATCGACCTGGGCGGCGCGTCCACCGCGCTTACGGCCTACTCGCTCGACAGCATCATAGTGCAGCCGGTGGTCTACAAGGTGGGCACGCCCGACGCCGGGCTGAGTTTCAAGTGGGACCTGTCGACGGCCGACCTCCCCAACGTGACGCAGAAGATAAGCGACAAGATGGAGCTGAGAACCATCGTGCCCGTGGAGGCCAACACCGTGCCCTACGTCCTGACGCTCACCGTGACCGAGGAGGCCACCGGTTTGCAGAACTTCATGCAATTCGCACTGACCGTCGGCTCCGACCTGGGCAAGGGGTTGGTGGTAGCCGACAGCGACGACGGCGCGACTTCCGACCTGAACCTTATTATGGCCAAGGAGTTCTCGCAGGTGGCCGCCTCGTACAACGCGCGCAACACCAGGGTGGTGAGGGATGTCTACTCGACGATCAACGGCGCACCGCTCCCCGGCGTGGTGAAGGGCATGGTCTCGACGTTCGACGCGCGCTCGAGCACCAATCCGCGCGCCCTGACGGTGATAACCGACCGGCACGCCTACCGCATGGACCCCTACGTCTACCGGCTCCAGTTTACCGACGGCGAGATGTTCATGGTCCCGAGTGTCTTCGACGGGATGGAGATAGAGCCGACATACATAGGCGGACAGGACGGCCCGATCTACGACCACATGGTCATAAGCGGCAAGGTATATCTTTGCAACCTGCAGTGGGGCGAGTACCTCTACAAACTGAACACCGAGACGAGCGACGGCTCGTCGTACTACATCACCCAGGCCACGAGCCAGTTGGCCGGACGCACCTACAGTTGCCTGGCCGCCTACGACGATCTGAACAACCGCTTCCTTGCGATCAGCGGCGTGGGCGACAACGCCATCATGCCGCTGAAGAACCCCACGCGGCAAGGCCCGTTCGACCTCAACGATCTGGGCGAGGACCTCACGGCGCTCTACATGGGGTCGGGGGTGCCGATAATGCTGGATCCGACATATGGAGACCAAACCAACACGGTGAGCGCCGTGATGCAGTCGAAGACGGGCAACAAGCGCTACCTGATGACGTTCTGCGCAGGTAACCCCTACGTCAACGAGTACTACGCCATCAACAAGTACGACATGACCTCCGTCACGGGCTTCGTCAACTCCATTGCGTGGGAGTGCTCGCCGATCGAGAACGTGTTCTACTACGCCAATCCCGACAAAGTCTACTCGATGGTAATGTCGGGCGAAACTCCCACCCCCACCGAGGTGTTTACCCCCGAGGCGGGCGAAAAGATCACGGGCATGATGCTGTGGCGCTTCACCGATCAGGGACGTATATACATCAAGAACCCGCCCGGAAGCAGCGAGGAACGCTCGCTGATCAACAGCGGCAACCGCATGATGGTAATATCGACCTACAACGAAAGCACGGGCGAGGGCAAGATCACCTGCGTGCCAGTAATGTACGTCGGCAGCGGCACGCTCGAAACCGACCGCAACTTCCACGTGGTGTTCGACGGTTTCGGACGCATAGTCTCGCTCGCCCACCAGCCCGCTTAACCTTATAAAACACCGTACAATGAGAAAACTTATCATATTTGCATCGTTCTGCGCCCTGATGGCCGCCTGCAACGACAAAGACAACGATACTCCGGTCACCGCGGCCGACGACCTCTCGCGCGTGAAATCCATATCGGGCTACGACGCCCATTACGGGAACTATGCGATGAGTGTACACTATGGCGAGAACGACGGCAAACTCGACTCGATGGTCATACGTAACGGCGCAGGCGACAGGATCGGGCGCGTATCGGTATCGGAAGCGGTCGACAAAACGATAACATACATATTCACCGACCTGATCGAGCAGGAGGATGAGACGCTATACCGCACCTGTAAAACGATCGGCGTCGGATACTGGAGGGACGCCGTGCAGAGCCAGACCTTCACCACCTACCGCCGCAAGGAGGGTACGACGGAGTACCTGCTCGACCGCCGCCAGCGCTACATATACGAGTACGACTCCCGGGACAGGATCGCGATATGCCGCAGGATCGACGACGTCTACGACCAGGAGCAGGGTGACGATTACTATGTGCGCACGATCGACAAGACCGAGGCCGTGTTCGACGGCAACCGTGTGGCCGGCATGAAACTATATCTCGCCGACGGCGATCCGGAGAGCGAGGCTAACTACGTGCCCGCCGACAGCTACACGTTCAACTACACCTCGGGCCAACTCGCGTCGGTGAGCGGTGCAAAGCTCCGGATGAGCTACACCTACTCCGGCTCCCTCCCGGCTTCCATCACCACCAACGGAGAGACGGTAAGCTACCAGTACAACGCCGACGGGCTCGTTACCCGCATCACAGGCCCCGGCAGCGAATATGCCGAGATCACCTACGAACAGGGCGCGGGCAACGCGGGATTGATGGCCCCGATGTACGAGGCATTGTTCGGGATCCCTGCGATAAGGTAACTCTTCTACTTGTTAGAAAAAAAAATGACGGCCCGTGGAGGCCGTCATTTTTGTTTTTGTAAGAAGGAAAATAGAGTATTATTTATACTGTATAAATCCGATTTACCTTGTTACGTTACGCGACGACGTTGACGTTTATCGCCTGCTCGCCTTTTTTGCCGTCAGACACTTCGAATTCAACGTTCTGTCCCTCTTCGAGGCCGCGGAAACCGTCTTTGTTGATGCCTGTGTAGTGAACAAAGATGTCCGTTCCCGTTTCGGTTGTGATGAAGCCATAACCTTTGGCAGAATCAAACCATTTTACTGTACCTTTCATAAAATCAAAAAATTAAAAGAAATA
>QMCE01002042.1_pt1 | contig 20914 bp, 15 predicted proteins | sample 1821851 | NCBI WGS metagenome assembly QMCE01 (sample SAMN09453174, study PRJNA476694) | Termite gut metagenome, whole genome shotgun sequencing project. | isolation source: worker | host: Odontotermes sp. | place: South Africa:Pretoria | collected 2016-01-28 | reverse complement strand
AACTGATGGCGCGGCTGGGGATCGACAAGGATGAGTTCAGGCTCGTGATGGAGGAGATAACACACCTGTCGCCAAGGCCCGGAAACCTCTACAACGAGGGAGGAGCGGAGAGTGTGCCCTACGTGACGCCCGACTTCGTGCTCGATGTGCAGGGCGGAGAGTTCACTCTGCGGCTCAACTCGTGGAACGTGCCCGAGGTGAAGATATCGAAGCGATATCTCGATATGCTGCGCGAAATGTCGGAAGGCGAAACATCGGCCGCGGAGAAGGAGACGGTGCAGTTCGTCAAGAACAAGATCGAGTCGGCAAGGTGGTTTATATCGGCCATACAACAGCGGCACGACACGTTGATGAGAACGATGACGGAGATACTCGAATATCAGAGACGATTTTTCGAGACGGGCGACAAGAGCGACCTCAGACCGATGATTCTCAAGGATATTGCCCAACCCACGGGGCTCGATGTGTCGACCGTATCGAGAGTGGTGAACAGCAAGTATGTGCAGACCCCGTTCGGGATCGTGCTTCTGAAAGATCTCTTCTCGGAGGGTCTGACCACGGAGGATGGAGGCGAGGTGTCGTCGCATGAGATAAAACAGATCCTGACGGAGTGCATCGCCGGCGAGGATAAACGACACCCGGTGAAGGATGAAACGCTGATGGAGATACTCAATGCTCGCGGATACAGGATCGCACGCCGAACCGTGGCCAAATATCGCGAGATGATGGGGATTCCGGTCGCCCGGTTGCGCAAAGAGTTGTGATTGTAATGACGGAACCCGGGGAGTGATTTGTGATCGGGATGACGGAAACGGCGGGAGTGATTTGTGATTTGTAATTTTTGATGTTATGATGAAATATGTTTTGAGAGCGGTAAAGTATCTGGTGAAACTGGTGGTGATGCTGGTGCTGGTCTTTGTGCTGATGCAGATGAGCGGCACCTCCAATATCGAGAGCGACGGAGGGATCCTCGGATTCTTCGAGAGTTTTTTTGCCACGGGGCGGGGGCGGATATTTGCCGTGGCGCTGCTGGTGTGGTGCGCCGTCTATCCGGCCGTGGAGTTCAAAAAGCGGCACCTGAGTTACGATCTCTCGACGCGCAAAAACGCTATCGTGCGCGCGCTGAACGCGGGAGGCATGACACTCGCCGGAGAAGGAAGCGAACAGAAAATGGTGTTCACGGGTTCGATGTTTCGACGCGTGTGGTATATGGGCGACGATGCGGTCACCATTACCCGCTCGCCCGAAGGCGGCATCGACATCGAAGGGCCGCGACGGTTCGTGATCGAGGCGGAACACCGTATTCCGAATTATGTGGAGGCCGAGAAAGAGAATGAGAATGAATAGAAAGTTGAAATATACGTTATTGGGCGCGGCGGCGGTCGCGGCGGTCGCGGCTCTGGGAGGGGCGGCGGTTCAGAGCGACTTCAAGCTGGGGCAGAATGTCGAGCTGGCGGTCAATATGATGCGCTCGATATTTCTTTATTATGTCGATCCGGTCGATCCCGACGCTCTGGGCAAAGGCGCCGCCCAGGGAATGGTGGCCGCGCTCGACCCGTACACCGAGCTGATACACGCGGACGATACGGGCGAGTTCGAGTTGATGACCACCGGAAAATATGGCGGCATCGGAGCCGTCATACGGCAGAGGGGCGAGTGGGTGCAGGTGGCAGAACCGTACGAAGGGTCGCCGTCCGATCGCGCGGGGCTGGAGATCGGCGATACGTTTGTGGAGGTCGACGGACGCGATGCGAAAGGGATGACCACCGCACAGGTGAGCGCCATACTCAAGGGCGACGCGGGGACAAGCGTCACCGTTCGGGTGCGCAAGTTCTACACCGGACAGGAGCAGACACTGACCCTGCGACGAGAGGTGATCACTCTGCCGGCGGTGCCCTACTTCGGTATGGTGTCGGACAGTGTGGGATACATACGCCACTCGGAATTCACCGACGGCAGCGCGGATGCGGTTCGCGGGGCGCTGGAAGCTCTACGGAGCGAAGGGGCACGGGCGATGGTGCTCGACTACCGGAGCAACGGCGGCGGTATTATGCAGGAGGCGGTGAAAATAGTGGGCATGTTCACTCCGCGCGGTACCGAGGTGGTGTCGATGCGCGGACGAGGCGAAGGTACCAACAAACAGTACCGAACGGAGAGTGAACCGCTGGAATTGGAAATGCCCCTGGCGGTGCTGGTCGACGGATACTCGGCGTCGGCGGCGGAGATCGTGGCCGGGGCGATGCAAGATCTCGACCGCGGGGTGATAGTGGGGCAGAGAACTTTCGGCAAAGGACTGGTGCAGACTCCGATGCCGCTCGGGTTCGGATCGTACGCGAAGATCACCACGGCGAAATATTATATACCCAGCGGACGGTGTATTCAGGCTATCGACTACTCGGCGGCCGACGACGACCAGGGAGAGTACCCGGGAACGGGACGACGACAAAGAGTGATACCCGACTCGCTGATCTCGGAGTTTCGCACGGCCGGAGGACGGCGGGTGTACGACGGGGCGGGGGTGATGCCCGATGTCAGGCTCGACGGAGAGTACAACAGCCGGTTTACGATAACGGTCTACTCCGAGGGGTTGATAGACGATTTTGCAGATCGGTGGTGTCTCGACAACCGCGGCTCGCGTGAGGTCACACCGGGGCGGTTCGCTCTCTCGGACGACGACTATGCCGAGTTTGTGGAGTTCGTCGTCGGGCGCGACCTCAAGTATGAATCGGCTACCGGACGGGCTCTCGACCAACTGCGAGCGGTGGCCGAATATGAACGATACAACACACCACGGACAGAGGCGATGATCGGAGAGTTGGAGGCGGCGCTCAGAGACGACAATGAGACAAATCTCGAACTCTACCGCGCCGAGCTGAGCGATCTTATCGAAGATGCCATCATACTTCGACACCACCATGCGCGAGGAGTGACTCAGCACGACCTGGGCGAAGACAAGATGCTCGACGCCGCGATCGGGGTGCTGAATGACAGGACGCAGTATCGCGAAATATTGACCAGCCGAGACACGGACAGAAAATAACAAGGGTTTGAAAGAGAGGTTACAGACGATATTACGGGCGACCCTGAGCCGGCAGGGGGCGATGATTCTGCTTTGGATCGCCTTCGCAAGCCTCACTCTGATCTCGATGACAAACATGACCTCGCGGCTGAGAGAGCGCGAAGAGAATTACATCCGTCTGTGGGCTCACTCGATGAGCCGTATGGCATACGCCGCCGACGACGGCATGGTGAACGAGATCGTGGGTGAACGAAACTCGATCCCATACATCATCATGAACGAACGGACCGGCGCCGTCGAACGAGCGAACCTGATAGACGAAAAGGTGCTGAGAGATCCGGTGCTGCTGATGCGCAAAATCTCACAACTCCAGAGCGCAAACCAATTCATCGTCGCCAAATCACGCGACGGCGATCAGTATATATTCTACGGACGGTCGCGCACGCTCGTCTTCCTGCAGTGGTTCCCCATCGCGCAGATCATCGCGCTGGGACTCCTGCTGTGGTTGTGGATATTCACTTTCCGGTCGACCAGGCTGAGCGAGCAGAACCGCGTGTGGGTGGGGCTGGCAAAAGAGACGGCACACCAGCTCGGCACTCCAACCTCGTCGCTGCTGGGATGGGTGGAGTTCCTCAAAACACAGCCCGTAGATCAGGAAACGGTGGGCGAGATGGAGAAAGACCTCGCGCATCTGATGAAAATAACCGACCGGTTCTCGAAGATCGGAAGCGACACACCGCTCGAAATCACCTCCGTCAACGAACTTGTGGGCGAGGCGGTGATGTATTTCCGGAAACGGATTCCGCGGAATGTCGAACTGGATTACAACGGACTGGCGATGGCGCCCGTACGCGCGCGGCTCAACCCGGCGCTGTTCGAGTGGGTGATAGAGAATCTGCTGAAGAATGCTCTCGATGCTTTGCAGGGGCATGGGGCGATCGACGTGCGGTTGTCGCGCGATGAACGCAATATATATATAGACGTCACAGACACCGGGCGAGGCATTGCACGGGCCAATCGCGAAAAAATATTCGAACCGGGGTTCACCACAAAAACACGCGGATGGGGGCTGGGGTTGTCGCTGTCGCGGCGCGTGGTCGAAGAGTACCACAAGGGACGAATATTCGTTGCCGACAGCGAGGTGGGGCGCGGGACGACAATGAGGGTGGTGATCAAACTTGTGCCTTAATATTTTAACGTGGGTTCGATGGATTCGAATGTTTTGACATACAGTGCATTAAATTATATTTTGGGCTCATCTGAACCTGAACTCATCGAACCCGCGTTAACGGCTTCGGAGAAGCCGGTTCTTGTAACCTACCCCCTAAATCCACCTTCGAAAGGGGGACTTTGCGAAGCCTGTGGCTTCGCAGAAGTGCTACAAACTGCAAACCAACTCGTTGAACTGACATTATTTTAGTTGCAGCCATGCCGGTCACTTTCGGTAATATTGCGTTTCAGGCTCTTTCGCTCGCCGTGGTGGGGGGGTGGTGCTGGATGGTGTACGCTTTTCGGGCGCAGGCGGCGGAGTGTCTGGCGAGTACCGTCAGTTTCTCGTCGGGCGAAGGGGCGGGGGTCGAAAACAAACGTATGTATGACCGGTTCCTTGCCGCTGCGATCACTCTCGGGGCGCTCTCCGCGGGGCTGGGGGCGGTGAAAGTGGCGGCGGCGATGCTGGCGGGCGGAACCGGAACTCCGGGAACCGTCGAGTGGAGGCTGGCGGGACTGACGGGTACGGCCGGAGTGGCGGGGCTGCCGGTTTGGGTGGCGGTTGTGGCGGTCTTTGCCGTGGCTTTGGCGGTGGCGGCGGTGGTGCTCGTCGAGGTGGGGATGATCCGGGCCGCGGGCGGGATCACCCTGTCGGGAAAATTCGCCGGCGCGATAGTGCAGACCAAGAAAAACTGGATGGCCGCCGCCTCTCTTACGGTAGTACCTTTGGTGGCGGCGTGGACGGGAGTCAATCCGGTGCGCGACGAGGCGATCGCGTATGTCATTGCAGGCGTGGCGATTACGCTTGCCGTGATGTTTGTGATCCAAACCCTGCGGGGCTTTATCAAACAAAAAGTTTCACTTTTGGTTTGGTTTTTGTACCTTTGCACCGTCGAAATTTTTCCCGTCTGCGCGGTGGTGGTCGCCGCGATGCAAAATATCTGACGGAGTGAAGAACCTTTCGACGGAAAAGTGTATATAACGAGAACGTAGCCTGATGTCGAAGATAAAAAGCCTGTTGGTGTCCCAGCCCGCTCCGAGCGTCGTAGAAAAATCACCGTTTTTCGATCTGATCCAAAAATTCAACCTCACCATAAACTACACTCCCTTTATACACATAGAGGGGGTCGGGGCCAAGGAGTTTCGCGGGCAGCGGATCGAAATCCTCGACCATACGGCAATCATTTTTACCAACCGCATAACCATCGACCACTTCTTCAGAATCTGCGAGGAAACCAGGGTCGAGGTGCCCGAAACGATGAAATACATCTGCCAGACGGAGGCTATCGCGCTCTATCTGCAAAAATATATCGTCTATCGTAAACGCAAAATATCGTTCGCCGACGGTTCGTTCACCGGGCTTATGGATCTGATACTCAAACATAAGGATGAGAAGTTTTTGCTGACTTTGAGCGAGCCGCACAAACCGGAAATACCAGCCACGCTGGAGAAACTGAAGGTGAGGTTCGACCGCGCGATTCTGGCTCGTACCGTGTCGTCCGATTTGTCGGAGGTGCGGCTGGGCGATTATCAGATGGTGGTGATGTACAGCCCCTCGGAGGTGAAGTCTTTTGTCGAGCAGTTTACGGGTGAGGGCTCGGGCTCGGGGGATGCTGCGGCGGGGGAGATGCCTCTGATCGCTACTTTCGGCGAGGGTACTACGCGGCTGGCGATTGACAGTGGTCTGGTTGTCAGCGCTATGGCTCCGACACCCGAGGCTCCGTCGATGGTGCGGGCGATCGAACTGTTCATCGGCGAGATGAATGCCGGCAGGGATGTCGATCCGGTGGCGGTGGGGCGCGATGACCGCCTGGCGCACGAGGCCGAGGCTTTTATCAAGGCGCATCAGGTCAAGGAGATTCGCAAGAACAAGGCTCTGAAAAAAACCGCCGCATCGACTGTTGCAACCGGCGCCGGCAGCTGCGCCGCCAGAAAGTAAATTTCGGAATCATACCTGAATACCGTGAGGAGAGAAACACTGTCGAAATCGGAACGACTCTGCTCCGATCGCCGCATCGACGCCCTGTTCACCGGCGGACGACGCGGGACGGTCAGCCCCTTGCGGTTCTGCTGGACGGTAGAGGCGGTGACTGAGGCGGCGGGGGCGACTGCGGCGGGGGCGATGGTGGAGACTGAAGGGGTGAAGACGGAGGCGGAGGTCGGGGCGGTGACTGAGGCGGCGGGGGTGAAGGCGGCGGCGGGGTCGGAGGCGGCGGTGACTGTGGCGGATCTGGTCGCGCACAGGCCACAGGCTGCGGTGTCGGTGCTGTTCTCGGTGCCGAAAAAGGCTTTTAAAAAGGCCTGGACGCGCAATCTGCTGAAACGACGGATGAGAGAGAGTTATCGCCGACGGAAACATGACCTTGTGGCCGCTGCACAAGAGACCGGACGCCATATCGACATTGCGCTGATCTGTCTGCCCGCTGCACAACCGCCCGACTTTACGGCCATCGACAATGCAATCGCACGGATACTTGAGAAAATTTTGGCGCGGAGTTAAGTGGATTGCCGTCAGTCCGCTCGTGGCGCTGGTGAAGTTCTATCAACTTTGCATATCGCCGCTGATGCCGCATGCATGCCGCTTTACGCCCACCTGCTCGGAGTATGCTCTGGAGGCGCTGCGCAGGTATGGGCCGGTGAAAGGGGGGTGGTTGGCTTTGCGGCGCATCGCACGTTGTCATCCCTGGGGCGGGTCGGGGTATGATCCGGTGCCTTAGATCTCGGCGGCGGCGCCCTACTCGAAAAGCGTGAGGTGGGAGTCGTGGCGGGCGGCTTCGAATGCGCGGTCGCTCTCGAAAAAGAATCTCTCCTCGCCGAAAGCGGGCACCAACTGGTCGAACCACGTTGCGCGCGGATCGTACCTGGCGAAGAACGGAATGTCGACCCAGCGCGGATCGCGGCCCTGTAAAAATCTCAGTACGAATACCTTTTCGCCGCGCACCCGGGCCACACCCAGCAGTTGGATCTTGCCCGGGGTGTCGCTCATGCTGGGGCCGCGCACCGTACGGCACACTCCGCTGACGGAGCGGTAGGCTTTCCGGAAGATCTCCCAACAGCGCTCCAACGGCAGTTCGAAAAAATGTTTCGCGCCCGTGTCCCTTGCCACGAACATGTAATAGGGTATGCAGCCCAGATCGACCTGACGGCGCCACATTGCGGCCCACGTTTCGGGCGCGTCGTTGATGTGGCGAAGTACGGGCGACTGGGTCCGGATCTGCGCGCCCGTGGCACGGATACGCGCAATGGCCTGCTCGACGGCGCGGGTGGACAACTCGACCGGATGGTTGAAGTGGGCCTGCAATGCGAGATTCTTACCCGCGGCGGCAACACGGTCGAAAAGACGCATCACATCGTCGGCGTCCGCATCACCCTCCGCCAGAAAACGGTAAGGCCAGTAGGCGAGCGATTTCGTGCCGATGCGAATGGTGCGGATATGCTCGAACCCGGGGCCAAGCAACGGCTCGATGTAGCCCGCCAGCACCGATGCCGACATGGTCATCGGATCGCCGCCGGTGAAAAGGATGTCGGTCACCCCGCGGTGCAGACGCAGATAGCTACGCAGAAGATCGCTCTCCTTCATGGCGAACTTGTAGCCCGTCATGCCCGAAAACTGCGGCCAGCGGAAACAGAAGGTGCAGTAGGCGTGGCAGGTCTGGCCCTGGGAGGGGAAAAAGAGTACCGTTTCGCGATATTTGTGCTGCACGCCCTTGAGTTTGACATCGCCCATGGTCGGCACGTTGTGTTCCTGGCCGGCGGGGTTGGGGTTGAGCGACAGGCGGATACTCCCGATCGTCTCTTTGATCGTTGCGGGCGGGGCGTCGGTCTCCATCAGTTGGCTGAGATAGGCGTAGTGACGGCGGTCGAGCATCTCGCGACGCGGAAAAGTGAGCGTGAAGATCGGGTCGTCGGGCACACGGCTCCAGTCGATGAGTTGGTCGGTGACGTAGTTGTTGGTCTTGAAAGGCAACACGCGGCCGACAACCTCGATGGCCCGAAGCGCCTCCTGCGGAAGCGACGCAACGCCGGGAATCTGCCGAAAGTTGTGCAGCGAGTATCCTGTGTAGTTCTCCTGTGCCATGAGGGCAAAATAGGAAAAATTTTCGACAATCCCGCCCGTCCGCGAAAAAAAAACCGGAACCGATCTTTATGTCGGCTCCGGTTCGGCTGGGTTTCGGCGCGTGTTCTATTCGGCCTGGCCGGTCGGCGTGGCAGCCGCCGCAGCAGCCTCTGCCACAGCCGCAGCAGCTACCGTTGCCGCCGGATCCATTATTATTTTTGCAAGATTGCCGTCCGAGATGATCTTGGCCGCCAATGCTTTGATGAAGTCGCCGTCGATCTGCTCCAACACCTTTTCGTAGTCGGTGAAGTAGTCGTAGCCGTCGACGTAATATGTCTGGAGATATCCCATCCAGGTGCCGTTCTCGCGCAGGGCTTCGGGACGCGACTTGACAAGATACTCCCTGATCTTGGCGAGGTCCCCGGGCAGCGGGCCGTCGGTGGCGATCTTTTCGATCTCGCCGGTGACCAGAAGTGCGAGTTCGTCGGCCATTTCGGGATCGGTGTCGAACTGTACCGTCACCGAGTAGGTTTCGACGGGCACGTTCACGAGCTGGGTGCCCACGCCGACGCTGTACGTTCCGCCCTTCTCCTCCCTTATGGATTCGGTGTAGCGGATGTCGAGGATCTGCTCAAGAATGTTCATCGCAACACTGTTCTTCAGCCCGTACTCCATCTCACCGGAGTAGGCGTACAGGACCGTCGTCTTGGGCGTCTCCATCGGGAAGGAGAAACGGTTTTCGATCGCTCCTTTCTTTACGCGCACGCCGTCGTCTTTCCACGTGTACCGTTCGGGGGTTTGCGGGAGCGAGCCGATGTACTTCTCGACGAGAGGTTTGATGGCCTCGGGATCGAAACTGCCAACGAGTATGAACGTGAAGTCGTCCGAGTTGCCGTACAATGCCTTGAAGATGGCGGGCATGCGTTCGAGGTCTATCTCATCGAGCCTCTTGCGCAACGGAGTGCGGCGCATCTGATCGGGATAGATCGTGCTCTGAACGGCGTCGCCGAAGATCACCCCCGGGTTCAGCTCGGCATTGGCGTATTGAGAGCGCAACTTGTCCATCATCGAGGCGAAATCGTCGGTGTCGAAACGCGGCGAGGTGAAATTGAGATACATCAGCTGAAGGATCGTCTCCAGATCTTTCGACGAGCCGCCGCTCAATATTCCGTTCGAATAGTTGTTGATGTCGAGCTGGATGCCCGCCATCTTGCCCGCCAACTGCTTGCTCAACTCGATCGCCGAGAACCGGTCTATGCCGGAGAAGCCGATGAGTGTGGCCAGGATCTGGGCCGAAGAGTAATCCTCGTCCGACAGAACCGACATGCCGCCCTCGGAGGATGCGTTCAGGTAAACTTCGTCGGCTTTGAAATCGGTCGGCTTGACGATGAATTTTATGCCGTTCGAAAGTGTCCAGCTCCCTGTCGATGAGGGGTTCACGTACCGTGTTGTCCTCGTAGGCGGTGAGCTCGGCGCCCTGCACTTTGGTGATCACGGCGGCAAGTTCTTCGGTGGTCGGGGTGGGCAGATCCTCTTTTTGAGGCGCCATTGCTATCACCACTTCGTTGGCACGCGGCAGGATCTGGGGAGCGTATCCGTTGATCTCGGCAAGCACGGTGGAGTTGATCAGCAGAGTGTTTATCTCGTAACTCATCTCGGCGGAAGGCATGGCGGAGTTTGAGCTGAAATTTGCCAGATACGAGTTCACGAAGTCACCGTTCTTGCGGTCGTCGCGGCTGTCGTACGCCATCTCCTGGCTGCGCAGCAACTCGGTTTTGGCCCTTTCCAACTCGCCCTCGTTGAAACCCCAACGGCGGATCTTTTCAACCTCGCCGTAGAGCGCTTCGAACGCTCCGCCCACTTCGCCCGGACGGGCAAGAGCAATGAAGGTTGCCGCATCGAGGGCCTTCACCACCCGGCCGTTCTGCATCACCGCGTAAAGGAACGGGGCGTCGGGCTTCTGGCTGATCTCCTGAAGACGGTAGTTGGTCATCTGAGCTATCAGGGTGTTCAGGATCGCAATCTTGTTGGCTATCACCAGATCGTTCACCTCGTCGGGCAACGAGGCTCGCTTGATGTAAAGAGAGATCTGCGACGAGGTGAGCTCGGGATCGGTGAATACTCCGATCAACGGGGCGTCGTTGTCGGCGATCACGGGCATCTGTTTGGGCTCGGGATCGACAACGGCCGGAATATCCTTCATCACCTCGATCAGCTTGCGCTCAACCTCCCTGACGTCTATGTCGCCCACGATGACGATGGCCTGGAGATCGGGCCTGTACCACCTCTGATAAAAATCACGAAGCGTGGCCGGTGAGAAGTTTTTGATGATATCCTCGGTGCCGATGATGTTCCGGTGCGCATACCGCGAGTCGTTGTAAAGCAACCGCCAGCTCTCCTCCATCAGCCTGCGGCCCGCATTGCGCCCGCCACGAAGCTCTTCGAGTACCACTCCGCGCTCCTTGTCGATCTCGTCGTCTTCGAGTGCGATGAAACGAGACCAGTCGTGAAGAATCAACAGCGCGGTGTCGGTGACGCCCTCCCGCGAAAGAGGCACGTCGTGCATCATGTAGTAGGTCAACTCGTGGCCGGTGCCGGCGTTAAGATTGGCACCGAACTTCACTCCGATGGTCTCCAGATAGTCGATCAGTGTTTTACCCGGCAGATTGACGGTGCCGTTGAAAGCCATGTGTTCCAGATAGTGCGCCAGACCGTTCTGCGAATCCTCCTCCTGAACGGCGCCCACATCGTGGTAAATGTAGAAGTCGGCCTGTCCCTCAGGCTTCGCATTGTGCCGCAGATAGTAGGTCATACCGTTGTCGAGCCTGCCCACGACCACAGCCTCGTCGGCCGGAATACGAGCATACATGTCCAACTCCTGGGCGCGGACGGATCCGATGGCCGCAAACACCGAAATGATCGGTAACAACAATTTTCTCATGCCGAGTAGTTTTTTGATTTTATCGAGAGTTTTAACAGGGGCAACCGTCGGGGTTGTGACGGTTGCCCTCTGTGTGGGTTTGGGGAAAACGCTATTCCACCGACGTTGTCTGGCTCCAGTCGAACGAAAGGTATTCTATATCCACAATGGGACCGTTGGGGGTTTCGTAGGTTTTCAGAATCTCCGCCTGACCCGATCCGTCTACATTGGCCATGTCGAAGACCACCACCTTGCCATCCTCCGTACCGATAGCCAACTTGTCGTGGTATGCACTGTACTCAACATCCATTCCCAACATGGCATACAATTGCGCTGTGGTGTTATCGGTTTCTCCCGCCTGTATGGTAGTGATGGGCGCTCCGTGGGAGTAGACGACCTTCGTCTGATTTGTGGCCAGGTTCATGAAGCAGAGATCCCTGTTGCCGTTGGCTGTAAAGAACATGTAGGGTTTACCCGCAAGATATACCGCGTACTTCATATTCCCGTCGATGTTCTGCACCGGGAATTCGAAGAACTTTTTGAGGTCTATGTCCCTGCCGCCGTCTGCCTCGTTGTAGTTGGCCTCGTAGTACCAGTCGAACATCAGGCAATAGTATTTGTTGTCGGCCCCCTTCAGAACCGCTACCACACTGTTGTAGTTGCCATTGGCATTGGAAAAGAAATAATCGAAATTGGTGAGGTAAGAGCCGAGCAAAACCAAATCATATCCCGAGAGATCTCCCGGCGAAGGGAACGTGAGAGAGTTTTGGGTTCTTCCGTCGGTGCCCGGATCGCCCGGCTTGATCGGTTCATGCTCCCCATCCCTGTACTGATCCATGACACTTGTGCGGGTTGTGATGGAGTTGATCGAAACCATGCGTTTGTTGAGACCGTCGTAGGCTATGATAAGCTCGGGCTCGTTCATTATCGCCTCAATAGCTTTAGGATTCACCCATTTGGTAATGCGGCCATCCATGTACATGGGAACATTGGGGAATCGTCCTCCGTGAGGTACTATGGACAGAAAGCCGTCCGTGATCTCAGGACGTGTGTAGACCTCTCCGTTCTCGCTCAAAAGGAAGACGTTGTTCCTCTTGTAGATCATATCCTTGACCTTTAACCCGGAAGGATATCCGCCCAAAAACTCCCGCTCTATCAGACCTATGCGCTGCATGGGCATCTCGTTGTTGTTGTCGATGTCCACGGGGCCGATACCTCCGTTCTGGTTCAACTGCGTGGCGAAGACCGCACCGTCATTACCGGTGTAGGCGTGATGCACTATATTGACAGGTTCACCACCCAACTCTTCGCCACCGTTGGTGAGCGGGTAAATATCGGAGTCGAAGTCTTCCCACACTCCGTCGCGCTGCCGGATGTAGCCCAGTTTCGACACGCCGCCCTCACTGCTCAAAACGGCGAAACCGTGAGTATACTCCGAGGTTATAACCAATGAAAAGTCCCCATAGGAAGAATCCGTTCCGCGGTGATATATGACTCCGTATCTGGTGTCCGTTATCGTAAGACCTCCGGTATACTGTCCGATTGGAATATCATTCAGCCTCAACACGGTCTCATTGGAAACCTCCTCGCCGTTGAAATACCACGTGTATTTCATGTTTTCGGGCTTAAGGGTCTTGTCGTGGACCGTGATTTTGGGTGTTATGACCACCTCTTCTCCGACAATATACTCGTAACGCCATTGGGAAAAATACATGACGGCGCCCGGAAAGTCGATCTGCACTGCGTTGGGATCCATCCTGACGCTGTAATCGTAGTTGCCCTTATCTTTCGGGCAGGCCGTGAGAAACAGGGCCGACGTTACGACTGCCGCGACATTCGCTATATTCTTTATTATACTTTTCATACTATCAAACGTTTGCATAAGTTATTGAATCTTCAACTTTGGTCACTCCGTCGGCTTCGTATACAGTCTCGCCGGCATCCTCCCTGGCACGCAACCAATAGACGAACATCCTCACATAGGATCCGAGGTCCACAACGTCGAGGCCGCTGAGATCGTGTTCTCCCGTGGCTTCGATAAAGGCAACGTACTTTGCGTCGGAATAGGGCCCCAGATATGTTGCCGCAAAAGAATTCGTCCACCACTCGGGACGAACAAGCTTGTCGCTGACCAAAATCTGCTTGCGGGCAAGATCACGATAGTCCGCCGAGTAGTTGGCGTTGGACTTCAATTCCAAAGTCAGGCGGAGCTCAGCATCCTTGAGGTCGGACGTCCTGTTGAACTGCACCACCAGAGTATCCTTGTAACTTCCGCCGCGAAATGTCGGAGCCGCGGGCAAAACATAGGACTGAGAAGAGAGGGTGGTTTTGTTGTCGCCCTCGGTAACCACGGCGACCTCGTATCCGAGATCTCCGCTCTGGGGAAGACCTATCATCCTCAGAGGCACTTTCAATTCCGTCTGGGTCTCGCCGGGAAGAACCGCGAACGAAAGTACCATCGTGGTCGTGTCGGTGAAGTGGATGAACCGCTCCTCTCCGAACAGGGGGATCTGCCGCTGGTTGCACGAAAGCAGGGTGGCCCCGATTATAATGGCTGTTAATATCAGTTTTTTCATGTTTTTCACGCTTGATTATTGTTGAAAGTTGGTTTCCGAATCGGGAATGGGCAGTACGTACTTGTCGGCCGTCATCTCGATGAACGAGGCGCCCGTGCGGACCCTCGGGGCGTTGATTCTCTTCCAGTAGAAAAAGAGCTGACCCTCCATCGTGTACTCTTTCCACATGTCGTATTCGAGCTCCTCCATGAACAGCTCCAGACTCATACCCGGATCCAGGACCCGGGTGGCTCCTCTTTTCGACCTGTGGTCGCTGAGGATCTCGACCGCCGCGGGAATATCACCGTTTTTGGCCTGGTATTCGGCCATGATGTGGCGCAACTCCGAAAATCTCATGATGGGAATGACAAAATTCTCCATGGCCTCGGCATCCGTCCTCGAAGAGTTACGTATCGAGAAGTATTGATTCCTCTCTGCCGACGTGGGCGCCTTGTCGACCAAAAGTCTCGAAAACCTTACATCCTGGGGATCGCTCCTGAATGTATTGTACATATAGTGCACATTTTTGATGAAAAATGTCGGATTCGAGAGACTGGCTGCACCTATGTTCGCGTCATATTGCTCCGCCAGCTTGTAATTGTACAAGCCGATCGTGATCTCGTTCATCAATTTGTGCGGCCTGTCTCCGATGATTTGATTGGGGGCCGTTCCAAAAACGGTGTAGTTGTAAAGAGGATTCTTCACGACAACCCTTTCATAGACATCCGAAGCGTATTTGTTTGCATTTTCCAGATCGCCGGCGTAGGCGTAAACCCTTGCCAGAAGCGACTCGATGGCGATACTGTTGAAACGAACTCCTCTGGTGTGGAAAAATAAACCGGGAGCACTGTTTCTTATGGCAAACCGCATATCCATATTAAGATAGTTACTTCCGGGAGCACTCTGGCTGGTGTCTTCGTGGTCGTCGGGATTGTCGAAAAGTTCCACCAGGCTGTACGCAAGTTCGAGGTCTTTGATTATTCTGTCGAGCACCTGGCCGGTAGTGGAGATACTCCCGAATTGCTCGGGATAGGAGTCGCGATAGGGAATCGCCCGGCCGTTCATGTTCGCAGCGGGAGACGGGCCGAACAACCTCAACAACTCGAAGTGCATGAAAGCGCGAGCGGCATAAGCCTCGCCCCTGATCATCTCGGGTTCGAAATATTGATCCGCGTTCGGGAATATGCTCCGATCGGCCGATTCGATATGTTTTATCAGGTTGTTGCAGTCGGCGATCACCGTGTAGCCCTCTTCCCAGATATCTTTGGTTAAATACCTGACCTCGGGTGTGTCGTACCTGTAACTCTCCGTGTAGAGATAGCTATTGTTTTTATAACTGTCCTCATCTTCGTACGGGCTGGACAGGTACTGGGACAGGGCGCTTGAAAATCCGTAGTTCAACTCACCACCGAAAAGCTCCATCTTGGACAAGCCCTGGTAGATGCCGTTCGTGGCGGCATGGTATCCGTCGTAACTCGCAAACTGCTGGTCTTCCGAAACGTTGTCATCCTGCATGATGTCGAGCCACTTGGCGCAAGAGGCAAACGTCAACGACACGATGGCTGCGGAAATTATATATGCTAAATATTTTTTCATTTTATCCACTGGTTAAATTAGGTTAGAATGATACCTGGGCTTTGAAAGAGTATATTCTTTCGAACGGATATTCCGTCCCGCGCTCGCGTCTGATACTGCTCAGATAGAACAACTCGCCTGTGTTGAAAGAGAGCCTTACATTGCTGAGTCCCCACTTGCTGACCAACTCCGGCTTGAAGGTATACCCCACGTCGAGCGATGTGTGCTGGAATTCGTTGTTGTCCTGAACAAATCTGGTGGTGGGACGTGTGAGAAGCGACATGTCGGCAATGTCCTTGAGTTGGGTCACATCGCCCTCTTTGTGCCAACGCATCGTGTTGACCCTTTTGTCCGCATTGTTCACCATCAGGTTCACATTTTCGACATAATCCACAAGAGTGTTGTTATACGCCTGCGCTCCGAATTGGAAATAGAACGTGGCCAACAGGTCCAACTGTTTCCACCGCACCCCAAGATTGAGGCTGCCGCTCAACGTGGGCTCGGTGTTACCGGCAATTATCTGATCCTGGGGACGCCATTCATAGCCAACCGATCCGTCGGGACGCCTGAAGAACTCCTTACCCGTTCCCGGGTCGATACCCAGCGACTGCACGGCGGGTATCGAGGTCGTGGAACCTCCCTCGAAGTATTTCTTGTAGGTCCGCCCGTACTTGAGAAATTCGCTGTTAACCGTCTGGCCGGTGTATTCGTTGAAGAAGTTATCAACCATGGTGTTGTAGGCCTTGGCTGCGTCGGACAGGTCGGTCATCACGTTCTTGTTGCCGCTCATTTTTCCTCCGACAACGATATCCCAATTCGTGTTGCGATAGGGCACAACGTGGAAGTCGATCTCCACACCGCTGTTTCTCAGGTTGCCCATGTTGCCGTAATAGTACGTGAAACCCGAAGAGGAGGGTATGCCCAGCGTGGAGAGCAGACCGTTCGTGTTCTTGTTGTAGTAAGTCACCTTCGCGTAGAGCCTGTTCTGCCACATTTCGATCTCTCCGGAGATGTCGAAACTCAGGGTCTGTTCCCATCCCAGGTTGGGATTTCCCATTCCGGCCAGCGAGGTTCCGATCCCCGTGGCATACCAGTCGTCCAGCGAGATGTTTTCGTAGATGTTCTCCGCCGCCGACTGCGTATTGGGAACACGACCCAACAAACCGTAGGAGCTCCTCAGCACCAACCGGTCGATGACCCTGCTTTTGAAGAAGTCGTAGTTGTGGAAGTGTATCGCGCCGGCCACCGAACCGAACGGAGCGACCTTTTTGTCTCTGCCGAATTCCGAGTTCCCGTCGAGCGCTCCAGAAAGATCGACAACATAAACCTCGTCGTAGGAGTAGCTCACGTAGAGGTTGGCGGCCGCCATGCGCTGGATCTCGTTTCGGTTGCTCGGCTTGGCGTCGATCCTTGTAGCGGCGTTTACCGAGGCAACCGAACCCGAACCGAAACCGGTGTACATGGACTCCAGCTCGACGCCTTTCAGTTGCCGGAGCGAACCGTTGGCCGATGCTATGATGTTGTGCTTGCCGAAGTGATTGTTGTAGCTAAACTGCAATTTACCCTCGGTTTCACTCCTTTCGAATGTCCTGACATACAACCGCCCAAGTCTCGACGGGTCATCCACAGCGTTGGGACGAATCCGGAAAAAAATGGAGTTCGGGTCGATGAATTTATTATCTTCATCGTACTGTTTCTCCAATTTCAACGCCCCCGTGATATGGAATCTCGGTGAAATATCCCACCGCAATTGCATCTGATCCGAATATCGGTTGTAACCACTTCGGTCGAAAGATTTCATGTATTGCGACTCATAGAGCGGATTGGGCCTGCCAACAGCTTCTATGGTAAACTGATTAAGATACTGCCCGGTGACCTCATCCCTGAGAGCAAGGTAGGGCTGAAGGTGGGAGTAGTCGGAAAAACTGCCGAAAGGAGATTCGCTGCCATCCTGTCCGCCGTAGTACGCGACATTAGAAAAGATGAATTTTCCCAGCGTCACGTTGAGCTTGAACTCTCCGCTGTATGTCCTGCGCTGAGAGCCCTTCATGATACCGTCGCCCGAATTGTAATTCATGTTTGCCGACCAACGCACGTTCCGCTCCCCTCCGTAAACAGTCAGGTCGTGTCTGTGGTTCACCACATTGCGTACACCCTGTGAGAGCCAGTCGGTGTCAACCCCCCTGTTGATTTCCGACAATTTGTCCAGATATCCCACATAGTTTCCGTAATGGTACAGCAGCGGATGATCTTTATCATACGGATATAACCCTGCCGCCACTTCCGCTTCGAGTTTTTCGCGCGAGTTCATCAGGTCGAACCAGCGCAGGTCGGGAGTGTTGAGCGATACCGTACCGTAGTAGTCGACATTCAGTCTTCCGCTGCGGGGAGTTTTGGTTTCCACCACAATGACACCGTTCGCCGCACGCGAGCCGTAGAGTGCCGCGGCAGACGCGTCCTTGAGTATGGTGAGTTTCTGTATCCGGTGCGGGTCCATGTCGTAGATCCTGTCGATCGTCGTTTCGAAACCGTCGAGAATGAATATCGGCTGGTTCTGGTTCGACAGCAGGCTTTGGCGCGACAGGTCGGCGTTCAACTCTCCGTTGAAGGCTGCCTCGCCGCGAAGAGTGAATTGGGGCAACACGTTGGGATTCGATCCCGCGGCCAGATTCTCCTTCAGACGGAAAGAGGGCTCGAATGTATTCAGCGCCCCGATCACGCTCGACGACGATATTCTGGTCAGGTCTTCACCCTGGATAACGGTCATGTTACCGGCCGAATTCTTGGCGCTGATATCTGCGTAACCCGTCACCACGACATCCTGGATATCCATCGCACGAGCGTTCAACTCTATACGCAGAAAGGAGAGACCCGATATGTTCGTTCTGTAACTGTCCATTCCCAGGTGCTGGACGACAACCGTCGTCCCCAGGTCCGGATTGTAAGAGATCGAATAACGGCCCTGGGCATCGGTGATCGCGCCGGTTCTCGTCCCCTCAATCACGATCGTTGCGCCGGCGACGGGCTGATCCGTTCCCGCTTCGATGACAACCCCGTTGATGGTGACACGCTGCTGAGGCGAGGCCTGCTCCGAATTGTTCCTGATCACTATCGTATCGTCATCCACACTGTAACCCAAATTGGTGCCACGCAAGGCCGCGTCGAGTACACCCGTCACCGAAGCGTTGTTCATGTTGATGTTCAGCCCCGTGATCTGTTTGGCCTCGGCGCTGTTGAACAACACGTAGTAGCCCGACTCGTTGCGAACAGACAGCAAGACCTGTTCGAGAGTGGCGTTTCTCAGAGAGATGCTGATTCTCTCCCTGCGCGGCTGCTGTCCGGCCTGCTCGGCATTGGCTGCAACGGCAGAACCGAGAGATAGCGCGACCACCAGCAGGATCGGTTTTAAAAACTGGTAAAATTTACTCATACACGTTCCGTTTTTGGGATTAGTAACTATGTTCAATTTGGAAAAATTCGTATCTATCGGGGCTGGGGGACAACTCTTATCACACCGTTCACCTCCTTAAAGTAAAAATCTCCGGTCTGGGTCATCAGATCGGCCAGCGTGTTGAAACTTTCGTATCGCTTCAACACCCCCGTGTACAGAATGGCCTTCACCGATTCGTGTGTCCGGAATTCGACATTGTACCACCGGCCGAACTGCTTGAAGATGCTTTCGAGAGTCTGATCCCTGAAGCAAAACTCGCCACGCACCCACAGCATGTGGAATTCGGGAACCACCTCCGAAACCTGCATCACCCCGGTCTCGCGGTCGAGCAACGACTGTTGCCCGGGCTCAAGAACCACCTCCCGGTGACCGTTCGACACTTTCAGTTTTCCGGTCACCAGGGTCGTCTCGATCTGTCGATCGTCCCTGTATGCCCTCACGTTGAACGATGTTCCGAGCACCTCGATCCGCTCACCCTCGGCCTCGACGATGAAAGGTCGGGCGGGGTCGGGATTCACTTCGAAGTAGGCCTCCCCCATAAGTACGACCTCACGCCTGTCGGGGTCGAAAGTGCTGGGGAAACGCAAACTCGACGACGAGTTGAGCCACACTTTGGTGCCGTCGGGCAGTGTGGTGGGCATCGACTCGCAGCCAGAGGGGACGTGGATCGACACCATCGTTACCGTCTGCATCGGAGAGTCCACATCCGCAACGGATATCCGCATCTCACCGTTCTCGACATCGACCAGGGTTTTGTCGATCAGCGATGTCTGTCTCTCGCTGCTCTCCCTGACAAGGTGCATGTCGCCGACCGAGGTTTCGACGTAGACGAACTTCCGGCCGGGCTTTATCTCCGAGACGAGTTCGTTGGCGTGCCTTTCCCTGGTGTCGGGATGGACGAATACCGCCATAGCCACCAAAGCAGCCGCGAAACAGGCGGCAATGCCCGCGCGCGAAAGGATCCTGCGCCGCGTCCTGTTCTTGTCGGCGGCCAGAAGTTTTTCCCACGCATTGTCCTCGTCGTAGGAATACATCCTGGAGATGTCCGGCCCGTACTCCGACGTTCCGTCGATCAGTTTCAGAATCTCTTCGTGATAGGGTGAAACGGATAACAACGCCTCAAGTTCGAGGCGCTCGACCGGCGACAGGGTGCCATAGCGATGCTTGAGGAGCAGGCAGTCCAATCTTTCGCCGAATTGCGACGATGTCTTTTTCATGTTGTCGTTTTTGTTCTCCATACCGTAAACGTACACCCCGTCCGACGTTTAAGACGGAAGGAAACAAAAAATCCTTACACGGGGGAGGGGAAATATTTCAGGAGAGATTAAAAGAATAGGTTAAGTCTGTTGCGCAGTGTCTTGAAAGAGCGATACATGTGGGTCTTGACAGTGGATACCGACATGCCCAATTTTTTCGCCGCATCCTTATAGCTGTATTTTTCGACACAGATCATCTTCACCACGTTCCTCGACTGCAAGGGCAGACTCTCGATCGCACCGAACAGCTTCTTGACGTCGTTGGCGTACTCCAGTTCGTTGGCCGTCAGTTCGTAGTCCGTGTTGTCGGGGATTTGCGACAGATCGACACCCTCTTTGGCCCGGATCACGCGGCGCCGACAGTGGTCGATCGCGGCATTTCTTACACTCATGTATAAAAAATTGGCCGGCGAATCAATTTTTTGAATATTTTTGTCGAGCAGTTTCACGAAAACATCCTGCACGATATCCTCGGCCGCCTGACGGGAATTCACTATCATCTCGGCAACGAAAACCGAGCTGCGGTAGTGACTTCTGAAGAGACGTTCGTATTCGCGAGATATCATGATGAGTCAGGATTAGGCGGTACCGGCGCAAATGTAAACAAATAATTTTTCCGGCCGCATTTTCCGGTAAATTTGTTTTCGCACGCCGCTCGTGGGACTGTTAGCTTTTTAACCACAAATGCAACTTTTTTGTAACAAATTAAACCCAAATAACGCCAAACAGAAACAATCGCAAAGAAAGTCACCGAAATTTGTAAGGAGATTTTTTTTTTTACCGTCTATCATGCAGCCGCGCCTTTACAGTGGAAACGCGCGCACTTTTAACCACGACAACACTAAAAATTAAACTCAAATAACGCATCAATG
>QMCE01000461.1_pt1 | contig 20914 bp, 21 predicted proteins | sample 1821851 | NCBI WGS metagenome assembly QMCE01 (sample SAMN09453174, study PRJNA476694) | Termite gut metagenome, whole genome shotgun sequencing project. | isolation source: worker | host: Odontotermes sp. | place: South Africa:Pretoria | collected 2016-01-28 | reverse complement strand
TCCCGGCCGAGGAAATCCGCCACCCCGAGAGCGCACGCCATCGGGAGCGTCCCCGCCCTGAGCGGCTCCACCCGCCCCGTCCAGTAAAACGAAAAGTGGATGTCGCCCCGGGGCGACGACCGCCACTGCGAATCCATCCGCCCCCGGCCCCCGGTTTGCCGCCGCGCCGCGATCACCGTGCCGGACGGCAGGGCCGGGTCAGCCCGCAGCCATTCCTTCAGCGTATCGTTGGTGGACGCGACTTCGCCCAACCATTCCGGTTGGGCGAAGGTGAAATTCGTGTTCGTCATAAGTATAATCTTACCTGGTTAGCTGGGCGAACCGCCGGCGAATTCGTAGTTCCACTTGAGGGCGTCCTGGCCGGGTTCGGGCAGGTAGCCGGTCTTGCCGAAGTAGAGGTCGAGTTCGCGCGCCGCCGACTCGGGAGAATCGCTGGCGTGGATGAGGTTGAAGCCCTTGCTCATCCCGTAGTCGCCGCGGATGCTCCCCGGCTCCGCCGCCCTGCCGGAAGTCGCGCCCACCATCTTGCGCACCACGGAAATCGCCTCGACGCCCTGAAGCGCCAGCACCACCACCGGCCCCGAGGTGATGAATTTCACCAGGGAGGGATAAAACGGCTTGCCGTTGTGCTCGGCGTAATGCTTTTCCGCCGTGGCCGCGTCGATCATCTCCATGCGCATGGCGACGACGCTCAACCCCTTTTCCTCGAAACGGGTGAGAATCCTTCCCATCAGTTTTCTGGCGACGCAATCCGGCTTGAAAATAACAAGGGTTTTTTCCATGGACATGGTGTCTCCTTTTCAGGGGTGAGAAAGGCGCTCGCGCACACGCTTCGGAACAGTATACGCCGGCGGGGATTTTCCGGCAACAACAAACAGGCGGCATGGCCCGGCGTCGACGCCGATCGCTTTTTTGCTTGACAGTCCCCGGATCCGGCCTAAGCTGGTACAGGATCGCTTCTCACGAACCCGGAGGAAAACCCCTATGACCGCTACCCCCCCCACCAGCCAGTCGCTTTTGCAGCTTGACGAACAACTTGTGGCAGTCCTGGTGAAATGCACTAAAGACGGTCTGATGATGGCCGGCCTCAAGCCCACCCCCATCGGCCTGTCCAAAATGCTCCAGTCCCGGGGCGACGTCTCCTCCATCATCGGTTTCGTCGGCCCCATCAGCGGCTCGATGATCATCAACACCTCCGCCGGCTGCGCCTGCTTCATGGCCGGCCGGATGCTGGGCGAGACCCTCACCACCCTGGACAACCAGGCCCTGGACGGCTTGTGCGAAATCGCCAACATCATCGCCGGCCAGGCCAAGGCGGCGCTGTCCACCACCGAGCACCGCTTCGACCGCATCAGCGTGCCGTCGGTCATCGTCGGCAACAGCTACTCCATCTCGCACTATCGCGGCATGACCTCGGTGTCGGTGGAGTTTGAGCTGTCCGAGATGCCGATCAAGCCGGGCGAGCGCGGCACCTTCTCGGTGAATATCTCCATGATGAAGATTTAGGGAGTTTTTAACCCCAATCTTTCTGGGAAAAGGGCGCTCGTCGGGGCGCCCTTTTTTGAAGGGCGCAGAGGCTTTCTTCCGCTATGGCCGACAACAGCAGCCCCAGCAAGCGCCAGCTCGCCGTCGCCCTCCGTTATAATGAAGACATGGAGGCGGCTCCCCGCGTTCTCGCCAAGGGCAGCGGGAAAACGGCGCAGAAGATCCTGGAAATCGCCCAGGAGCAGAACATCCCCATCCGCGAGGATCCCGACTTGATCGAAGCGCTGGCCAAACTCGACGTCGGCTCCCTCATCCCGACCGAACTCTACCCCGCCGTCGCGGAAGTCCTCGCCTTCGTCTATCGGCAAAATCAACGGTATGTCAGGTAACTGAAGTTTTGCGACGCGGCGATTTCACCGCCAATCGCCACGTCGCAAAAATCGCTTTCGCCTGTGCCGCAAGAGTTTTGATTTTTACAAAATGGGCATTCGGCGGTTTGAATGCTCATTTTGCAAAACTTCAGTCAGGCAATGTTTACAAAAGGAGAACCGCAATGGATCTACTCGAAAACATTTCCAGCATGTTCGGCACCAACCTGAACACCCGGGGAGCGCAGGGAACCCCGGTGCCTGATCTCAACGGCGCCGAGGGGCTGCAAAAGCTCCTCGCCCCCGCCGCCCTCGGCGGCCTCGCCGCCCTCCTCTTCGGCGGCAAGGGCATCGGCAGCGCCATCAAGGGCGCCCTCCTCGGCGGCGGCGGCGCGTATCTCTGGAACCAGTACAAGGACAAGTTCCGCGAAAAGAACGTGGACAACCCCCAGTTCCAGGGCGGCTCCATGAGCCCGCCGGCGGAGCGCACCGAGCGCGTCATCCGCGCCCTGATCTACGCCGCCAAGGCCGACGGCCACATCGACGACGACGAGCGCGCCCGCATCAACGCCCACATCCAGGGCATGAACGCCGGCGACGCCGCCGCGCGCATCGTGAACGCCGCCATGAACGAACCCCTCGACCCGGCCCTGGTCGCCCAGGGCGTGATGGACGAGGAGGAGGCGCTGCAGTTGTTCACCCTCAGTTGCGCCTGCAGCAACGTCGACAACGCGCTGGAGAAGAACTATCTGGACGCCCTGGCCGAAGCGCTCCACATCCCCCGGGAAGTGCGGGACGACATCGCGGCCAAGATAACGCAGGCGGGCAAGCAGCAAGGGTAGCCGCATCCGGAGCAAACCGTTTTTCTATCAACCGTCGCCGAACCGCCCGTTCCGGGCGGTTTTTTTGCGCCCTCCGGCGACGAAACAGGCGGCGAATCCCCCTGTCCCGCAACGCTCACCGGAATTATGGCAGGCGGCGGATTTTTCTAAGGCCATTTCTTGCAAGCGGTAAGAAATTAGTTGAATATAAAGTTAACTGATTGCGTGAGCAAGGGACTTGAATTCCGAATTTTTGCGAGTATAGTCACTAAAAGAAACGATGAAAGTTAATAATTTCAGGCGATTGATTCTCCACCGACTTCCCGCCCGCTTCCGCCGGGGCGGAGTCACGGCGACGGGGGCGTCCCCTCCTCGAAGAGCGACAAACTATCCAACACGTCACATCCAACCATCCCGCCACCCAAGCGCCCTCCCCGCCGCGTGGCCGCTCCCTTCATTCGGGAGCGGCCATGTTTTCCTTCCGGCGGGGGAATGCGCGATCAAGCAGTTTGCGCTGGCCGGCCGGGAAGGCGAGGGCAGCCGTGTCCTCCGGGGCTATCCAGCGCGTCTCCATGCCGGGGCACGCGGGAGACGCGCCCGGCCGGGGGCGGCAGAGGTAGCCGTGCAGCGTCACGCGGTTGGTGGTGTAGCTGTGGCGCACGACGGCGATCTTCTCCACCGCCATCGCCTCCGCGCCCGTCGTCTCCCGGACCAGCCGCGCGACCGCCGCCTCCGGCGCTTCGCCGTCGGCCGCCTCGCCGCCGGGAAATTCCCACATCCCGGCCCACAAGCCATGTGGCGGCCGCTTGCGGACGAAGACGCGCCCGCCCTCCGCAAACATCACCGCCACCGCCGTCGCCTCGCGGCAGCCCCGCTTTTCCGTCGCCGCCGGCCGTGCCGCGACCGTCCCGTTGGCGAACGCCCGGCACAGCCGCCGCAGCGGGCATTCGCCGCACTTGGCCTTTTTCCCGCAGACGAGCGCCCCCAGCTCCATCAGCGCCTGGTTGAAGCGCCGGGGCGAATCCGCCGGCATGAGCGCCCGGACCGTCCCGGCCACCAAATCCCGGACGCCCGGGTCGGAGACCGGCCGGTCGATGTCCAGAATGCGGGCGAAGACGCGGAGGACATTGGCGTCCACGGCGGGTACGGGGAGGTTGAAGGCGATGGAGGCGATGGCGCCGGCGGTGTAGTCGCCCACGCCCGGCAGCCGGCGGATGGCGTCCGGCGAATCGGGAAACACGCCGCCGTGCTCGTCCATGACGTGTTTGGCGGCGGCGTGCAGATTTCTTGCCCGCGAATAGTAGCCAAGCCCCTCCCAGGCGGCGAGGATGTCCTCGAAGTCCGCCTCCGCCACGGCGCGGACATCGGGAAAGCGCCGCATCCAGCGGGTGTAATACGCCACGCCCCGCTCCATCTGGGTCTGTTGCAGCATAATTTCCGAAATCCACACCCCATAGGGCGAGTAATCTTTCCGCCAAGGCAGCGGCCGCATGGCGGCGTCGAACCATGCTTGCAGGCTGTCCGCGAAGGCGGCGGCGTGTTCCACTGCATCCGGTTGTCGCATCTAGGCTCCCGTCTCTGGCGAAGTCTTCATTATACGCAAACCGCAAGAACCGCCTAACCGCTTTTAACTTCCTCACCGCGAGAGTTCCGCAACCACGAGAACCGCAACCACAACCGCAAACCACAAACCGCTTTTTATAGTATACTAAAAAAAGGCGGTTAGGCGGTTTGCAGTTGCAGTTCTCGTGGTGGTTCTCGTGGTTGCGGAACTCTCGCGGTGAGGAAGTAAAGCGGTTTGCGGTTAGCGGTACGCGTCAAATACCCTCTGTACCTCCCGCGCATCGGAGGTCCGCGTCAATGCCATCCGCAGCGCCACCCGCGCCTTCTGGGGGTTCAGATCGCCGGCGGAGACGAAACCGTCGCGTCGCATTTTTTCCGTCAGCGGCGCCGGCCCGCCCCCGACCCGCGACGAACACGCCACCACCACCCCGCCCGCCGCGGCCGCCGCCAACACGCCGCGAACCTCGCTATGGATATTGCCCATCCCCACCCCGGCATAGACGATGCCCCAGGCGCCGCTCCCCACAACCGCCTCCACCACCCCCCGGGTCATGCCGGCATGGCCGTACACGATTTCCACCCGGGGCAACTCCTCCACCCCCGCCAGCGAAAAGGCCGCGCCCTCGCGCACCCCTCCCTGCCTCGTGAAACACACCCGGCCGTCCACTACCCGGCCCTCCGGCCCGCAACCGCGCGAGCGGAACGTGTCCAGCGCCAGCGTGTCGGTCTTGGTCACATGCCGGGCGCGGTGGATGACGTCGTTCATCACCACCAACACGCCCCGCCCGGCCGACCCGGCATCGGCCGCCACCCGGACCGCCGCCAGAATGTTCGCGGGGCCGTCGGCCGAAACGGCGTCGGCCGGGCGCATCGCCCCGGTCAACACCACCGGCGCGCCCCCGCCGATCAATAAATCGAGAAAGACCGCCGTCTCCTCCATCGTGTCCGTCCCGTGCAGCACCACCACCCCCCGGACCTCGCCGTCTTCCCGCTCCTCCGCCACCGCCCGGGCCAAATCGAACCACACCGCGTCCGTCATGTCCTCGCTGCCGATATTGGCTACCTGACGGCAGCGAATCCGCGCGACGCCCGCCACCTGCGGCAAGGCGTCCAGCAAGTCCCGGGCGGAAATGTCTCCCGGGGTGTATTCGGCCACGCTCCCCTGCCGCAAAGCCCGCCCGGCGATGGTGCCGCCAGTGGCCAGGACCGACACCAGCGGAAGCGTATTCTGTTGAGTGGATTCAGGTTGCGACATAGTTTCCCTTACCTTGACCCCGGAAAAAATACACGGGCCTTGACCTGGTCGCGCCGCAAGCGGCGGATCCCGGGTCAAAGCCCTTAAAGAGAAGAAAAACACGAAGTTGCGTCTGGTTGCGTCGATGAAATGCCCTTTTATAGTATACTCCGCAGATTCAACTTTTATCGGATTTTTTCAAAAAAAATAATTTTCTTTCCACAACATGCGTGACGAGTTTTGGTTGATAAACCATCTGTCGGCGCACAACTCCCACCCCTGGCAGGAGTCAGGGTTCTTTTCTTATTGACACCATTGCGTGCTGGAGCGCATAATTTTGGTTTCCAACTATCAAGGAGAAGGCCATGATCGGCAGAAATATGCGGATAGCGTGTGGCATTGTCGTGTTGTGTTTCGCGGCCGCGACGGCGCAGGCGGCGACGCGGGGCGAGGCGGCGAGTCGGCTTGAGGAGTTCCGCCAGTTCTTCGTCGACTTCCAGTACGCCCCCGACAACGCCATTCCGGGCGAGTTGTTGGCCGAATGCGCCGGCGTCATCATCATGCGCCAGTACAAGGCGGGCTTCGTCTTCGGCGCCAAGGGCGGCGACGGCGTCATTCTCATGCACGACAAATATACCGGAGCCTGGTCGGCGCCGGCGTTTGTCCGCATCGCCGAGGCCAGCTTCGGTTTCCAGGCCGGCGGGCAGGCGATAGACGCCATTATCCTGATTATGAACCAGGCCGGGGTGGACATGCTGGTCAAGACCCGCTTCAGCATCGGCGTGGACGCGTCGGCTGCCGCCGGTCCGGTGGGGCGAGACCTTTCGGCGGCGGTGGGGGCGGGGACGGCCTTGCTGACCTATTCCCGGACGAAGGGGCTGTTCGCGGGGGCGTCGTTCGAGGGCGGGGCGATGTTCAATCACAACAGCTACAACGAAGCCTTGTACGGGAGACAATACGGGCTGCGCGAAATTCTGCTGCGCCGCCGCGTGCCGGCGCCGCCGGAAGCCTTTCCCATCATCAACACCCTGCGTTCCTACGCGATGCGGAACACCGCCAGCCCCAACCCGGGAAGGTCCGCCCCGCGCGGGGCGTATAACGACTACGGCTACCGGGACAACCGCTACGGCCCGCCGGCGGCGCAGGTCCGAGACTGGTGAGGAAGTAAAGCGGTTAAAGCGGTTCCCGGTTCTCCAGGAGGTCCGGGCGGAAGCGGCGGGTTTTGGCCAGCGCCTGTTCGCGGCGCCAGGCGTCGATGCGCGCGTGGTTGCCGCCGCGCAGGACCTCGGGGACGGTCAGCCCCCGGTACTCCACCGGCTGGGTGTAGTGGGGATAATCCAGCAGTCCGGATGAAAACGAGTCCTCTATCGCGCTCCCGGCGCACCCCAGGACATCCGGCAACAGCCGCATCACCGCGTCCATCACCAGCATCGCCCCCACTTCCCCGCCCGACAACACGACATCCCCGATAGATACCCGCTCCGGCTCCAACACCGAAAACACCCGCTCGTCAAACCCTTCGTATCGTCCGCACACCAGGAGGAGCCTCTCCTCCCGGGAAAACTCCTCCGCCACCCCCTGGGTAAACCTCCTCCCCTCCGGCGTCAAGAACACCAGTCTGCCCGGCCCCTCCTCCCCCATCCCCCGCACCGCCTCCACCGCGTCCACCAGCGGCTGGCACGTCATCACCATCCCCGGCCCTCCCCCGAACGGCCGGTCGTCCACCTTGCTGTGCTTGTTCCGGCTCCAGTCGCGGATGTTGTGCAGGAGCACCCGGGCTTTGCCCTTTTCCTGGGCGATTTTCGGGATCGATTCGGCAAGAAAACCGGAAAACATCCCGGGAAACAAGGTGAGCACGTCAAACCGCATCGTCGTCTACTCCACCGTCACGCTCTTGGCCAGATTCTTCGGCTTGTCCACGTCGCACCCCCGCGCCACCGCGATGTAGTACGACAGGAGCTGCAACGGCACCGAGCAGCAAATCGAGTTCATGATCCCCGACTCCGCCCGCACATGGATGACGTCGTCGACGAGTTTGCCGATTTCCGCGTCGCCCTGGCTGGCGATGGCGATCACCTTGCCTTTTCTCGCCTTGATTTCCTGGATGTTTCCGATCAATTTGTCGTAGCGGCGTCCCTGCAGCGCGATCGCCAGCACCGGCATGTTTTCGTCCACCAGCGCTATCGGGCCGTGTTTCATCTCCGCCGCGTCGTAGCCCTCGGCGTGGATGTAACTCACCTCCTTCAGCTTCAGCGCCCCCTCCATCGCCAGCGGCCAGCCGGTGCCGCGCCCGAGGAAGAGGAAGTTGGAGGCGTCCTTGTATTTGGCGGCTATCTTCTTGATGGCGCGGTTGTTGGTGGTGAGGACGCCGTTCAGGCGCGCGCCGATGCCCAAGAGATCCCGCACCCGGCGGCGGAGTTCGTCCCGGTCGATGCTGCCGCGAATCTGCCCCATGCGCAGGGCGACGAAATACAGCCCCGCTATCATGGCGGTGAACGCCTTGGTGCTCGCCACCCCGATTTCCGGGCCGCAGTTCAGATAAAACACGCTGTCCGCCTCGCGGGCGATGGAGCTGCCGACGACATTCACCACCGCCAGCACCTTGCAGCCGGCCTCTTTCGCCAGCCGCACGGCGTGGAGCGTGTCCATCGTCTCGCCGGACTGGGTGACGGCGATGACGAGGACGGAGGGGTCGAGGATGGGTTCGCGGTAGCGGAAATCGGCGGCGTATTCGGGGTAGCTGGGGATTTTGGTGGTGCGTTCGATCATGTTGCGGCCGACCATGCAGGCGTTGTAGGCGGTCCCCTGCGCCAGCATGACGATGCGGCTGACGCCGCGGAAGTAGTCTTCCGGGATGTCGTCCACGCCGTCCAGCGTGAACTGGGGGTCGGCGTCGGAGGCGGGGGGGAGGCGGAGGCGGTTGCGGAACATGGTTTCCAGCACGGTCGGCTGCTCGAAGATTTCCTTCAGCATATAGTGGTCGTAGCCGTCCTTTTGCGCCGCTTCGGCGGACCAGGTGATTTCGGAGCAGACGTACTCGACGGGGCGGCCGTTGTGGCGGATTTCGCAGGCGCCGGAGGTGATGGCGGCGATTTGATCGTCTTCAAGGAAGACGACGCGGCGGGTGTGGGGGATGATGGGCATGGCGTCGGAGGCGGCCATGTGGAAGCCTGGGCCCATGCCTATCGCCAGGGGGCTGCCGCGCCGGGCGGCGACGAGGAGGCCGGGCTGGTCGTGGGCCATGATGCAGAAGGCGAAGGTGCCGTCGAGGCGGGGGATGACGTCTTCGACGGCGCGTATGAGGTCGCCCTGGTAGCGTTTGGCGATGAGGTTGGCGACGATTTCCGTATCGGTGTCGGAGTGGAAGGCGACGCCGTCGGTTTCGAGTTCGGCTTTCAGGCGGGCGAAGTTGTCGATGATGCCGTTGTGGATGACGGCGATGCGTTTGTCGTCGGAGAGGTGGGGGTGGGCGTTCCTTTCGCTCGGGACGCCGTGGGTGGCCCAGCGGGTGTGGCCCATCGCGGTTTCGACTTCAGTGTCGACGGCGTCGCCCATGAGGGCGGCGAGTTCGGCGACGCGCCCCGGGGCGCGGCGGATGTGGAGTCGGCCTTTTTCCGGCCAGGCGACGCCGGCGGAGTCGTAGCCGCGGTATTCGAGGGAGTAGAGGCCGTTCATGACGACATTGACGGCTTTCGGGAGGCCGACGACGGAGACGATTCCGCACATGGTGGTATTCCTTTTTCCTTGGGACCGGGGGTCGGGGATAGGGGGCGCTCGGGCATTTGCGACTCCGGGGACATGCACTATAGTTCCCGAATTGCCGGGAACTATAGACCATGTCCCCCTCCATCACAAATGCCCGATCGCCCCCTGTCCCCGACCCCCTTCGCTTTTCCTTGTTTCTTCACGCATAGGCAGGGTTTTTCCTGTTTTTTGGAAACACGTTTCCAATGTTCGACGCGTCCTTGCCGCGCCGCCTCTTCCCACGTTGCGTCGGCGACTTTGGTTCGGACGGGTCCCCCAGATAGGTTGCGCGCACGGCGTCAAGGATGAGCTGGTTGGCGCTTTGTCCTGTCGCTTCGGCGACATGAGCAAGGCTGGCGTGGACATCAGGCGGAAGGCGCAACAGTAATTTCCCCGAACACGGTTTCTCCGGCCGTATGCCCTCTTCCTTGCACACGGACAAATACGAATCCACCGCATTGTGAAAATCATGCTCCAACTCCGCAATGCTCTCGCCTTCGTAGTCGATGATATGCCGAATGCCAAGAACTCGGCCGAACAAAATCCCATCTTCCCGGCTGAATTCCACGGTGCCGCCATATCCCTTGTACGCCATCGTATTCATGAGTATATCCCTATTTCATCCAGGAAGGCGCGAACACCCTTGATTTGATATTCGCGGGCCATTTTATCCGGGTGCGGTCTATGGGTCGCCCACGGTATCCCGTCCTTGACGAAAACCACGCGGGAACCCGCGCGTTCCCTCACGGCGCAGCCCAATGCCCTCAATAATGACTCAACATCCCGGAAGGGAAGAGCCTTCGGACCAGGGTTTGCCATAATGGCCGCCAGCGTTTTACGGTGCTTGCTGTTCATGAATCCATAATTTCTTTCGTCATCGCATTCATCAGCTTACCGCTTCTCCAGCTTCTTCCGCCGCCGCTCGGCCGCGCGGGAGATGCGGTTCATGGCTCCGGACAGCCCCATCGCGCTCCTCACCTCCTTCATGGTCGCGGCCGCGACGTCGCGCATCCGCTCCGTGCCGTCCAGAATCACCTGATCCACAAGCCCGGCGTCCGCCTCGTAGCGCGCGTAGCGCTCGCGCATCGGGGCAAGGAAATCGTTGATCGCCCGGGCCAAGGCGTCCTTGATCTCGACGTCGCCGATCTTCCCCGCCCGGTACCGCGCCTTGAAATCCTCCACCTGCGCCTTGTCCGGATTGAACGCGTCGTGGTACTGGAACACCGGGTTCCCCTCCACCGTCCCCGGGATGTCCGCGTGCACCCGCTTCGGATCCGTGTACATCCCCCGGACCTTCTTGTTCACCGTCTTCTCGTCGTCGGAAAGATAGATGGTGTTCCCCAGCGACTTCGACATTTTGCCCTGACCGTCGGTCCCGAGCAGCGTCGGCACCTCACCCACCAGCACGTCCGGTATCGGGAACACCTCGCCGTAGAGGCTGTTGAAACGGCGGGCGATCTCCCGCGTCACCTCCACGTGGCTCTCGTTGTCCTTCCCCACCGGCACCAAGTGCGCCCGGGGCAGCAATATGTCCGCCGCTTGCAGCACCGGATAGCCCAAGAGGCCGAACGGCATCTCCTCGTCCGACAAATTCGCCGCCCGCGCCATGTCCTTGATGCTCGGGACCCGCGTCAGGCGGTTCACCGTGATCAGCATCTCGAAAATGAGGTTCAGCTCGTACGTCTCCCGCACCGCCGATTGCAGATATATCGTGGTGGTGTCCGGGTCGATGCCCGCCGCCAGGTAGTCCAGCACCAATCCTCTCGCGTTTTCGCTGATCTGCTCGATGGCCTCGCGGTTCGGCTTCGTCGTCAGCATATGCAAGTCCGCCACGATCAGCGTCGTGTCGTACTCGCGCTGCAACGCCACCCGCGCCTTCAGCGATCCCACATAATGTCCCAAATGCAGCCGGCCGGTGGGTCTGTCGCCGGTGAGAATGCGTTTCCTGTCCTGCCGCGCCGCGTCGTCGCCTGTCATCACGATGCCCTTTCTGAAGATGAACACAGGCGTCAACTGTACAGCTTATCCGCCGAAATGCAATATTTACCGGATAAGGGCTTGTTGCCAAATGCGCTTTGGTGTGAGAAATGGCGGGATTGGAGCGCTGCGTCACGCTCCGGAGCGGAAAACACGCCGATTAATCGTCGTCCTGGTCAGGTTTGCTTTCCTGATTTTTTCTGATGACGAACACGCCCACAAGCGTGGCGAGCGGCAGGAAGCCGAGAAATGTGGCCGGCACGGGATGGCCCAATAGGGCAAGGGTTACGCATACGCCAAAACCGAGAACGGCGACGATCAAGCCAAAAATCAGCCCGAGGAAGCTTTCCTTCCGCGCGGCTTCGCGATCCGCAATGGACGCCGCCAACGATTTGGTTTCGCTCTCGCGAGCGTTTTTTTCCTTTTGTTCCACCATCGCCAAGAGTCGCTCGAAGGAACCAGGCAGGAGATGCTCCATTTCCTGAAGCTCTTTCGGCGGCGGCAGCGGGGATGAATGATGCTGTTCAGAGCGAATCAGATGTAATAAAAGCGCATTTCTGGTTATGGGAAAGGGAGCCTCAGCGTGTTCAACATCGGAATCGGCGGCAGGCGTCATATCGCCGGAAGAACTTGCCGCATTGTCTTTGCCTGCGTCATCCAACGGTGGCTGATACTCTGACATTATTTGTCGCCTTTGCGCTTGACGCCAAAGAGTTCCCGCAGCCAACTCCGGTCGGGCTCTCTGCTTTTATTGGGGGCGGGCAATTTGGATCGAGGACTAAGAACCCCAAGAAAATCAAACGCCCGCGCGAACCCATCCAGAAAGGACGGCTCCGGCTCATCCCGCCACGGAATCCGGTATTTTTTGAGCACGCGCGACATGCTGCCGGATTCGCGGCTCTCCCGCACATACGCCTCGGCAATGGCGGCAAGCGCCTCGTCGCTGCCGTCGAAGCGCACAAGCACTTCTCCGTCGCGGTCCAACGCTTCGGCGATTTTGTCGGCCGAGGCATCTATCACCTGTATCCGCTTCGCGATCATCGTCGTCTCCAAGCGTCGCCGCCGGACCCACTTCTCACACGCATGGTTATTCAGTATATCATGGCCCGGGCCTATGCGCAAGCCGCCTGTTTCCAGGCGCGGCGCAGCAATGCCGCCGGAAAAAACCGGGGTCCCCCGCCCGGCAGCGGCAGGGGACCCCTTTCTCAGCCAACACTCTCACTCACGTGCTCTACCGCTTCAGGTTCAGGAGCTCCTGGATCATTTCGTCGGCCGTCGTGATGGTGCGGGAATTCGCCTGGAAGCCGCGCTCGGTCGAAATCAGCTTCGTGAACTCTATCGACAAATCCACATTCGACGACTCCAGCATATTCTGCTTGATGGATCCCGCGCCGCCGCTGTTGGCGTGGCCGTAACGCGCGTCGCCGGAGGCCGGACCCGTGTAGTAGAGGTTGCCGCCGGCGGCGATCATGCCGTTCATGTTCGGGATCATCGCGAGGCCGAGACGGCCCAGGACCTGGGTGTTGCCGTTCGAGTACACGCCGGTGATCACGCCGTCCAGGCTCACGGTGTAGTCGTCCAGCGTGCCGGGGGGACGGCCGTTCTGCTCGGCCAGCTTGAAGCCGTTGCTGGTCGCGGAGCAGGTCATGTCGCTGAAATCCAGATCCTGCGTCCCGGACAGGCCGTTCAGGACCTGAATCCAGATCGGCTCGTTCACGCCCTGGCTGGACTGGTTGATGGTGATGCCCTGCGATTCGGAATACTCGGCGCCGCTCACGTAGTTGCCGTTTTTGTCGAAGCGGATGAGGCCGGTGCCGACGTTCAGGTTGGTGTTCAGGTTGCCGCTGTCGTCGGCCTGCCATTTGAAGTCGGTGTCGTTCACGCAGTCGGCGTACCAGCGCCAGGTGGTGAAGTCGTTGTCCTGCGAGACCATCGCCATGCGCACGGTGGCGGTCTTCGGGTTGCCAAGGGAATCGTAGAACTCGACCGTCGCCGTGGACGAGCCGCCCTGCGGCGCGTTGTAGGTGGTCTCGGCCGAGTACATCGTCTCGTGCGGGACGTTGTTGAAGGTGACGCGGATGTCGGACAAGGCGTTTTCAGCGCCCAGGTTCGAGACGAAGGAAGCCCTGAAGCTGTCGCCGGTGTAGGTATAGTTCCAGTCGTCGGTGGCGGGATTGTAGCGCCGGTAGGCATTGACGTCGCCCGAACCGTTGCGGGTGTAGGCGCCGGCGGACTCGGGCGGCACGTCGTAGGCGTCGGTGCCGTTGTTGGCGCCGCTGATCTGGGGCGGAATCGACAACAGGCCCATCGCGCCGCCGATGTCGTCCATGTTGCCGTCGGACTTGGCCAGGTTGACGTTGGCGAGGGCGACTTCATACGCGGTCCTCTCGTCAGTCGTCATTGTAGCAGGATTGCCGTACGGAAAATCGGGAAGTTGGACAATCGCCCCGAACATGGCGGGGCTGATATCCTGACAGGCCACGGTCGGCTCGTCGACGTCGCCGGCTAGGAATTTCAAGAAATGCTCAAGGGTGTAGGATTTTTCGCGATCCATGGAGACCTGGCCGTTGAAGGGATCCTGCCCCACCGGCTTGTTATAGATAAAGGTCACTTCGTAAGGAGTCTTGCCCTTCTTGAACGTCACGTTGATCTCGTCGCCGTTGGAAGCATTGGCGAAGGGCTGCACCCAGGAGTTGCCCTTGAGGTAGCTGACATGCTCCAGAGGCGTGGTCAGAGAGGCGGCGTAGACTTCGTCCTTGCGCGGAATATAGCCGGTCTGCTCGCCATTGATGCCGGCTGGCCAGATCAGCCTGACTGCGGCCTGCTCATGCGTTTCTCCCGCAGGGCCGGGAGGGATTGTGGGCGCCAGTGTTCCAGCCTCCATTGCATTCAAGGTGTTGATGATATCCGCGTACGTCTGATTGGGAATCGCTCCGGTGGCTTCGTAGAACCACTCCGGATAGGTCAGGTCGTTCGCAATGCCCCCGCCTCGCGGCAGAGGCTCGGGCACCTGTATGCCGTAGGCGGCGGAGGTCTGGACATTACCGCCGTTGATGACTTTGACTTCTTCGACGAGGGGAAGGCCGCCTGCGGCAATGATGGCGGCCGAGTTCAAGATGCGAGCGCCCGTTGTCGGATTAACGTTGTTCACAAAAGTACCGGTGGTGGTATCATAATACCAATCAGGCCACGTGTCGCCGTCATCCATAGTCACGATGGTCTGGTTATTGTAGGCTTTGACATTAGGGGGCAAAGCGGATTCCGCCACGCTGGCGGCAACCAGGGTGGCCTGGGAGACGGCAAAGGTCCTCTGCCCCTCCTGCAAGGCATTCCAACTGGTGTCGGATTTCCTGTTGATGTCGGGATCGCCGCTGCGGGTCAAGTCGGGATTCATCCACTTCTGCAGGCTGGCGACGGTGGGGTAGGTGTCGCCGCCGAACAGGTTGGTGCCGGCCGACACCTTCTGCCGCGAGTCCAGATTGCCGGTGAACATGACTTTCGATGTCTGGGACTGGCCGCCGGTGGTGCCGATGGGGATCATGAGGTTCTGCATCCTGGCGTCCTGCGGTATCTCATAGGAGCCGTCGGCGTTCTTCACCGCCAGCGTGCCTTGCACGAACAGGCCGTCGCCGGCCATGAGCGAGCCGTCCTCGCCGACGTAGAACGAGCCGGCGCGGGTATAGGCGTAGCCGGTGCCGACCTTCAGGACGAAGAAACCGTTGCCGTCGATGGCCATGTCGTTCGGGTTGGCGGTGTTTTCAAGATCGCCTTGCGTAAAGACCTTGTTGATGCTGGCGGTCTGCGTGCCCATGCCCAGCGCGATCGGGTTGACCGAGCCGCGGCCGGTGCCGGCGTCCGCGCCCATGCCGCCCCGGAGCGACTGCTCCAGCAGGGTGCTGAACTGGAAGGCGCCCTTTTTGAAGCCCACGGTGTTGACGTTGGCCAGATTGTTGCCGATGTTGTCCATCGCCTTCTGGTGGGTCATGAGGCCGGTGATGCCGGTCGAGAGAGCTTGACTGAGAGCCATTGTTTTCTCCTGTCCTTCTGGGCCCGCTTCGGGGGCGTGTGGGGCGTTGGCTGCGTGAGAGCGTCTGTTTTCCGGGTGCTTTTTTCCGCTCGGACGATATTCCCGGCGCACAGGCGACAAAGATGCAACCGTCGTGCCAGAACACGGCCCTATTCGTGTGTAACGGCATTTTCGCCTGAAAAATCCAGCGAAAATCGGATTCCGGTTGATGGTTTTTGTTTGGCGGCGTGTGCGGCATCGTAGGAACCGGCGCGGCGGAGGAAATATTTGCCGGTCGGAGGACGGCGGCTATCCCCGCCCCCGGCCTAAACAGCACCTGAAGATCAAGACGTTTTACGGCTACTCAGAGAACGCCGTGAGGACGCAACTCTGGAGAGCCGTGTCCGTCTACTGCCTCCTCGCCATCATCCGGGAGGAGGTCGGCGCGGGTAGGGAAATGGGAGCTGCAATGCCTGGTTAACGAGACAGGCCTTCCGGTCAGGGTCTGCCACTTTCCCCCGGGTACCAGCAAATGGAACAAGGTCGAACACCGACTGTTTTCCTTCATCAGCCTGAATTGGCGAGGCGAACCGTTGACCAGCTACGAGACGATAGTGAAGCTGATCGCGAGCACCACCACGAAAGCCGGACTACAGGTCCATTGCCGATTGGATACGAACAAATATCCGCGACCGACAGCGGATTTTCCGTTCCCGGCGCGACGATGAGCGCATGACCGGTTCGGGTCAGTATCGTCGGCTTGTTCGTCGTTGTCGTCGTCATGTCCTCACTCCTCGTCCCCCTCCCCGTCCTCGCCGTCTTCCTCCGCCAACGCCCGCAAGGCGTCGCCGGCCAGCCGGTACGTCGTCCATTCGTCCATCGGGACGGCCCCGAGGGAGAGGTAGAAATTGACGCTCGGCTTGTTCCAGTCGAGGCACGACCACTCCAGGCGGCCGTACCCCCGCTCCACCACCAGCTTCGCCAGATGCTGGAGCAGCAGCTTGCCGTAGCCGTTGCCTCTGGCCTTGGGGATGACGAACAGGTCTTCGAGATAAATACCCGGCCGCCCGAGGAAGGTGGAAAAATTGCTGAAGAACAGGGCGAAGCCCACCGCGTCGCCGCCGGCTTCGCCGATGACGACCTCGGCCTTCCCGTTGTCGAATATCCAGGTGCGCAACAAGGCGGCGTCGGCGACGACCTCGTCGTCCAGCCCCTCGTATTCCGCCAGCCCCTTGATCAATTCCAGTATCAGCGGAGCGTCGTCCGGGACGGCGTCGCGGATGGTGAAATTGTCCGGCCGGTAGCGTATGATGGTGGTCATGCCTTCGCTGTCTCTCCGTGCGGGCCTTCGCGAAAATGCGGCCACAATACCGCGCAAATCCGATCATCAGGCAACGCGCCTTCACGCGCCGGGATACTCCCCGGGAGGGCCGGAATACGCCCCGGGAGGCTGAAGGACGGCGGTGTTGCGCGTTTCCTTCGCCCGGTACAGGGCCTTGTCCGCGTCCTCAAGCACTTCCGTCACCGTCTGGTTGGCGCCCAGGAACGAAGCGCCGATGCTGATGGTGACGTGAAGGTTCTCGCCCTTTTCCGCGTTATGGATGACGGTTTCCTGAACGCGAACCCGGATGCGTTCGAGGACGGACATGGCGTTTTTCGACATGACGCCGGGGAAGAAGGCGGCGAACTCCTCCCCGCCGTAACGCGCGAGGCAGTCGAGTTCGCGCAGGACCGATTGTATCGCCTTGGCCGTCTCGACCAGCGCCTTGTCGCCGAACTGGTGGCCGTGGGTGTCGTTCACGCTCTTGAAGTGATCGAGATCCATCATGACGACGAGGAGCGGCTCGTCGCGTTTCCTGGAGTATTTCGCCTGGCTCCGCAGTTGGCGGAGGAAGAAGGTCTTGTTGTACACGCCTGTCAGGCCGTCGATGGTGATGAGCTTCTCTATCCGGCCGGACGAGGAGAGCAGCGCCGCCGCGACCATCAGGACCGTCATCGCGATGCTGGCGATGATGACCGCGAGGAAATAGTTCATGATCCCCCGGTAGTGGTCGATGGAGACGTCGACGCCGACGAGGCCGAGGAAGCCGCCCGTGTCCGGATCCTGTATCGGCGCGTAGGCGGAGAGCAGGGTGCCGTAGCCGGTGGTCACGAAATTGCCCGTGACCAGCGACCGGGCGTCGTAGCCGGCGCGGCGGGTCTCGGTCAGTTCATCGCGCTCGCCCGGCGGGGAAAACATGGCCGAGCCCTCCGGTTCGCCGTCGAGGACGAACATCATTTCCGTGTCGGAGACCCTGGTTTCGGTGTAAAGAAACTGGATATTGTCGGCATTGCCCCGGCGCACCTTTTCGAGATCCTGCTTTATGTCGATGTAATACTTGCTCGTCGTGTCCAGCGTTTCCTTGAACCGGCGGTATCCGGCCGCGTCCTGCTCGATCAACGTCGCCACCGCGACGGCGATGCCGGCGCACCGGCTGGCCATCTGGTGCTCGACCGTCCGCGCCGTCAGACGGTAGATGAAAACGCCGAAAGCGATCATGAGCAGGAGAAAGAGCGCGTACACCAGGAGGAATACATGCATGAACAGCATTCCGCTTCTGTTTCGCAACGGCATTTCCGATCCCTCCCGGCGGCGCGTTCCGCACGCTTTGGCGATAAAAATTAATGTCCGTCGGGTATAGCGATTTTCCCTGTTTCCACAAGAGAAATCTCACGGCAGCGTATATATCAGCGTTATTTTGGCTTCTCGGGAAGTCCATCCCAACCGCGGCGACTCGGTCGCGGGTTATCCCGGCTTGCGGACCGCGAACTCCAGATGCGCCGCGTTGGCGAACAGCGCCTCCTCTCCGTGCAGCGATTCCTCCATCCTGACGAGAGCCTCCCGCTTCTCCGCGTCCGCCAACAACTCCCGGAACCGCCGGAGCGGCAGGACGGTCTTGCCGATCATCCCCAGCATCTCCAGCCCCCGCTCCCGCGCCATCGCCCGCAACTGCCCCGGGGTGAACATGGTCAGCGGATACTGTTCCTCCGGGTCGTCGGTCACCCACCGCGTCCTGCCGGTCCGCAGAAACTCCTCCAGCCCCGCCACGTCCCCGTCCTTGAAATAGTGGTATATCCCCTGCAAGCGGTTGTCCACCGCCATCACCATCACCCCGCCCGGCCGGAGCAGCCGCGCCAGTTCCTTGAACGCCCGCGCCGGCTTCGCCGCGCAGTTCAGCGGATCCCCTTGGCCAACGATGAAGTCATACCCCGCCGCCGGCAGCGCCCGCATGTCGTCGATGGACGTATGCCACAGCGTCGCCTCGCCGCCGCCGGCGTCCCCCGCCGGCGGCGGCGCGTCGCCCAGGCAGCCGACGAGCCGGTACGGCTTCCCCAGCCGCGCCAACTTCCCCGCCACCTGATCCAGCATCTTCTGCGAAATGTCCAGAAAATCCGTCGGGTACCCGCCCCGCAGCAGCCGCATCCCCCAGCGCCCGGTGCCGCAGCCGACGTCCAGACAGCGGGCGCCGGCGTCTTTTGGGAGATAGCGCAGGATATTCCGCCAGGTGACGGCGAAGACGACCTCCCAGTACGGATCCCCGTCGTAGATGGTGTCGTACAGCCCCGCCACGCGATCGTGGTAGGTCTCGACCGGCGTCCGTTTGCGCTTCGCCATCAGAGGATGCCCTTCGCGCCCGCCTGCCTGACGAACGCCAACAGCACCTTCTCCATGAGCGGCCCGCTGGCGTTGGCGACGGCGATGATCTCCTTGATGTCGCACGGCGCCAGCGCGTCCGCCAGACACACGTCGGTCAACACCGACAGCCCCAGAATCCTCAACCCGGCGTGGACCCCGACGATCACCTCCGGCACGGTGGACATGCCGATGGCGTCGGCGCCGATGGCGCGGAGCATCCGGTACTCCGCCCGCGTCTCCAGGCAGGGGCCGGTCATGGCGGCATAGACGCCCCGGTGCGCCGGCACCGCCTGCTCCAGCGCGATCCGCAGGGCCAGGTCGGCGTATTCCCGCGCGTACGGCTCGCACATGTCGGGAAAGCGGGGACCCAGGGCCTCGTCGTTCGGGCCGACGAGCGGGTTCACTCCCATGAGATTGATATGGTCGTCGATGACCATGATGTCGCCCTTGCGGTGCATGGGATTGAGCGAACCGCAGGCGTTGGTGACGATGAGGCTCGACGCCCCCAAGCCCTTGATGACGCGCACGGGGAAGGTCACCTGGTCCAGCGAGTAGCCTTCGTAATAGTGGAAGCGCCCTTCCATCGCGGCGACGGGAACGCCGTCGATAGTCCCCAGAATCATCTGGCCGGCGTGGGACTGGACGGTGGACTCGGCGAAACCGGGGATGTCGGCGTAGGGAATGGCGACGGCGTCCCGGATCTGGCGGGCGACGTTGCCGAGGCCGGTGCCGAGCACGATGCCGGTCTTGACCGGAAGGGAGCATTTCGCCCTGACGGCGGCGACGGCCTGATCGATGCGTTCCTTGAGCGTGGACATGGCGTTCCTTTCACTGGAAGGTTTGTAAAATGACGATTATACCGCCAATCGTCATTTTACAAACAATCGTCATTTTACAAACATCGTTTTTGCCTGCGCCGCGAAGGCGGACAAAACAACGCTTGACACAACGGCGCGACACCGGGTATCCATTGCGGTTTCGCTTTTGACTGGTTTCGCACAGGGATTCGCCCATGAAGATATTAATGCAGTTCGCCGTCATCTTCATCGTCTGTCTGGCGGGAGAAGCGCTTGCCGATCTCTCGCCGCTCCCGTTCCCCGGGAGCGTCACGGCGATGGTGCTGCTCTTCGTCCTCCTCTCCGTCGGCGCGATCAAACTGCGCCACATCGAGCAGGTGGCGGACTTCCTCATCGCCAACATGGCCTTCCTCTTCGTGCCGCTGGTGGTGGGGATACGCGAAAGCTACCTGCTCCTCGCCGACCGCGCGGGCGCCATCGCCCTGATCTGCGTCGTCTCGACCGTCGTCGCCTTCGGCGCGGCGGCGGGGGCGGCGACGGCGGTCATGAAGCTGCAAGAGAGGAAGAACAGGCCATGATCGACGATCTGACGGAAAATCCCCTGTACGGGCTGACGGCGTGCATTCTGGCGTATGCCGCCGGGGTCTGGGTGAACCGGCGCGCGCGGACGCCGGTGGCGAATCCGCAGTGCGTCGCGGTGGCGCTGATCCTGACGGCGCACGAAACGCTCGACATCCCGTATGCCCATTTCCACCAGGGAGGGCGGGTGCTGTCGATGCTGTTGCCGCCGGCGACGGCGGCGCTGGCGCTGCTGGTGTACCGCCGGCGGGAGGTGTTGCGCCGGGCCTTGCTGCCGCTGTTGGCCGGGTGTTTCGCCGGCTCCCTGGCGGCGCTGGCGAGCGTGTGGTGGATGTGCCGGACGCTGGGGGTGGACTGGACGGTGACGGCGTCCCTGCTGCCGAAGTCGGTGACGACGCCGATCGCGGTGAGCCTGTCGCCGCCGCTGGGCGGGGTCGCCTCGATCACGACGGCGGCGGTGGTGTTTACGGGAATTCTGGGCGCGGTGACGGCGCCGCTCCTGATCCGGCTGTTCCGGGTGCGGGATCCGGTGATCGCGGGGATCGCGATTGGGACATGCAGCCATGCGCTGGGGACGTCCCGCGCGGTCGAGCTGGGAGAGGTGGAGGGGGCGCTCAGCAGCATCTCCATCGGGATGGCGGGGCTGATGACGGCGCTGCTGTTT
>QMCE01000459.1_pt1 | contig 20920 bp, 12 predicted proteins | sample 1821851 | NCBI WGS metagenome assembly QMCE01 (sample SAMN09453174, study PRJNA476694) | Termite gut metagenome, whole genome shotgun sequencing project. | isolation source: worker | host: Odontotermes sp. | place: South Africa:Pretoria | collected 2016-01-28 | reverse complement strand
AACAATGGTGGTGATTATACTCTGTAGGGGCGGCCTTTGGCCGTCCTAAAATATTAAAACCAATTTCGGCGGACGGCCAAAGGCCGCCCCTACAAGATGCCTAATTGCCTAACACAATTCCTTTAATTTGTCGCGTATGGCCTGAAAATCGGCCCAGGCCTCGCGCTTTTTGTCGGGCGAGCGCAGGAGGTACGCGGGGTGATACGTCGCTATCAGCCAAGTCCCCTTGCTTTCGCGGAATACGCCGCGGTCGCGCGTGATACGCGTTTCGGGGCCGAGCACGTGCTTGGCGGCTACCGCGCCCAGCGCTACGATGATCTTTGGCCGGACCAGGGCGACCTGCGCGCGCAGATACGGGAGGCACGCCTCCGCCTCGGAATCCGTCGGCGCGCGATTGCCCGGCGGGCGGCATTTCACGATATTGCAGATGAAGACGTCGCTGCGCTTTAGCTCGATAGCTTCGATCATCTTATCGAGCAGCTGCCCCGCGCGGCCCACGAAGGGGCGGCCCGACGCGTCCTCGTCGCGCCCGGGACCCTCGCCGATGAACATCAGCGCGCCGTCCAGCGCGCCCTCGCCGGGCACGACGTTCGTACGCGCCTCGCAGAGCGCGCACTGATTACATGCCTGAAGCTGCTCATTGAGCGTATTCCAACTTACTTTCATCGCAAGCTTTTACTTCCACGCACGCTTCGCTTTTTCCTTCTTTTGCGCCAAAATACAAGGGGAACCCTTTGCAAAAACACGCATAGGTTGAAAAATGGGATCGTTTGGGTTACTATTATGTAACCTTGCGCTAAACGCGGGGAACGGAGGTTTTATGCGAAATTCCATTTTGGAGGCTATTGGGGGAACGCCCCTGATCAGGATCAACAGGATGAATCCGAACCCTAAAGTCGCAATGTACGCGAAGTTTGAGGGCTCCAACCCGACAGGCAGTATCAAAGACCGAATCGCCCTGAAGATGATCGAGCAGGCCGAGCGGGAGGGGACGCTCAGGAGCGGAATGAACATCATCGAGGCGACTAGCGGCAATACAGGCATAGGCCTCGCGATGATCGGTGCGGTAAAGGGCTACGGCGTGACGATCGTGATGAGCGAGGCCGTCTCCATCGAGCGGCGGCGCATGATCGAAGCGTTTGGCGCGCGCGTCGTGCTGACCCCCGCGGACCTGGGCACCGACGGCGCGATACGCCATGCCCGCGAGATGATCGACAACGATCCTGATAGATATTTCCATACGAATCAGTTTTCCAACGAATATAATAAGATTGCCCACTACGAAGCCACGGCGCGGGAGATTTGGGAGCAGAGCGAAGGGAAGGTTACGCACTTCGTATCGTCGCTCGGCACGTCCGGCACGCTCATGGGCGTGGGCATGGGCTTAAAGGCCCAAAACCCGGATATCAAGGTCGTCGAGGCGCAGCCCGTGAAGGGCCATTACATACAGGGCCTGAAGAACATGGAGGAGGCAATCGTGCCCGCCATCTACGATCCGGGCGAGGTGGATATCAGCATCATGATCGAGACGGAGGAGGCTTTTGCCACCGCGCGCAGGATCGTGCGCGAGGAGGGCATGTTCGTGGGCATGTCGTCGGGCGCGGCGATGCTCGCGGCGCAAAAGGTCGCACAGACGCTCGACGAGGGCTTCATCGTCATGATTTTCCCTGATCGCGGGGAGAAGTATCTTAGTACGACGCTGTTTGATTTTTAGGAGGGTGGTGGTATACTAAGAGCATAGGAGGGCGGTATTATGCTCGAAGCTATTTCCATCGATCCTAAAACGATTCTAATCAAAGCCGACAAGGAAAGCGATATCGCGGAGGTTATCGACTTTATTTCGCGTAAGGATAAGCAAAGCGAGATCGATGACTTCTTAAAGTTTGCCTCGGAAAACAGGTTTCTTGAAAAAGGGTATAAGTTTAACCGGGACGACTGCTATTCCTGATTTAGATATTTAGTTTGTAGGGGAGGCCTTTGGCCGTCCCTACATGATTAGTCATAATAGGCAGTTGCCAGAAATCGCGGACGCGCAATGCGCGCCCCTACAAGAATAGACTAATCGCGAATTTCTGCGCAAACGGAGCATGACGGCACAACCACATCCACCTCCCGCCTAACCCCATCATCCACAAGCTCGATCTCGGTATTTTCAGCAGCCTCCCCCCGCCGGAGCCTCAAAACATACAGCGTATTCCCATAGCGGTATTCAACCGCCGCCTCGCCCCATACGGCGAGCGCGGCGGATAAGCTTACTACCGCGCTTTGTTATGCCCAAAAGCCCCTCAAGCCCCGCCTGATACATCCACGCCGCCGAGCCGGTATACCACGTCCAGCCCGCGCGTCCTTCGCGCCCCTTCGCGGAATATACGTCCGCCGCCATGACGTACGGCTCGCCCTTATAGCGCTCCGCCAGCGGCCGCGTGGCCGTGCGCGAAATTGGGTTCAAAAGCGAGAACAGGCGCACGGCCTCGGCCCCCTTACCCAGCTTACACAGCGCCAGCAGCGCCCAGGCCGCGCCGTGGGTGTACTGCCCGCCGTTTTCGCGCACGCCCGGGATATAGCCGCGAATATAGCCGGGACTAGGCTCTTCTTCATTAAAGGACGGCGCGAGCAGGCGCAGGATACCCGCGTCCTCTATTATGAGCCGCTCCAGAGCGCTGCGCATCGCCGTCTCATTGCGCTCTGCATTTTTCATGCCCGACAGCACCGCCCAGGCCTGCGAGATCAGATCGATTTGGCACTCCGCCGACTGCGCGCTTCCGATGGGCTTGCCGTCGTCGTTGAACGCGCGGCGGTACCACGCGCCGTCCCAGCCGTGCGCTTCAAGGCTCTGTTCGAGTTCGCGCGCGGCATTAAGATAGCGGTGTACCAGCTCGTGCTCCGAGCGCTCCGCGCAGACGCCGGTAAAGCGCTGTAAAACGTCGAGCAGGAAGAACCCGAGCCATACGCTTTCGCCCCGGCCGCGCGCGCCGATTTCGTCCATGCCGTCGTTCCAGTCGCCCGTGCCCATGAGCGGCAGGCCGTGAGAACCGAATTCCAGCGTGGCGTCGATGGCCTTAACGCAGTGCTCGAATATGCTGCCGGACCGCCCGCTCGTTTTCATCGCCTCGTAGACGTCGCGCCGTTCGCCCATCGGGACGTCCTCGAGGTAGGGCGCTTGCTCGTCCCAGAGGGCTTTGTCGCCCGTTGCATCGGCGTAGGCCATCGAGACGTAGGCGAGGAACAGCCGGTCGTCCTTGATGCGCGTGCGCACGCCCAGCGCGGGCGGATGCCACCAATGCTGCACGTCGCCCGCCTCGAACTGATGCCCCGCCGCGATGAGGAGCTGCTCCCTGGCGCGCTCCGGCGCGGAGTGCAGCAGCGCCAGCGCGTCCTGCAATTGGTCGCGGAAGCCGTACGCGCCCCCCGCCTGATAATAGCCCGTGCGCCCCAAGAGCCGCGCCGACCAGAGCTGGTACAGCAGCCAGCCGTTCATCATGATATCGAACGCCGGATCCGGCGTTTGGACTTTTATATTGATACGCCGCCGCCACGTTTCGCGAATTTCGTTCAGCGCCGATTCTACCGCGCCCGGCAGCGCGTATGCCTCCACGGTTTTCAGCGCGTCGTCAACCGCCTTGCCCTCGCCCAATAAGCCGGTCAAGCGCACCGAGCCGCCGGGCGGTATACTCAGCTTTGCCATGATCGCGCCGAGCGCGCCGTCGCCGGAGGTTTCGCGCGCCCAATTTGCCGCTGTTCCGCCCATATGGAAGGCCGCGCGGTCGCACAGGCAGGCGATTTCATGCCCGGGAAACGCGAGGAACGCCGTAGCGCCGCCCCACGCGTCGCGGCAGGCGAGCATGTCCCCGTGCAGCGCGCATACGCGCGCGCGTGTCCACTCCGCCGAGAGCATGGCGCTCAACTCCCGCTCCACGGCCAGCGGGTTCGTTATCTCCAGCGCGAACACCTTTACCGGCAGGGCGGGGTCGATAAATACCGTCAGGCGCTGCATCAGCCCCTCGCCGCCGTGCTCGAAGCGCGTATAGCCAAAGCCGTGGCGCACAATGTATTCGCCGTCGCCGCTTGTCAGGCGCCACACGCGCCCGGTCCGGTCGTCGCGGAGCTGGAAAAGCTCTGCGAGCGGGTCGCGGACGGGGTCGTTGCGCCAGGGCGTAAGCTGGTTTTCGCGCGCGTTATGCGCGAACGTAAAGCCGCCGCCGCGCTCGGATACGACCGTCCCGAAGCCGCCGTTGGACATGACGTTGCACCAGGGCAGTGGGGTATGCCCGCCGCCGCGCAGCCGGATTATATACTCGTCCCCCTCGGGCGAAAAGCCGCCGAAGCCGTTATCGAAGCGCAGCGGAGGCGTTTCCAGCGCCAGCGCCGTACGCGAATCGCCGGCGCGCGGAAAACCGGCGCTCGGGAGGAGGGTATACGGCTCCATAGTGAACTGCGGCCCGACGGGCCTCTCCGCGTCGATGCAAAAAGCCGCCGCCGCGCGCAATAGCGTGCGCTCCTCCGCCGAGATATCGCTGAGCGAGAGCAGATGCACGCCGCCGGGCGCATTGAGTACGTGCCGCGAGGCGCTCGCGCGGATCGTCTCCAGCAGCTTATCGCGCTCGTTTTGATGATATTCGCCCGCTGGCGTCGAGAGGATGACGAGGTCGAGCTTTACACCCTTTCGCCGGAGGTATTCGTGCAGCGACAGCAGGAGCTTGACGTTGTCCGCGCTGCTTACGCCCGCCTCGGCGAGCAGTATCGGCCAGTCGCCGGAGACGCCCAGCCGCCAAAGCCCCGTGAGCGGCAGCGTATTTTCGGCAAGCGCCTTTTGCGCTGAACGCATGTCTGGGAAGAGCAGCGGCGCTATTGCCTTCTGGAACCACTTTACATCGTTCAGGGCGCGCAATTCCACCTGCGCGTGCGTCCAGGCTAGCGCATACACGCGCTCGGACTCACGGGCGAGGGCGCGCGCGATTTCCGCCGCGCTCTCCCGCGCCTCGCCGCAGGCTAGCGCCAGCGTCAGGACGGCGGTTTCGCCCGCTTTAAGATAGATTTCGCGCGTGAAGCACGCCGCCGGGTCGAGCGGGTTTTCGATGTGTTCGCCGTGCCGCAGCGAGGCGGTCCGCGGCGTGTTTCCCCTGCCGGTAAACGCGAGCCGGTCGGAGCTGAGCGTCAGCTCGCCCCCGCCGTGGAGCGCGGCGGCCAAATGCCGCGCGGGGTCGCTTGACTGGCGTTTGCGGCGCGTGAAGAGCAGTAGGCCGTCCTCGGCTTTGGCTTCGACGAACAGGTTCTGGAACGCCGGATGCGCCTCGTCGTCCCTTTGATGCGCAAGGCTGACCTCGAAGAACGCGCTTACGCGCAGCGAAACGCCCTTCGTATCCTCGTTTGTCAGCGTCAGGCGGCGCAGCTCCGCGGGGTATTCCGGCGAGACGCAGACGGAAAGCGCCGAGCGCAGCTTATCCATGCGGCGCTCGAATACGGCCTTGTCCGCTTCGAAGCGGACGCGGAAGTCTCCCTCTTCGCAGAGCGGCTCCAGGCACGGCGACCATACGCGGCCGCCTTGCTCCGCGATATAGAAGTATACGCCGTACAGCCCGCCGAGCGGGTCGGCGCGCCACCTGTTCACATTTACGCCGCCCCAGCGGGAATAGCCGCCGCCCCTGCTCGTTATGAGGACGGAATAGTCCGGCCCGCCCAAGAGGTGCGCCTCGGGGCGGGCCTCGGGCGATGGGCGCAGCTCGGTAACGCTGGATTTTTCCGCGAATTCGGGCCGGACGGGACGGGGCAGCGCCTCGCGGTACTCGCGGATGACGATGGATTTCAGCGGCATACGCTCCTGCAGCAGCAGCTCGCTCGCTTTGACCATAAGCAGCGAGTGGAAGCGCTTGCGCATACGGTTTGCGCAGAGCACGTTCGCGAGCGCGACGAGCGCCATGCCCTGATGGTGCGCCATGTAGCTCTTCACCAGCATGAAGCCCGCGCCGCTGACGCGCTCCGGCGTATAGTCGAGCGCTTCGTAGAAGCCGCATTCGCCGAAAGCGCCGAGGGCCTTCAGCGCGCGGAGGTTATTAAGCGCCGCGCGCGGATCGACTAGCAGCGCCAACACGCTCGCGTACGGCGCGACGACGATATCCTTGCTGTTTGCCGACTTCAGCCCGACGCGCGGTATGCCGAACGCCCTGTATTGGTAGTACAGGTCAAGGTCAAACTCGTAGAAGCCCGATTCGGATACGCCCCAGGGCCGCTGCTTGTCCGTAAAGCGGCGCTGCGCTTCGACCGCCGCCCCGTACGTCTCGCTCAGGAGCGTGTAGGGGTAGTCCTCCATGAGCAGCAGCGGCATGAGGTATTCGAACATCGTGCCGCTCCAGGAGACGAGCGCGCGCTTTTTGTAGGCGGTCGTCAGGCTGCGGCCCAGCTTGAACCAATGCCGCTCGGGAACCTCGCCGCGCGCGATGGCGATAAAGCTAGCCAGGCGCGCCTCGCTCGCCAGCAGGTCGTAGTGCGAGGAGGACAGCTTGCCCGCTTCGGCGTCATAGCCGACGGTGAACAGCTCGCGCTTTTCGTCGTAGAGCGAGGCGAGGCTGTGCCCGCTTGCGAGCGCCAAGAGCCGCCGGACGTATTCGCCGTATTCGCCGATCTCCGTTAGCGCCTGGGCCGCCGCCAGCGCGCACGCGATGAAATTGCCGCAGTCCACCGTGGAGACGAAGCGCGGGCTGAGCGGAGTCATTGAGGGGAGCTCGTACCAATTGTAGAGGCTGCCGTTCCATTTTTCGGCGCGTTCCAGCGACGCCAGCGCACCGTCCATCCTGCTAGAAAGCTCTTCGCGGTTGATCAGCCCCAAATCGAGCGCGCATACGAGCGCGAGCAGGCCCAGGCCCGCGTTCGTCGGCGAGGTGCGCTTGGCGGGAGGGCGCTTCGGCGTCTCCTGCACGTTGTCGGGCGGGAGGAAGCTATACTCCTTTACCATATACCGCGCGAAGAATTGCCACGTCGCGCCCGCGTACTCGCGCAGCTCCTCCATCTCGCGCTTGACGTACCGATAGGGCCTTGCGGCCGAGGGCGGGAGGGCGAGCTTCGCGGCGATGAGCGGCGAGAGCGCCCAGCAGAGCGCGAAAGGGGCCGCCGCGACGAGCGCTTGCGGCGCGAGTAATACCGAGAGGGCGAAGCTGGCCGCCGCGATCAGTAGCGGCGCGGGCATCGCGCGGTAGCAGCCGTCCACGCTCACCGCGAAGCCGCGCTCCGATTCGGCGGCCGTCTCCCATTCGAGCAGGCGCTTGCGCACGATCAGCCGCCACAGCGCGCGGAGAATCGCGTCGAGGGCGGTTATGGCGTCCTGCGGCAAAAACAGCAGGCATACGAGGACGTGCGCGGCGGCGTTCTTTAAATCCGAGAGCATGTGCAGCAGATGAGGCCGCTTATCCGCGAGCTTCAGCCATTGCCATACGCGCGCGCAGACGTCCATAAGCAGCGGCATTATCAGCGCGGCGAGCGAGAGCGCGGCCCAAGCGGGCGGGAAGCCCGAAAAAGCCAGCAGCAGCGACGCCATAACGGCAACGGGTACGAGGCTGCGCCGTAAATTATCGATAATTTTGAAGCGGTCCAGCGCCGAGAGCGGATTTTTTATGTGGATGCCGTCCGTGGTCTTCCACCTTGAGCCCAGGAAGGGGAGCAGCTGCCAGTCGCCGCGCGTCCAGCGGTGCGCACGGCGGCTGTAGGAGCGGTAGGAGCGCGGATAGCCGTCGTAGAGCGTGATATCCGAAACGAGCCCCGCCCGCGCTAACGAGCCTTCGAGCAGGTCGTGGCTGAGGACGCGGCCGTCGGGCAGCACGCCGCGCAGCACGCTCATGAACGCGCGAAGGTCGTAGATGCCCTTGCCGGTGAAGCTGCCCTCGTCAAAGACGTCCTGATAGACGTCCGAAACGGCGAAGGTATAGCTATCGACTCCGGCGGAGCCTGAGAATATCCTCGCGAAGCGCGTCTTAGCGGCGTTCTTGGGCGTAACGGCGACGCGCGGCTGCAAAACCGCGTGCCCCTCCTCCACGCGATGGCCGCTGGGCGAAAGGCGCGGTTTATTTAGAGGGTGCGCAAGCGCGCCGATGAGCTTGACCGCCGCCCCGCGCGGCAATACCGTGTCCGCGTCGAGCGTGATGACGTACCGCACGCCCCTGGGCATCGTGCCCGAAATGGCTTCAAACGCGGAGGCGTCGCCCGAGAGCAGCAGCTCGTTGAACTGCATCAGCGCGCCGCGCTTGCGCTCGTAGCCGCCGAAGCCGCCCTCCGGCAAGGGGACGCGCTTGCGCAGCAAAAAGAGAAAGCGCCCGCCCTCGCGCTTGAACGCCTCAATAATCGCGGAGACGGTCTGCCTATCCGCCCTCTCTTCATATGAATTGGGGAGATCCGCGAGAAGCGCGAACGTGAGCTGCTTTTCAGGGTTCGCGATTGAGGCGACCTTAAGCTGCTCGAAGATATGCATAGCGTCGTCGTAATCGCGGATAAGCGCCGGTACGACGACGACGGTGCGCAGGGCCGCTTCATCGCCGGAAACGCTCAGGCGCGGCATGAACGCGGGCGGCGTGATCCAAACGAGGAAGCGATCCATGATTGTCTTCGCGACCGTTACGGCGGGGATGGCGCAGATGAGGGCTGCTAAAGCGAGACGGTCGTAGTTGCCTAACGCGGCCAAAGCTATGAAAATTAGCGCGAGCGCCGCAACGCCGCCCGCGTACATGCGAAAGCGCGGGATTTTCTCCTCGCCTATTTCGCCGGGGCGCAGCCGGTTCATCAAAGCGCGCCTGCCCTCGCCGATCAGATAGTACCCGACGTGCGCCCGCCTTTCATCGCGCTCATCCGCCTCGCGGGAGAGCAGAACCGCCGTCTTCGCGGCGTGCGTCTCGGATACGCGCAGCCTTCGTGCGATGCGCTCGACGCTTTCGCGGTAGCGGGCGCGCGAGTCGCCGTCCATATTGGGATAGATTTCATCCTCGCGCAGCGCCGCCTCCACGAGGCTGAGCCGCTCGAACGTCTCCTCCCACGGCCACGAGGCGATTTGCCGCAGGCTCGTTATCGCGTTGCCGAGCAGCACCCTTATATGCGCCTGCTCCAGGTGCGCCGCGCGGATGGACTTCTTCGCGTCGATATCCTTCAGCGCGAGCTGCATGTCGAGGATCGTGAGCGCTTCCTTAGCCTCATCGGCTTCGAGGCGGCGGGTCAGCGCTTCGAGGAACGCGCCGGAAAGCGAAAGCTCGTTCCTGCCTAAGAGCGCGTAGGCCCTGTTCGGTTCGAGCGCGCACTCGCCTGCCAGCGCCGCGCCGCGCCGTATCTGGTCATGCGCAGTGAGGCAAAAGAGCGCCGCGTCCGCCGAGAGCTGGATGAGCGCCGCGCGCAGCATGAGCGGCAGCGCCCAGATTTCGCCCATCGTAAGCGCGCTCTCCTGTTGAAACGCTTGTATAAAGCGCTCGACGCGCTCGACGCTCAGCGCGCCCTCGCTGTGGGCGACGAGCTCCGCCGCGAGCAGGTACGCACGGGGCATATCCGCGTACGCGCCATCGGAGAGCACGGGCAGCGCGCCGGTTTCGTCCATGCTCTCGCGCAGGGAGCGAATATTTTCCTCTAAAAGGTAGTAATTATCTAGGAGCCATTCGGCGGCGGGCGGCAGCTCGCCCGCGTCCGACACGGCGGTAAGGCGCGAATAGGCTGTGAGAAGGGCTTTGGCGTCGGGCTCGAGCGAAGGCATATCGGGGCGACCGAGGCGCACGGGCCATTCGAGCGCCAGCCGCCCGGCGTGCAAGCTCAGCGCCTCTTCGTCCAGCGTTATATCCTGTATAGCCGCGCTTCGCTTCGTCGTCATGTGGCCTCCGAAATACAATGTTCGCTTGTAGGGGCGGCCTTCGGCCGTCCGTGGATATAGTCCTGCGCGTGTTTAACGCGGACGGCCAAAGGCCGCCCCTACAGTGCTGTGGCTTCAATCAGCGCTTGCCTAGTATTGGCAGAATTGGCAGCTTTCATGCGGCGGCCCTTTTCTTGACATGAAAGTTTGTATACTCTACAATTGATAGGAAATTGTTGCTGTTCGGGAGTATATTCTCTTTGTGAAATTCTTGGTTTCGGAGGCGGAAAATGATCGTATTCATACTCGCTTTGGAAGACGGCGAACATATGAAATCCAATACGCCTACGGCGCTTCATAAGCTTTGCGGCGTGACGCTGGGCGAATGGGTACAGCGCGGCGCGCTGGGCGAAGGCGCGCGAAAGGCGCTTTTTGCCGCCGAGGGCGACGAGGATAGGCTTATAAAGGAGCACGGCGGCGAGGCCGGGATCGAGCGCGTGGCCGTGCGCGACCGCGTACAGCTCGCGGAGGCGGCGAGCGTTATGCGCGGTATAATTAACGTGCGGCATATGATAAACGGCGTGACGATGATCGACCCGCAGGCGGCCTACATCGACGCGGACGTCGAAATCGGCAGAGATACAATCATATATCCGGGCTGTATCCTCGAAGGCAACACGAAAATCGGCGAAGGCTGCACGATTACGCAGTCGAGCCGCATCGTAAACAGCGTCATCGGCGACGGCGCGAGCATTCAGGCGAGCCTTATCACGGATTCCGTCGTCGGGAAAAACGTGAGCATCGGCCCGTTTGTACAGCTCCGGCCCCATTCCAACGTCGAGGATAACTGCCATGTCGGTAACTTCGTGGAGATCAAGAATTCCAACGTCGCCAAAGGCGCGAAGATACCGCATTTGAGCTATATCGGCGACGGCGACGTGGGCGAAAAAACGAACATCGGCTGCGGCGTTATCTTCTCGAATTACGACGGCGTAAAGAAGCACCGCACCGTAATAGGCCAAAATTGCTTTATCGGCTGCAATACGAACCTCGTCCCGCCGGTTAATATCGGCGACAACGCGTTCATCGCCGCCGGCTCCACGATAACAAACGACGTGCCCGCCGGGGCGCTGGGGATAGCGCGCGCTCGGCAGGTGAATAAGGACGGGTGGAAGACGGAAAGGGATAAGGTGTATAGGAAAGATTTACTTTGAGTGAATTACGGGTAAGAAAGAATATTCGGCTGGAGAACCGCGATTACTCGCAACCGGGGCGCTATTTTGTTACGATGTGCGTGAAGGACGGGCACGAGATGCTGGGCACGGTTGTAGGGGCGGGTTTCCATGCCCGCCCGTCGGTAGATTTGACCGATTTAGGCGCGGAGGTACAAAAATCGATTGAATATGTTCGTGAAAATGATGATGGAGTGAAATGTGCGGCACAAAGCATGATTCGTTTTGGCAACGTTCATACCACGACCACATTATCAGCAACGATGCCGAATACCGGCATATTGCGCGATACATAGACGAAAATCCGTCGAAGTGGCAGGAAGACCGATATTATATTAATACAAAAGCAAAGGACTGACACCAAATGATACGCTGCGTTTTATTCGACCTGGACGGCACGCTGCTCCCGATGGCTTTTGACGACTTTTTCGGCGCTTATTTCAAGCATATTGGCCAGTGGATGAGTTCCGTAATCGAGCCAAAGGCATTGGTGGACGCGATTTGGGCTTCGGCGGTCAAGGTTCAGAAGAACGGAGACGCCTCGGCGCTCAACATCGACGTATTCTATGCGGAATTTAAGCTCCTTACGGGTCTCGACGAAGCGATGTTCCGCGCGATGTTCAAGGACTACTACGCGAAGAGCTTCAACGATTTGGGCACGGGCGCGCCTAAGGAGCCGCTGGCGATAAAGGCCGTCGAGATGTTGAAAAGCAGGGGCATCGATCTCGTCGTCGCGACGAATCCGCTCTTCCCGCAGAACGCGATCGAGATGCGCATACGCTGGGCGGGGCTGAACCCCGACGATTTTACGCTGATTACGCACGGCGAGAACATGACCAGCGCGAAGCCGAACCTGCGCTACTATCAGGAGATATTGGACAAGACGGGGTACAGCGCGGAGGAATGCGTCATGGTCGGCAACGACACGGGCGAGGACCTCGTCGCCGCGGCTTTGGGCATGGAGGTCTTTTGGGCGACGCCGCACGGCATCTGCAAGGGCGAAGCGCCAACGTGCCCGCAGGGCGGCTACGATGAAATGTATGAATACTTGGATAGAATAACGAAATGAAATTGATTGTTGGACTGGGCAACCCGGGGCGGGACTACCTCTATTCGCGGCATAACGCGGGCTTTATGGCGCTTGATCTGCTCGGCGAAAAGCTGGGGATAAGCGTTGCCAAGCGCGCCTTTAACGCGCTCACCGGCGAGGGGCGCGCTGAAGGCGAGAAGATCGTTTTGATGAAGCCGCAGACGTACATGAACCTTTCGGGCGAGAGCGTCTTCGCGGCGGTCAATTGGTACAAGCTCCCGCTTGAAGATTTAATCGTCGTATACGACGACGTAGACCTGCCGGTCGGCGAGATTCGCGTACGGCCCAAGGGGAGCGCGGGGACGCACAACGGTATGCGCAACATCATCTACATGCTCCAGGACGACGGCTTCGCGCGCGTGCGCGTCGGCATCGGCAAGGCTAAGGAGGGCTGGGATTTAAAGGATCACGTGCTCGCTTCCTTCGATAAGCCGGAGCAGGAGGAGGCGTTCAAGGCGCTTAAAAACGCCGCCGACGCCGTTATGACGATTCTCACGCGCGGCATGGACGAGGCCCAAAAAGCATATAATGTAAAGGCGGCGAAGCGCGTACAGGCGCGGGAGGAGGACAAGGCCGCGCCTGCGGAATCAACAGATGATTGACGCGGATTTGTGTAGGGGCGATTCGTAATCGCCCGCCGTTTATACAGGGCCGCAGGTATTCCACGGGCGATTGCGAATCGCCCCTACAACCAACACCTATGAAAGAAAAGGCATAATTTGAACCCTTTGCTAGACAGCGTAATAAAAATCGAAGCGTTTGAGCGCCTGGGCGATTGCGCCGGGCGCAATTCTACGTTTGCGCTCACGGGCGCGCCGCGTTTGGCGCGGCTTATGGCGGCGGCCGTGATTGCGCGGGAGCGCCCAGTCATATACGTCGCGGAATCGGGCGCCGCTGCGCTAAAGGCCCGCGACGATCTGGCCGCGCTCACGGGCGAAAAGGCCTTCGTATTCCCCGAGCGGGAGATACAGCTGCACGCGTTCCACGCGCAGAGCGAGGAGGCGCGTATGCGGCGCATCCGCGCGCTGCACGCGGCGCAGAGCGGCGAAACGCGCGTTCTTGTTACTACGATAGAGGCGCTGATGCAGCGCATGGGCAAGCCCGGCGTCTTTAAACAGGCGTCGATTTCCGTCGAGCTCGGGCAGACGCTCGTTCCGCAGGACTTGATACGCTCGCTCGTCATGGCGGGCTACGAGCGCGTCCCGCAGGTCGAGGGCGCGGGGCAGTGCGCGCTGCGCGGCGGCATCGCGGACGTATACGCCGCGAACGGGCAGGCGTTCCGTATAGAATTCTTCGGCGACGAGGTGGATTCCGTACGCCTGCTGGATCCGCAGACGCAGCGCTCGCTGGAAAACGCCAGGATTGCGCGGATACCGCCCGCCGTGGAAGCGCCGCTGCTCTCGGCGGCCGAATTCGAGCGCTGTGCCGAAAAGCTCATGGCGTACGGCGGCGCGTTTGAGGAGCTGGCCGAAGCGCTGAAGAAGCGCTTTCTCTACGCGGGTATCGAAAACTATCTGCCGCTCTTTAGCGAGAAGGAATACTATCTGCCCGACTACCTGCCCGGCGCTTTCGTCGCGCTGGACGAGCCGAACAGCCTGCTGGAGCGCGCGCGCGGCGTGTATACGCTCTTCCGCCAGGACTTTGAGGACCGGCTGCTCGAAGGCGTCGCGCTGCCGGAGCAGGCGCGGCTATTATTCGAGCCGGGCGAGCTGGAGGATAGGCTGCGCGAAGAACGGCTGGCGCTGCTGATGGCCCTGCCGCGCAGCGGGCCGATCGCTCCGCGCGAGACGATCGCCATTCATGCCCGCGAGGCCGCACCCTATCACGGCAATATGAAGCTTTTGGCCGAGGATATCAACGCGGCCAAGCGGCGGGGCGTGCGTACGCTGCTGCTGGCGGGTGCGCGCGCGCTGAGGCTGCAAGCGGCGCTCGCGGACGAGGGGCTGGAAATCGCAACCGCGCCCGCGCTTGCGCGGGAAATATTGCCCGGCGAGGCGCTCATATTGCAGGGCGGACTCTCCGAGGGCGTCGAATTCCACGAGAGCGGCCTTTCGGTCCTGGCCGAAGCCGAAATATTCGGTCAGGCGAAGAGCGCTCCGCCGAAAAAGGCCAAGAGCGCAGGGCCGCGCCTGAATCTGTTTACCGACCTCGCGCCGGGGGATTTCGTCGTACACGAATCGCACGGCATCGGCAAGTTCCTGCGCGTGGAGAAGCTGACGGTCGAGGACATCACGAAGGACTACCTGTGCATCGCCTACGCCTCGGGCGACAAGCTCTTTATCCCGGCGGATCAGATGGACAGGGTTCAAAAATACATCGGGGCGGGGGAGGATCACGCGCCCAAGCTATCGAAGCTCGGCGGCGTGGAATGGAACCGCTCCGTCGCCCGGGCGCGCGCGTCCGTCAAGGAGCTGGCGTTTGACCTAGCGAAGCTCTACGCCGCGCGCCAGTCCGAGCGCAAGCGGCCCTTTGGCCCGGATACGCCCTGGCAGCAGCAATTTGAGGATCAATTCCCGTATGAAGAGACGCCCGACCAGATCAGGAGCATCGAGGACATCAAGCGCGACCTGGAGGGCGTAAAGATCATGGACCGGCTGCTCTGCGGCGACGTCGGCTACGGGAAGACCGAGGTCGCGCTGCGCGCGATCTTCAAGACCGTCATGGAGGGCAAGCAGGCCGCCATCCTCGCGCCGACGACGATTCTGGCGCACCAGCATTTCCAGACGATGACGCAGCGCTTCGAGGGCTATCCCGTCACGGTCGGGATGCTCTCGCGCTTCCGTACGGCGAAGGAGCAGAGGGAGACGCTCGGGCAGCTAGCACAGGGGCGCGTGGACGTCGTCGCGGGGACGCACCGGCTGTTGGGCAAGGACGTCGCGTATAGGGATCTTGGGCTGCTCGTCGTGGACGAGGAGCATCGCTTTGGCGTCGGCCACAAGGAAGTCATCAAGAACATGAAGCACCACGTCAACGTGCTTACGCTCTCGGCGACGCCGATTCCGCGCACGCTGCACATGTCGCTATCCGGCATCCGCGATATGAGCGTCATCGAGACGCCGCCGGAGGAGCGCTATCCCGTCAAGACCTACGTCATGGAATATTCGGATTTGCTGGCGCGCGAGGTGATCCTAAAGGAGCTGGCGCGCGGCGGGCAATGTTATTTCGTATATAATAACGTACGCAATATGGACTTTTTCGCGAATAAGCTGAAGGAATTGGCGCCGAGCGCGCGCATCGCGGCGGCGCACGGCCAGATGAACGAGGGTGCGCTGGAAAAGACGATGCTCGCGTTCCTTGCGGGGGAATATGACGTTTTGCTCTGCTCGACGATCGTCGAATCCGGCCTCGATATCCCGAACGTGAACACGATCATCGTCTACGATTCCGACCATCTGGGGCTGGCGCAGCTCTATCAGCTGCGCGGGCGCGTCGGGCGCTCCAACAAGCTCGGCTACGCGTATCTGACGTTCCGGCGGGACAAGGTGCTCTCCGAAATCGCGCAGAAGCGGCTGATGGCGATCCGCGAATTTACGGAATTCGGCGCGGGCTTCAAAATCGCGATGCGCGATTTGGAGATCAGGGGCGCGGGCAATATCCTCGGCGCGCAGCAGCACGGGCATATCACCGATATCGGCTACGACCTGTACTGCAAGCTCATGGAGGAGACGATGGGCGAGATAAAGGGGGAAGAGCGGCAGGCGGACATCGAGACGCAGGTGGATATCCCCATAAGCGCGCACCTGCCCTACGACTATATCGAGGACGAGGGCGCGCGGATCGAGATGTACAAGCGCATCGCGCTGATCTCCTCGCGCGAGGAGCTTTTGGACGTGCAGCAGGAGCTGATTGACCGCTTTGGCGACCCGCCTAAGGAGGCGCAGAGCCTTATGGAGGTGGCGCTGTACAAGTCCTACGCCAGCGCGTCGATGGCCTCGGCGCTCGTCGTGCGCGAGGGCGAGTTTACGCTGCGCTTCCACGAGAGCGCCCGGATGGACCCGGGCAAGCTGATGAAGCTGATGAACGAAAGCGAGGGCGCGAAGCTGACGGCGAGCGTGCCCGCTTCTATCGTTTACAAGCGCGCGGGGGCGGATGTGAAGCAAATGTTAGCGCATTATGAAGCATTTGTTCAGAATTTAATGGATTGCATAACCTGAGCCCATGTCGTATAATAAGCACGCCTATGGGCTTTGATATTCTGAAGGGATTGGTTTAAGGATGACGATAAAGAAGATAATAGCCGCCGCGCTTGCGATAGCGTGCTGCGCCGCGATAGCGGGCTGCGCGACGAGCAAGGACGCCGTGGTCGCCACGGTGGACGGCGAAAATATCTATAAATGGGAGTTCGATCTCTATTACGAACGGCAGGCGCCCTACTTTGAGGCGCAGAACAATATCGATCTTTCCAGCCCGAAAAATTTTGATAAGCGCGATACATTCGCGCAGGGGCTGATGGAAAATCTAACGGGTGAAAGGGCCTGTCTGCAAGAGGCGGCTAAGCTCGGCCTGGACAAGCTTACCGCCGAGGAGCTGGCCGCGACGGACGCGGAGTACCAGCAGTTCCGCGAAACCAATCTGGCGACGTTTATGCAAACCTTCGCCTCCGACAGGGATCCGGCGGCGCGCGCGGAAGAGATGTTCCAAAAGACGATGCAGGAAAAGAACCTCTCCGAAGAAAAGCTGAAGATGAACATCAACAACAACAAGATATTGCAGAAGCTTTTCGATATGCTCGCGCAGAATCAGGAAATCCCCGAGGAGGAGCTCCGTACGCAATACGAGAGCATTTTAGAGGGCAACAGGCAGAACTACGCCGAGCAGCCCGAGCTGTTCGGCCAGCAGGCGAGCAGCATCGTCTGCTATATCCCGGAGGGGTATATCCGCGTTAAGCACGTGCTCGTCGGCTATGGAGACGAGCTTATTGCCCAGTACCAGCAGGAGCAGTCGAACGTCGATCAGCTCATGGCGCTCTGGGCGAGCTACGCCATACAGGAGGGCAGCGAGAGCGCGAGCGCCCAAAAGGCGGGCCGCGAGCTGGGCATGGCGGAGGAAGCGCTTCAGGCGAAGCTGGACGCGCAGTACGTAAAGCTTCTGCCCATCGCCGAAGAGGTATACGCTAAAGCGCAAGCCGGCGAGGACTTCGACGCTCTTATCCAGCAATACAACACCGATTCCGGCATGATGCAGCTGCCCGGTATGCGCGACGGCTATTACATGCACGCGAATTCCAACTTCGTGCAGGAGTTCAAGGACGCCGCGTTCGCGCTCCAGAACGTGGGCGATATCTCCGAGCCGATTGAGAGCTTCTACGGCTATCACATCATCAAGCTGCTCGAGAAGGTCGAGTCGCGCGTGGTGCCCTTCGAGGAGGTAAAAGAGGAGATTCGCTTTCAGATGCAGGGCAACAGCAATATCGACGAAGGAATGCGCATCAGGCTCGAGCTTTCCGCTACGCGGGCGATCGAGTATTTCCCGGAGAACTATTTTTAATGTCATGTAGGGGCGAACTGTGTTCGCCCGCGATTAACGCGGATGCATGGTTTGGGGTCGCGGGCGATTCGTGAATCGCCCCTACATTATTGGGTTGTTTTTGGGGTCGCGAATGCCTGTTTTTGGGGTCGCGGGCGAACACAGTTCGCCCCTACAAAATGGTATACCAATGTATTGGAAAGGATTTAACTGATGAGGAAATTGGGGAAAAGGCTTATCGCCGCGCTGCTTGCGTGCCTGGTGCCGCTGTTTGCGGCCTGTTCGCTGGTCAGCGTAAACGAGGATAGGGACAACGCGCAGGTCGTCGCGAAGGTGAACGGCGTCGAGATCACGAAGGGCGACTTCCGCATGGCGTTCGACGAAATATTGTATTACTACAGCATGTTCGGTATGCAGGTTTCGGAAGCGAACGTCGCTGAAATACACGCGACGGTATTCGATTCGCTCGTGTTGGACGAGGTAATTCGGCAAAAGGGCAGGGAGCTGGGCTACGATCAGTTTACAGCTGAGGAGCAAGCCAGCCTCGACGCCGACTTCGACGCGATGTGGCAGTCCAACATAGATTACTACAAGACGCTGGCTGAAGACGAGGCCGCGGCCAGCGGGACGACGCTTACCGAGGAACAGCTCGCGGCGAAGGCGGAAGAGCTGATAGCGGCCGACATGGCGGCGAGCGGCATGACAAAGGAAGAGATGAAGCAGCAATCCGCCGATCAGGAGGTCTATTCCAAGCTCCTTGAGGCGGTGCAGGCCGAGGCCGTGGTTACGGACGCCGACGTGCAGGCCGCGTACGATCTTTTGCTCTCCGAGCAGAGGACGAAATACGCCGAAACGCCCGAAACCTACGAAACGGACGCTGAAACCGCGATCATCGCCTATATCCCGCCGGGATACGTGCGCGTTAAACATATCCTGATCAAGCCCGACGATGACGACGAGACGTTTATGGGATACCAGACGAAGGTCACTGAACTTCAAACCGAGATTACAGACCTCGGCACGCAGGTCGGGGCGCTGTACTCGGCGGGCAGCGAGGACAATCAGGCCGAGATAGCCGCGCTCGACGCGGAAATCGCCGCGAAGAGGGCGGAAGAGGCCACGCTGCGCGAGGGCTTCCTCGCTTCGCTGAAGCCCGAGGCCGACGTGGCGCTTGCCAAGGCGAAGGCCGGCTCGGATTTTGACGAGCTGATCGCGACCTACGGCAACGATCCGGGCATGACGGTTTCGCCCGCGAAGGAAGAGGGCTACCTGCTCAGCGCCGCCAGCTCCGTCGATGAAGGCGGCACGATGGACGCGGACTTCACGCGCGCTTCGATGGCGCTCGCCAACGTCGGCGATATTACGGATCTTGTGCCGACGTCGTTCGGCTACCATATCATAAAGCTCGTCGAGAAGGTCGCCTCCGGCGACGTACCGTTCGAGAATATAAAAGAGGATATCCGCGAGGACGAGCTAGCGGCGAAGCAATCGGAGCTTTGGACCGCGCGGCAGGACGAATGGAAGGCCGCGGCGACGGTCGAGACCTTCCCCGACAGAGTCAGCGACGTTGGCCTAGCTTAAAGGATACGACAAAATCGCGGCGCAAGCCGCGATTTTTGTCCGGCCGTATTAAGCACGGCCGGACAGAGCGGGAGGAGGGTATCTGCGGTACAATTATGTTGTAGAGGCGAACTGTGTTCGCCCGCCGCGCTGCGCGGCCTGCGGTATTCCGCGGGCGAACACGGTTCGCCCCTACAGGTATTCGCCTGTTCTATAGCTATGGAAGCAGCATGTCGGGAATAAGATTATATTGATGCTCTTCCGGCGTAGTTAAAAACGTGCTGGGAACATTGCCGACGATGACGCTCTCGGCGATCGGCGTCTCCGAGGTCAGCTCCACGATTTGCCCGCCGCCCGAATAGATGACGCGCACGGACGTGTTTAGGCGCAGGTTTATGCGATGGCGCGTCTGATTGATGCCTGCGGCCTCGAATTCGCTTATAAACCGGCTGGTGACGGACCCGGCAGGGACTACCTGGACGGTAATGGGCGGGCCTTGCCCGGAAAACAGCTGCCCGCCGATTACGGTGCCCAGCGCGAGGGAAATGCCCTGGTTGCCGATTTCGGTTATGTATTCCTGCGCGGTCAGCGCCGTTTGCGCCGCGATGCGGTTCATGCGCACCGTGTTGGCTTGCAGCATGGCCGGATGGCCGTCGTTGTCCATGATGATGCTCACGAGGTCCTGATATTGCAGGTTCTCATCGATGTTCTTCAATATCGCGTCGTTCATGGCCTTGGTGGAGATGGAACGCAGCCGCGCTTCCGCAACGGCCAATACAAGAGGCCGGAGGCTGGCCTCGATGATGATAAGGGCCAAAATGGTGAGCGCAGCGAGCGCCGCGAGGATTATGAGCAGCTTGCGCGTCTTTTTACGTTTTGTCATCGCGGAGCCTCCCCCTCCATCATTATATGCCGGCCAAAAAAATATGTGATAAAATAACCCGCAGTGGCGGAAATTATCCAAAACTGTAGGGGCGATTCACGAATCGCCCGCGACCAAAAATAACAAAATTTCCCGTAACAAAGTTGTAATATTTTCATTGCAAAGAGAGTTATCCTTTATGAAAACCGAAGAGAGGTGCGCGCTTGATACTGATCTTTACGTTTAAGACCGAGAGCGACCGCGATAAATTTGAATACGTCTATTCGAACTACAAGCGGCTCATGCTCCATAAGGCGTATTCGGTTTTACGCGATTACTCGCTGGCGGAGGACGCCGCGAGCGAGGCGTTTATCCGCATCTACAAGAACCTCGATAAGATCGACGATCCGGCCTCAAAGCGCGCCGCGGCGTTCGTCGTCACGATCGTGAAGAACGTCGCGCTGACGATGCTGCAAAAGCGCGCGCGCCAGGATGCGGACGAGCTCACGGGCAACGAGGCAGAGAGCGGCTTTGAGGATTCGGTGCTGGACGCGATCGAGCAAAACGAGGCGTTCGTGCTCATCGACCAGCTGGGCGAGGACGCAAAGGCGCTGTTTCTGATGAAATACGCCTACGACCTCTCGCACAAGGAGATAGGCAGGCTGCTTAATCTCACGGAGAACAACGTTACCGTCAAGCTGCACCGCGTGAAGAAGAAGCTCGCGGGGCTGCTCGCCGAAAGAGGATACGCTTATGAAGGCTGACGATACGCAATTCAAGCGCATGGCGCAAGCATATATAGAAGCCTACGGCGCACAGCTGCTTAAAGAGAACGGCGCTATGCCGCCGATGGAGCTGGGCGAAGCGCGCGCGCTGAAGTCGCTGGACGCGCGCGTGCTTTT
>QMCE01000458.1_pt1 | contig 20926 bp, 19 predicted proteins | sample 1821851 | NCBI WGS metagenome assembly QMCE01 (sample SAMN09453174, study PRJNA476694) | Termite gut metagenome, whole genome shotgun sequencing project. | isolation source: worker | host: Odontotermes sp. | place: South Africa:Pretoria | collected 2016-01-28 | reverse complement strand
TCAAAAAAACCTGATGTGATTATTCGTAATCCGGCATAGAGAGAGAATTTATTCTCTCTCTATGCCGGAATGCCGATTCTTTTTACATATCTATCGGATCGGCGATCTCGAGCATTATTGGGCCATCCTGCTCGTTTTCGGGGCGCTCTTTGAGTCCCGACGCGTAGAGCAGATAGTCGATATTAGGATCCTTGCCACGGAAGTTGCGGTAGAGGACCATGCCGTCGGCCGTCCCGCCCTTGCTCAGCACCTCATCACGGAAACGTTGTGCCACCTCGCGGTTGAAAATATCACCCGTTTCGGCGAAAGCCTCGTAGGCGTCCTTATCGAGCACCTCGGCCCATTTGTAGCCGTAATATCCGACTGCATAGCCGCCACCAAAGATGTGATTGAAATACGGGAACCGGTAACGGGGAGCGATCTGGTCGATCAGGCCGCGACGCGTGGTGAGCAACTCGCGCTCATAGGCGTTCAGGTCGAGAGGTTGGTATTCGGTGATGTTGTGGATGTCCATGTCGATAAGCGACGCTGCGAGGTACTCGGTCATGATAAAGCCCTGGTTGAAGTAGGCGGCGTTGCCGATCTTGCTGATCAACTCGTCGGGAATCACCTCGGTGGGCTGGTTCCAATGGAAAGCGTAGCGGCGCAGCAACTCGGGCTGGAATGCCCAGTTCTCCATAACCTGCGAGGGCAACTCCACGAAGTCGCGCTCCGTGCTGTCGAGACCCTGATAGGGCGACATGTTGAAGAAGTTGTGCAGTGCATGGCCGAATTCGTGGAAGAAAGTCTCGGTCTCCTCGAGGGTCAGCAGCGCGGGGTTTTTGCCCACAGGGCGGGTGAAGTTACACGATATATAGACAATAGGATCGAACGTTTTCTCACCCGCGGCATTGAACTCACGCCCGCGGAACGAGCCGCACCATGCGCCTACACGCTTCCCGTCGCGCGGATGCATATCCAGCAGCAGGATGGCCAGATGTGAACCGTCGGCATCGGATACGCGGTATGTCGTGCACTCCTTATTATATACGGGCAGTGTGGTCGGTTCGAAAGTTATGCCGTAGAGGCGGTTGGCCAGATCAAAGATACCGCTCTGCACCTGCGGCAGGCTGAAGTAGGGCTTGAGGCTCTCCTCGTCGAGGTCGTACTTCTCTTTGCGCACCTTCTCGGCGTAGAACCACCAGTCCCATGCGTCGAATGTGCTGTTCTGGGTCTCGCGCTCTTTGATGACACGCATCTCCTCGACCTCTTTCTTGGCGCCTTCGAGGGCTGGTGTCCACAACTCATCAAGCAGACCGTAGACCTCTTGCGGAGTCTTGGCCATACGGTTTTCGAGGGTGTAGGTAGCGTAGCTCTCGTAGTCCAGCAACTGAGCGCGCTCCAGGCGCAGGCGCACGATGTCGTTTATGATGGCCTTGTTGTCGTTCTCATCGTCATGGTTGGCGCGCGTGATATAGCCCTTGTACATCTGCTCGCGCAGGGCGCCGTTTTCGGCGTAGGTGAGGAACGGGATGCGGTGATCGAGCGTGAAGGCCCACTTACCGTCGTGACCCAACTTGGTGGCCAACTCCTTGCCTGTGGTACGCAGATCGTCGGGCAGACCAGCGAGGTCGGCCTCGTCGAGCACCATCACGAAATTCTGGGTCTCGGCCAGCAGGTTGTTGCGGAACTTGACCTGTGCGTCGGCCATCTCGGTGTTGATAGCGCGCATACGCTCTTTCTGCGCCTCATCCAGCAGAGCGCCCGAACGAACGAACGAACGGTATTGCTTGTTCAGCAGGCGCATCTGCAACTCGTTGAGGCCCAGTTCGCCGCGTTTGTCGTAGACCGCCTTGATCTTTTCGAACAGACGGGGATCGAGCGAAATATTGTCGTAGTGTGCGATAAGCAGCGGGGTCATCTCGGCCTCGACTGCGCGCAGTGCGTCGGAGCTGTCGGAGCTGTTGACCATGCCGAATACCGATCCTACATGGTCGAGCATCGCACCCGCATTGTCGAACGCCAGCACAACGTTCTCGAACGACGGCTCGTCTTTATTTTCTATTATCGCCTCGATCTCGGCCACATTCCTTTTCATGGCCTCTTCATAGGCGGGTTTGTAGTGCTCGGGACGAATCTGGTCGAACGGCGGCATGCCATACGGAGTGTCCCACTCGGCGAAGAACGGATTGTCGCCCGTGCCCTTTTTGTCGCAAGCAGAGAGTGCCATAAGCGGAATAAGCATTAAATAGAGTAACTTTTTCATATTTATTGATTTTGTTAATTGCAAATGTAATGAATATATTTTTGTTTTTTCATAAAATGTGACTAACTTTATCTGCTATTTGTGCTCAACTCTGTCGGTGCTGGCCGTGCTGTGGTTCGGGGGTATGTGCGTGATCGAATATGTGGCAGGGTGCATTTGACTTATTAAATACCTCTCTCGATCTTAGTCGGGCAGCCCGTGAATAACCATGTATCGACTGATAGTTCATAATTAAATTACTGCCATGTTCCGTTTCGCAAATCTCGATATGCTCTACCTGCTGCTGCTCGTTCCGGTGTTCGTGGGGCTGTTCATCATTGCCGACAGGGCGCGTAAGAGGCGCATAGCTCGATTCGGCGATCCGGCGACCGTCGCTATGCTTATGCCCGACGCCTCGCCTCGCCGTGTGCGCAATAAATTCATCATCATGCTGCTGGCTTTGGTGTTTCTGGTTTTTGCTTTGGCGAGACCCCAGTCGGGTGCCAAATTGGGTACGCGCGAGGCTGTGGGAGTGGAGATGATCCTGGCCGTCGATGTGTCGAACAGTATGCTTGCGCAGGATCTTGTGCCGACACGCCTCGACCGCACCAAGGCGGCCATCGACCATCTGCTGGCCGATACGGGGCAGGACCGTGTGGGCCTGGTGGTCTTTGCAGGCGATGCTTATGTACAGCTTCCGGTGACGTCGGATCGTGTCACAGCGCGCAGGTTCGCGAGCCGCCTGTCGCCCAATATGGTCAGCCGTCAGGGTACGGCGATAGGTACGGCGATAAATCTTGCCACCAACTCCTTTTCGCCTGTCGAGGGGAATGATGAGGGGGGGCGTGTGCTGATAGTTATTTCGGATGGCGAGAATCATGAGGACGATGCCCTCGCCGCCGCCCATGCAGCTGCCGAGCGTGGGATCACGATCTACGCCATAGGTATCGGCACGCCCGAAGGGTCGCCCATAGCGGTCGGAAGCGACTATCTGCGCGACGAGCAGGGCGAAGTGGTCATAACAAAGCTCAACGAGCAGGCCCTGCAAGAGATAGCGCTCGCCACAGGAGGGGCTTATGTGCGCGCCACGAATCAGGACTTCGGCCTCGAGCAGATAGTGGGCAAAATACGCGAGACCGAGGGTACGCGCCACTCTCAGCCCATTTTCGAGCAGTATGACGAGTACTATCAGTGGTTCGTTGCCATGGCGCTGCTTTGTCTGGTCGTCGAGGCGCTTATGCTCTCGCGTCGCAACAGGCTGTTGGCGAGATTCAATATTTTCAAGTGATTTTTGGCATGCGCTAAAGGGTGTTAATACAGGACTACATGCTTTGCGATAATCGGATCGCCATGCGTTGTTTGTGAGATGTTTTGTCGCTGTCAGATATTTCCTGCCATGGGGAATCCCGACGCTTTTGAAGATCGGCATACCATTCAACGAAATATAACGGCATGGACTCTTCTATAAATATGACCAGAAATAGATTTCTAAAAAAAGCGATTGTGGTACTTCTGATCATTGTCGTCGGAGTGCCTGCCTTTGCCATGTCTGACCGTCTCGCGAATAGAGAACCTTTGCAGGCCGTGGCGATCGAAGATACGCTCGACGTTTTCATCAAAGTCGACCAGGAGCCCCGATTCGAGGGTGGAGGTATCGAGAAATTCCGCCAATGGGCCATCATGCGAATAAAATTCCCCCGAGAGGCGATAGATAAAGGTGTCGAGGGCGGCGTTACAGTACAGTTCGTGGTCGAGCCCGACGGATTGGTGGGACGATTGGTGCCGCGCTCCAATACCTGTATATCGACCAAGACCGGAGAAACTGATCAGTCGCTGATAAACGAGGCTATGCGAGTGGTGGCCGAATCGCCGAAGTGGGAGCCCGGCAGGCAAGCAGGGGCGGCAGTGCCGGTGCTAAGGTATATTCAGTTCGAGTTTAAACAATGATCAGAGCATAAAAAACCCCGTCCTGTTGAGGGACGGGGCCGATCGGGAGTAACATTTGCAGGCTACGCTTTTTTGCGCACCAGACCTACGATCAGTAGCAGTACGATAGCGCCCACGAGAGCCGTTACAAGGCTGCCGAGAACACCTGTGGTCTGAAAGCCCAACAAGCCGAACAGAAAACCGCCCAGCAAAGCGCCGACGATACCTATAACGATGTTGAGCAACCAGCCGTTGCCCGAGCCTTTAACGATGAGGCCCGCGAGCCAGCCGGCAACGAGACCGATGAGGATGAACCATAACCAATTAGGCATAATCGATAGTTTTTTAGATTAATTGACATCATTGTATTTTCAACAATCGTGCCCTGATTTTACATTTTAGCGGTTGTGCTTGTCGTGGTTGTCGGTGTGGTGCGTGTTCTCTTGCTTGCCGAACGCTTCGTTTATCTCGGCCTGTTTGCGAGCATGGTCGGCAGACGAATGAGTGCCCTCTTTTACCAATTTGTCGACCTCTTTCCGGAAGTCGGCCTCGCATGTGCAGCAGCGATCATTCTTCTTTTCCATAATGTTGATTATTAAGCGATTAGACAATAGTGTGATAGTACGAAATGCAAATTACGTACCATGGAGATAGTATATATAAAATGAAACGAGGCACATAACGGTTCGCTGTAACAGACTGCCAAAAGCTGCCCGATAGATCAAGGAAGCGAATGGTACTTCTAAATATCTGCTCGCGATATCTTTCATTCTCCGTAGAGCCCTGTTTGGGCGATCGCACTGCATAAGTGGCGCATGTTCGATCGCCAACGGAATCTTTCGGATACAGTCCTGCTGCGATGCGGCGACTTGCTTAAAAGTGGCGATTTAAAAATAAATCGTTACATTTGTATCATATTTCGTATTAATTCCATGAGAACAGTTATTATCGTTGCGTTGGCAGTCGTCTCCTTTTCTGTGGCGGCTCAGCGGCGCATTACCCCCACCGAGTATATCGAGAAATACAAGCATCTGGCCATTTCCGATATGCAGGAATTCGGCATTCCGGCGAGTGTCAAGATGGCGCAGGCGCTGCTCGAGTCCGATGCCGGCAACAGCCGCCTGGCAGTGCAGGGCAACAACCACTTCGGTATTAAATGTAAACGCGACTGGGCGGGTCAGACCATCGACCATGACGACGAAACCCCCGGTGAGTGTTTCCGCAAATATGCGTCGGCCGAGGCGTCGTTCCACGACCATGCCCGCTTTCTGAGCAACTCTGCGCGCTATGAGCGTCTTTTCGCTCTCGACCCCATGGACTACAAGGCGTGGGCCCAGGGGCTGAAAGATTGCGGCTACGCAACCAGCCCGGTATACCCCCAACTACTGATCGACATGATCGAGAAGCATCAACTGTATCGTCTCGACATTGAGCAACCGATGGCCGTAAAAGATGCAGGCAGGAGTGCCGTGTCCATGTCGCGTGAACCGGTCAGACTGATCCCTCCGCCCGATGAGGAGAGGCAGACTGCGACAGGAGCCAACCGCGAACAGATAACGATAATCACAGGGAGAGATCTGGTGCCCGAGATCATGGCGCGTGGCCAGAGGGACGAATACAGCCATGCCGCCTCGACGCGAATGGCCGGCGGACGCCCCGTGTACCACAATAATGGCACGGAATTTATATTTGCCCAAGCCGGAGATACTTATGAGAATCTGGCCGCAATGACCGGGATCAAGATCAAGGCAATGCGCAAGATCAACGACGCCGAGGGCGGTATACAGCCTGTCGAGGGCGAATATGTGTATCTCCACACCAAAGCCAACAGCGCTATTAACGGCCATGTGATGCACTCTGCAGCAAAGGGCGAGTCGTTGCGCGATATCGCACAGCGATATGGAATACGCCTCGCCGCACTTACGCGCCTCAACCGCATACAGTATCAGGACACGCCGCTCATCGAAGGTCAGCAAATACGGCTGATGTAGTGTGCTCTCTATTCAGAAATGATATAAATATATAAACATACAATAATGGACGATAAGTCTGATCAAATCAGAGAGCGTATAAAGCAGAAGCTGGTTCACAAGGGCAATCTGCAACAGAAGGTTTTCGACAATACCTTCAATACGTTCAACTTGCTGAAAGAGGTGCTCAACGAAATGGCTGCCGAGTTGAACGACGAGCTCGAGGGTCAGATCGACAAGCGTGTGCGCATAGAGTATCGCGACCGTGGCAAGTTCGAGTGCCAACTGCAAACGGCGGGCGATCTGATGATATTCATAATGCACACCGACATATTCGAGTTCAACCGCGAGAGCAGCATCTGGAGCAACGAATATGTCACAGGTAATTGCGATAACGCATACTGCGGGGTTATCAACATCTACAACTTTCTGTCCGACTCGTTCAAGTATAACCGAAATCAGGACGAGGGGTATCTCATAGGGCGCATATTTATCAACCACGAGATGCAGTATTGTGTAGAAGGCAAACGCCAGCTCTCGGTGCGGCACGACACTTTCGGGAGCCGTGCGATAGACCGCGAGGCGCTGTTGGCCGTGGTGAGCACGGCGGTGGAGTATGCGCTGGGCTTCGATCTGCTGGTGCCGCCGTACGACAATGTGAAGTGCGTCAGTGTTGAGCAGATGAACACCAAATTCGAGCAGACCAAGATACAGATAGGCAAGCGACTGGGGTATCGATTCAATGCCGACGATGTGTGATGCGTATTCGGAGTGCCTGTCTGCTCGGGTGATGGGTGCGATATGTGAAGTTGCCGCTTTGGGTGTCGCTTAAATGCCGGCGATGTGTGATGCGTGTTCGGAGCGCCTGTTTGCTCGGGTGATGAGTTTGGCGTATGATGTTATCGTTATTCTCAGTAGCCTTTCTATTTGATTATGCAGGAGGTTTGCGGCAAATAAATGCCTCGATATCAGTGCCGTTTTGCAACGGGCTCTATTTAGTTATACATTGGGGAGCGTCGGTGTGATGTTCCGAAATAATCAAGGCTATTCGATTGCGCCCGACCTATAAATGTGCTCTGTCGAGCATGAATCTAAAATGGGGACTCCACTAAGTCTGGTTTCATAAATCTATCTATTGCGGCCGACATCATGTCCTACGAGTGGCAATGCATATCTATCGAGGGCTGAACATAGGCTCGCTATCCATTCAGTCATGCATTGCTATCGATAGAGAAGATGGGGATAGGCGCATGGACAGTATGTTTTGTTAGGTATATGCATCTAATCGTATAGGGTCTTGCCGCCTTCCGTTTTTGCCTTTCAACTAATAGAAAGTCTATTCCGAAAACCGTCATATTTTACTATCTTTGCGATTCATAATCGAATAGTATGAAACTACCGCAAATGGTCAACGTTCTGCTGCTGGGCAGTGGAGGCAGGGAGCATGCTTTGGCGTGGAAAATAGCCCAAAGCCACCGCATGGCGAAACTTTTCATCGCTCCCGGTAATGCCGGCACTGCGACTGTGGGCACGAATGTAGACCTGCAACCTACGAATTTTGGATCGCTCAAGCAGTTTATTCTGCTCAATAATATCAATCTTATCGTGGTGGGTCCCGAGGAGCCGCTGGTGCGCGGTGTGGCCGATTATGTGTGTGGTGACAGCGATATCCACCATGTGCAGGTCATAGGGCCGCAGGCGGCGGGAGCACGATTAGAGGGCAGCAAGGCCTTCGCCAAAGAGTTCATGCAACGGCACGGGATCCCTACGGCGCGCTATGGCAGTTTCACGACGGCGACCAAGGCCGAGGCCATGAAATTTCTCGAGAGCCTCGGTGCGCCGTATGTTCTGAAGGCCGACGGACTGGCGGCAGGCAAGGGTGTGTTGATAGTCGATACGCTTGACGAGGCGCGCGAGCAATTGGGGCAGATGTTGGACGGAAAGTTCGGTGCGGCGGGGTCGACAGTGGTGATCGAGGAGTATCTTGAGGGAGTAGAGTGCTCGGTATTTGTGGCAACGGACGGGAAGTCGTGGAAGATCTTGCCCGTGGCGAAAGATTATAAGCGGATCGGTGAGGGAGATGCCGGATTGAACACAGGAGGTATGGGTGCCGTGTCGCCGGTGCCGTTTGCCGATGCAGAATTCATGCAAAAGGTCGAGCAGCGCATCGTGGAGCCCACTATCGTGGGATTGGCGGCCGATGGTGTGGAGTATTGCGGCTTTATTTTTGCGGGTCTAATGAACGTGGGCGGTGATCCGTATGTTATCGAGTATAACGTGCGTCTGGGCGATCCCGAGACCGAGGCTGTGTTGCCGCGCGTGGAGTCCGATATTATGGATCTGTTCGAAGGTATGGCCTACGGAACGCTGGATAAGCACGATTTGCGTGTGTCGGACAAAACGGCTGTTACGGTGGTATGTACGGCGGCCGGTTATCCGGGCGAGTATCGCAAAGGCGACGAGATCGCGGGACTGGGCGACGACTTGGTATTCCAAGCGGGAACAATGACTCGGGCAGGTCGCGTATATACTAACGGAGGCCGGGTTGTGACAGTAACGGCGTTGGGAGGTTCGCTGGCCGAGGCGCGTGAGGCGGCCTATGCCAAGGCATCGAAAGTGGTGTTCGAAGGCAAGTATATGCGTATGGATATAGGGCAGGATCTGATGTAGGTCCGGGTACACTACACGTCGAAAAATCCGTAACCGAACGAGGGAGTTCGCGATCAGGGGTATCTATGCTGAAAGGTGCTCCGAAATATCTCTAAGACCCAGTATCGCGCGAAATAAGTCAACTGAAACCGCGATCTGTTTGCAGGTCATGACAGGGTCGCGAGGAACAGGACCTAATGTTTTTATTGTAAGAGATGCCTGATTGTAGTCCGTGAATCGCGAGGATGTCCGGCAAAGTACGGAAACTCACGACAGAAGTACGGTATCGCGCGAACCAAGCCAATAGACACCGCGATCTGTTTGCAGGTCATGCCGGGTTGCGAGGAATACTCAAACGGGGATTGTCATGAATGCCGTATGTAGCCCATAAACCGCAAGGATGCCGGGCAAAGTACGCAAATTCACAACAGATGCAGCAGATACCATGCGCAGTATGCCCTCAAAAAGCAAGACTCTACACGATACGCAACAGCACTCGCCTGTAACCGAAAAATCATGAGATCGACTATCACCCGTCAGCCGTTGAGCACCACACTTGTGTGGTTCTCTCTGCTTGTGGTGTTGTTTGTCGTGCGGCATATTATGGCTCCGCTGCCGATCGAGGAAGCTGTGGCGAACACTATGCCGCTGGGTGCTCTGATCGACATGGCCGCAAATCATAACGAGTGGATTCATTCCGCGATCTCACTTGTTTTTATATACTTTACCGCCATCTCGATCACGCGCCTTATCTCGCGCAACCTCGTTTTCCCTGCACGGACACATACGTTCCTGCCGCTGCTGGCCATTACAGCGTTAGGTATTTGCATTCCGACCGGAAATGGAGCGGTGAGCGTTGCAGCGTATCTGCTGGCACGTGGTAGCGAGTATTTCGCATCGGCATTCAGGCGCACTGCACGCCCGGGCGATCTGTTCGGCGGAGGGTTATTATTCGGTCTGACGTCGCTGTTGTATGCACCTGCGGCGATTTACCTGGTACTTGCTCTGGTTGCTATGCCGATCTATATGCGCAGTCTGCGCGAGACGATGCTCACTATGGTGGCGGCATTGTTGCCGATATTCGCGTGCTGCTACGTGTACTGGGCTATGGACAGGCCGTTTCTGGAACCATGTATGAGTATCCGTGATGCACTGACGGCACATATCGCTATTCCCGATCTGCCGCTGACGCGAATAGTGGCTGCGGGGATGGTGGCGTTGTGTGTGATCATGTCGCTGGCGGCTTTCGTGGCGGATGGACACAAGATTCGCACGCGCGCATACAGGATACATATATATATGTTATGCTACCTCGTGGTTGCGGTCGCGGGATGGCGATCTGTTAACGATATTATGTTGGTGGCTGTGCCGATGAGTGTGGTGGCCAGTTTGTGGTTCGCGCGTCGCGAGGGGTGGGTGCCTACGGTGGTGTATCTGCTGACTGTTGCGGCGGCGGTGGTGGCTAATTTGTATGTTTTGTAGTGGCGGAGAAGAGTTAGGGCTCTTTTGGATATAACTGTGGCGTTGTTTTTTTTGTGTGTAAGGTCTTTCGTGGGATTGGCGATATAGTATTACTTAGTTTTTGTGCTCTATTATAGCGTAGGTAGTTTGATTCCGGGTTCTCATTCCCAGAGTACTACACATCAGGTGTCTAAAGTGAGGTATCATGCCGAATTTTTGAGCCTGCCGACACCATGGGCGGTGGCAAGTGCGAGAGAAATGAACAATCACCCATCACTGGCGGCACGCGCGCCTGACCGGATACCCCGAAGTATGGCTCACAGTTGGAGGCAACCTCGCCTGACCAGATAAACAAGTGAGGCCCGCTCCACGCGCGCCGAGAACATGTGGCAGAGCGCAGCGAGGCCACATGCCAACATAATAATTACCCGATTACGGCCACTGATGCCCGGCCGAACAACGCATTCTTCAATTTTCAGGAAATGTATAAGAATCTTTCAGAATATGTTGCACTGTTGGAGCGCGAGGGCGAGCTTCTGAGAGTCCGAACACAGGTCGACTCGGAGCTCGAGATCGCCGAGATTACCGACCGCGTGTGCAAGAGCGCCGACGGTGGTCCGGCGTTACTGTTCGAAAATACCGGGACGGATTTTCCCGTGCTGACCAATATGCTGGGCAGCGAACGGCGTCTGGAGCTGGCATTGGGCGGCCTTGCCGATGCCGAACAGCGACTCTCGGAACTGCTGGCCATGGCGACCAAACCTGCCAAGAAGATAGGTATGCTGCCGGTTCTCGGACGTGTGGCGAGTTGGATGCCGCGCAAGGTGCGTGGCCGCGGAGAGTGTCAGCGCGAGGTGGTGCGTAGTCTCGATGAGTTGCCTGTGCTGAAATGCTGGCCCCACGACGCAGGGAGGTTCATTACACTGCCGCTGGTGCACACCGTCGATCCACAGACCGGAGCGCGGAACGTGGGAATGTACCGTATGCAAGTGGTCGACGGATCGACGACAGGCATGCATTGGCATATCCACAAGACCGGCGAGCGACACTATAAGCAGTGGAAACGCATGAGCGAGTGCGACGATGCACACCTTATAGATCAGAAGACAAACCCACTGAGGTCATCCTCGGATAGAGAGATAAACCCCGGCAAGCACCGGAACGATAAAGACTCTGAAGCTCGGTCGACGGTGGGTCGTATGCCTGTAACGGTGTGCCTGGGAGGTGATCCGGTGTATACTTATGCTGCGACGGCGCCGCTTCCCGACGGGATCGATGAGTATCTGCTGGCAGGATTCCTGCGTCGGCGAGCAGTGCGTCTGGTGCGATGCCTGACCAATGAATTGTGGGTGCCAGAGGACTGCGACTTCGTGATCGAGGGTTATGTCGACACTGCCGAATCGAAGTTCATGGAGGGTCCTTTCGGCGACCATACGGGCTTCTATTCGCTGGAGGATATGTATCCGTATTTCCATGTTACGGCCATCACCCGTCGGCGCGATGCTGTTTATCCGGCTACCATAGTGGGTATACCACCCCAGGAGGATCTCTATATAGCCCGGGCTACGGAGCGACTGTTCCTCGAACCGTTGAGGTTGATGCAGCCCGAGGTGCGCGATTTGTGGATGCCGGCAGAGGGTGTGGCTCACAATCTGGCGTTGGTTGCGGTCGATGTGTCTTATCCCGGACAGGCTTTTAAGGTCGCGGCGGCTATGTGGGGTGCGGGTCAGATGATGTTCGACAAGGTGCTCGTGGTGCTGCCCGCGGGGGTCGATCTGCACGATCTGAGTGCCGTGGCGCGGCGGGTGCGCAATGCCGACGTTGCGAGCGACGTGTTGTTCGGGCGCGGGGTGTCAGACGTCCTCGACCATGCGGCCACGGTCACGGGTGTCGGAGGCAAGATCGCGCTCGACCTTACTGTGGAGCGGAAAGATAAAAAACCGAAGTGCGGAAGCGGACGCCTTATCGAGGAGTGGGGCGTAGTGGTGGTATACGACGGAGTGGTGCCCGATGCTGCCGAAGATGTGAATTATATAGTTATGGCGGACGAGGCGGCGCGAGGACTGACCGACGCAGAGTTACTGTGGCACGTGGCGGCCAATACCGACCCCGTGCGCGACATAGAACTATGCGACGGAAGGTTGGTCATCGATGGCCGGACGAAGATCCGGCGTGGCGACGGCTATCCGGCGCGAGTGCCGAACGTGGTTGTCAGTGCACTGCAGACCATAGCGTTGGTAGACTCTCACTGGACTGAGTATGGGTTGGGCGACTTTATTCCTTCGCCGTCGTTGCATTATGGCGGATTGGTTTATTCCGACGGAGCCGAGGTTGGCAAATGATCGATAGGCTGTATGTGGTTTGACAGGGGTTTTATACATGGCGCACCCGGAGTGCTGATGATCGACGACAATTTGTAAAAATATTACGGCAACTATCACATATTGTCCTTGGTCGATCAGAGAATATATCATGCGGATACCTCGTTATTTATTCTCGTCCGGAATGATAGGGATATTTTACGCGAGATAGATTCAGAGCCTTCGCGCTATATCTAACTAAAATAGTTTACCTTGTTTCTGCATATTCGCGGAGATTACCGGAGTCGCCCCTTCCAGTTCGAGCAGGAACCTCTTGGTGTCGAGCCCTCCCGCATATCCAGTGAGTCCCGCGGCGCCTAATACACGATGACACGGAATGACTATCGATATCGGGTTGTTGTGGCATGCACCGCCGACGGCCCTCGCCAGATTTGTGCGGGAGTGACTGTCGAGCATCTGTGCGATCCGGCCATAGGTGAGCGTCTGCCCATACGGGATGGTGCGCAGGATATCCCACACCCGTTGCCTGAATTCGGTGCCCTCGGCGCGTAACGGCAGGTCGAAAACGGTGCGGCAGCCTGCGAAATACTCATCCAACTGTTGCGCGGCCCGCATTATCAGCGGAGTCTTGTTCTCGACCCCCGCGAGCGGCGACCACGAGATAGCGCTCACGGCCCCGTCTGACGCCCCTATCCATATCTTCCCAGCAGGAAAGAGGTAAGAATAACAATCCATGTCGTAAAAATAGTTAATTTTGTCGGATGAACAACTTTGCAGCCATAGATTTTGAGACGGCGAACGGCTACCGGGGGAGCGTGTGCAGTGTCGGCATGGTGGTGGTGCGGGATGGAATAGTTGTCGAGAAGGTGCACGAGCTGATACGTCCGACCCCCAATTTCTATACCTGGTTCACCACGCGTGTGCACGGAATGACGGCTGCCGATACCGACTCCGCGGCCGAGTTCCCCGAGGTGTGGCAGAATGTGGCGCCGCTGGTCGAGGGTCTGCCTTTGGTCGCCCACAACAGCCCTTTCGACGAGGGGTGTCTGCGTGCCGCGATGGCGCTGTTCGATATGCCGTGGCCGGGATATCGATTCCATTGCACGTGCAGGGCGGCGCGTCGGGCGTTCCCCAATCTGCCGAACCACAAGTTGGACACCGTCGCCGCATGGGTGGGCTACGATCTGCAAAACCATCACCATGCGTTGGCCGATGCCGAGGCTTGTGCGGCGATCGCACTTAAGATACTTTAAGGATTGTGCCCTGTGCAGTGTAATCCCACCCTGATGCCTCGCGAGGAGTAACGATTTAGATCGGTATACATTATGGGAATTATACGCGATAAGAAAAAAAGCTGTCCCTCATGTAAAGGAAGCGAACCCGAGCCACATTGCCGTACTCTGTGTGAACAATAGCCCGGCGGTCAGTTCCCTGTTTTAAGCAAATATTATGAAGAAGAAATCATACCCAATGATAGAAAACCTCGAGATCACGGCACTGGCCGCCGAGGGCAAAGCGATGGGGCGACACAACGACATGGTGGTCTTCGTGCCGTTCACGGTGCCGGGCGATGTGGTCGATGTGCAGATCCGTAGTAAGCGGCGCCGGTATATGGAGGGTTTCGTGACGCGGTATGTGAAGCTTTCGCCGGTGCGTGTCGATGCGTTTTGTGAGCACTTCGGAGTGTGCGGAGGGTGTAAGTGGCAGAACCTGCCCTACGACGAGCAGTTGCGACAGAAGCACCGGCAGGTGGTGGATCAACTTACGCGTATCGGGCACGTCGTCCTGCCCGAAGTCGAGCCCACGCTGCCGTCGGAGAAGACTGTTTTTTATCGCAACAAACTTGAATTCACGTTCGCCCCGCGGCGGTGGATGACGAGGGAGGAGATAGCCCGGGGCGATGAACTTGCCGATCCACAGGCGCTGGGATTCCACATTCCGGGCATGTTCGACAAAGTTATGGATGTCGATAAATGCTGGCTGCAACCCGAGCCGTCGAACGCCATAAGGCTCGCCGTGAAGGAGTATTGTGTGCAGAACGGGTATGAGTTCTACGATCCGCGCACTCATCAGGGCCTGATGCGCAACCTGATCATCCGCACATCCACTACCGGCGAGGTGATGGCGATAGTTGTCTTCGCACTTCCCGAGCAGGATCGTATCGAGGCTCTGATGGGCCACCTGGCCGCCGGGTTCCCCGAGATCACATCGTTGCAATATGTGGTAAACCAGAAACTAAACGACTCGATCGCCGACCAGACGCTCGTGACGTACAGCGGCAGGGATCACATTTTCGAGCATATGGAGGATTTGCGCTTTAAGATCGGCGGCAAGTCGTTCTACCAGACCAACTCGGAACAGGCATACAATTTGTATAAAATCGCTCGTGAGTTCGCCTCGCTGAGTCCTTCCGATGTGGTCTACGATCTGTATACCGGAACGGGGACGATAGCCAACTTCGTGGCACGCGACTGTGCGCGGGTGGTGGGTGTGGAGTATGTTCCCGAGGCTATTGACGATGCACACGAGAACTCGGCACTGAACGGGATCACGAACACGTCGTTCTTCGCAGGCGACATGAAAGATGTTCTGAGCGACGGCTTCATTGCCCGCAATGGCCATCCCGACGTCGTGATCCTCGATCCGCCGCGTGCCGGGATTCACGAGGATGTGCTGAAGGTGATCATGCGTGCGGCGCCCGGCCGGATAGTGTATGTGAGCTGCAATCCTGCGTCGCAGGCCCGCGATCTGGCGATCCTCGGCGAGATGTATTGTGTGGAACGGGTGCAGCCGGTAGATATGTTCCCCCATACGCACCATGTCGAGAATGTGGTGAAGCTGGTGATAAATGATTAATATGGTTGGCGGTGGATCGACTCTCGATATAACGAACTAAAAAATATAGAACAGCTATGAAAAAGATTATCCTCTTGGCGGCCGCCCTGTTTGTGGCAGGCAATGCAACGGCACAGCAAACCCCTATCGAGGGAGGCAAAAACCTGTCATACAGCTACGAGAACTTTATTCAGGTCAATGGCAATGCCGAACGCAAGGTGGTGCCCGACGAGATCTATGTCCGCATAGTGATAAACGAACAGGAGATGAAGCTCAAAAAGAGTGTCGAGCAAATGGAGCAGGCCATGATCGGTGCGCTGAAAAGCATAGGCGTGGATACGGATAAGAATCTGACCATAGACCGCATGTCGAGCGACTACAAAGACTATTTCCTGCGCCCCGACCAGGCACGTACCACGGCGACCTACGAGCTCAAGGTGGGCAGCGCCGCGGAACTGGGCAAAGCCTATCAGGTGCTCGAGAAAGAGGGTATCTCGAACCTGACCGTCACGCGCCAGACCCATTCGCGCATCAAGGAGATCAGAAGCGAAATGCGCATCGAGGCGATGAAAAACGCACAGCAGACAGCACAGGAGTTGTTGGCCGCCGTGGGTCAGAAACTGGGGCCGGCGGTATGGGTCAACGATGGCGGGTATAACGGTGTGATGTACAAAGCGGTCATGGCGCGCGGGGTAAACTACGATGCCGTGGCCGAGTCGGCTCCCTACGAGACACCTCTCCAATTGAGCGACCTCGAGCTGACGTACAGCGTCAATGTGAAGTTCGCGCTCCAGGGGGTAGATAAACCATGACCCACTCTTTCGAATATAACCGTTGCCCGATAAGCGAGTTGCCGGAGCGGGATCGCGAGTTGGTCGATGCCGCGCGCGATGCCGCCTACACCGCCGAGGCTCCGTTCACGGGGTTCGGAGTCGGGGCAGCGGTGAGGTTGCACAGCGGTCGTGTGATAACGTCGGCGAATCGCGAAAGCCCTATCGGCGCACTGAGTATATGTGCTGAGAGGCGGCTGCTGTACGCTCTGTCGAATGACGATCGGATCGATACGTTCGCCATCGCTGCGTCGACCGGCGGCGAGGAGTGCTATCCGTGTGGGGTGTGCCGCCAGGCAATGATCGAGAAAGAGGCGCAGCAGGAGGCCCCCATGAGGGTCATAATGGCCGGACGCGACACGGTGACAGTGGTCCGGAACGCAGCCGATCTTTTGCCGTTCGCTTATAAATATTAGGCAGAGGTGTGATCGTGCAGGGATTTATGTCGCGGTCGGCCGTCGTCGATAGATTTTTATAAGACTTCTGTTGAGATATACATACATGGCTAAGCGGTGCTTATATGGAACGATGGCGTCTGTTTCTTGTGAAAAAAGCGCAGACTTGTACAGAAGAAATTATTGACAGGTCAGGGAATTTATGATCGGCATAGTGTCAAAAATTTCAGTTATCTGATACTATATCCGGCGACGGGTGCACATATGTGTTTTCCCATAGTTTGTCGATTCCAATCACCGCTGGCTGTGTGTCAATATAGTCCCGATACGACTCGCTCTGCATGCAGTCTCACCGACCCTCGGCCGCCGAAGGTCGTATGTCCTTTCATGTAAAAACTAACCTAAACGACAGTCAAGTGTCCATTGAATAAGATGTTCGACAAAATCCGTATCCTCTACGAAGACAACCATCTGTTGGTGGTCGATAAACGCGCCGGCGAACTGGTGCAGACCGATCCCGAAGGCACAACGGCACTCGAAGACGAGATCAAAGCCTTTATCAAGCGCCGCGACCGTAAACCGGGGGCGGTATACCTCGGTGTGGTGCATCGCATAGATCGTCCGGTGAGTGGCGCCGTGGTGTTTGCCAAGACGAGTAAAGCCCTTGTGCGTATGAACGAGATGCTGCGAGAGCGGCGTATAGATAAAAGGTACTGGGCCGTGGTCGACAAGCTCCCCGAGCCGTCGGAAGGCACGTTGCGCCACTACATATCGCGCGATGGACGTACCAATAAGGCACACGTTTTCTCGTCTCCCAAGGGCGATGCTAAGGAGGCTGTGCTGGATTACACCCATCTGGCGTCGAGCAGGAACTACCATCTGCTCGAGGTCACACTCCATACAGGGCGGCACCACCAGATCCGTGCGCAGTTATCGAAGATCGGGGCGCCGATCAGAGGCGATCTGAAGTATGGCGCTCAACGGTCGAACCCGGGAGGCGGGATATCGCTCCACTCGCGCAGTGTGGCTTTCGAGCATCCGGTGACGCACCAGCCGCTCAAGGTCGTTGCACCTCCGCCGCAGGACGATACTATGTGGAAATTTTTCGCCGAGGCATGCGACTGCTGATATGAAGTGGCAGATAGAGCATTTCGACGAGGTAGATTCTACGAACGATACGGTTCGCGGCAGGGCAGAGGGTGCGGTGGTCGTGGCGCGGCGACAGACGGCCGGACGCGGGCAGCGGGGCAACCGATGGTGTAGTGCCGAGGGCGAGAATCTGACGGTAAGCGTGGCGCTGGAACCGGTATTTTTGGGTGTTGCACAGCAATTCCTACTGTCTGAGGCGGTTGCACTGGCGGTTGTAGACGTGCTGACGGAGTATGGAATAGAGGCGGCGGTGAAGTGGCCCAACGATATCTATGTCGGCGATCGAAAGGTGGCGGGGATACTTATCGAGAACGATATTCGCGGCAGTGTATTGGGTCGGTCGGTGGTGGGCATAGGGTTGAATATCAATCAGTTGGATTTCCCTGTGGAGTTGCCGAATCCGGTGTCGATGCGTGTCGCTACCGGAGTGGAGTACAATCTCGACGATGTTTTGACGACACTGCTCGGTGCCCTTGGGGTGCGCTATGAGTCGCTTGCCGATGGGTGTTTTTCGGATAGAGAATATGCAGATCGTCTGTATCGCGGAGGCATCCGGGCGCGCTATGCCCTGCCCGACGGTACGCAATTCGACGGCACGATACGCGATGTATTGGATACGGGCGAGTTGATCATCGAGATGCCCGGCGGCGAGATGCGCCACTTTCTTTTTAAGGAGGTGGAGTTTGTGATGTAGGGCTCCAGTGGAGGTCTTATTGAAAACCGAGAGGATGTCTGATAAATGCAGAGGGCGATCACACATAATGTGATCGCCCTCTGCATTCTTCTTCTGTGGCCTCTCAGATATTCTCGTTTGCGACGGCTTCCGTGGGTGTGCTATCCGGGTTTTCTGGCACACCATAAGACGCCTCATGGCGTTATTGCCAGTAGCTTAAACAAAACTCAAGCCTTGACCTTGGCCTTTTCGGGACAAATGACATACGTCATCACATCCTCTGCCGTGATACGGTCTTCGCTGAATACTATCAGGCGCTCAACCACGTTGCGCAGTTCGCGGATATTTCCGCGCCACATGCGATTCTGCAACATCTCCATCGCCTGCTGATCGATCTCTTTGCACGGGATATTCTGCTCGTTGCATATACGCCGCGCAAAATGGTTGGCCAACATGGGAATGTCGCCCAGGCGGTCGGAGAGCGGCGGTACATGTATTTCGATCACACTCAGGCGATGGTACAGATCCTCGCGGAAACGACCTGCATCAATCTCCTCGGGGAGATTCTTGTTCGTCGCCGACACAACCCTCACGTCGACATCTATATCGTGGTCGCCACCTACTCGCGATATCTTGTGCTCCTGCAACACACGCAGCACTTTGGCCTGCGCCGGAAGGCTCATATCGCCAATCTCGTCGAGGAACAAGGTGCCTCCGTCGGCCTGCTCGAACTTGCCTTTGCGCTGTTTCACCGCCGAGGTGAAAGCACCCTTCTCGTGACCGAACAGCTCACTCTCGATAAGCTCCGATGGTATCGCCGCACAATTGACTTCGACGAACGGCCCCGAGGCGCGCGTACTTTTCTGGTGAAGGCTCTTGGCCACCAACTCTTTGCCCACACCGTTGGGCCCGGTGATGAGAACCCACGTATCCTTCGGTCCGACCTTGTCGATCATCACCTTGACGTGGTTTATGGAGCGCGATGAGCCGATGATGCCATTTTCGTCGTTGCCGCAGATCACCTCTTCGCCTTGCGGAGCGGCATTAATGGAGGTATTTTGGTGTGTAGCTTGAGATTGGTCGTACATCTCGCCGGCATACAGAGCCTCGGCCTCGCGCATATCGAGCACCCCGCGGATAGCCGCAAGCAGGATGTTCATGTCGACAGGCTTGGGGATAAAATCCCATGCTCCGTCGCGCATGGCATGTACAGCGTGGCGTATCGAGGGGTTGGCGGCGAGGATAATGGGCGACGCTTTACCGAACTTCCCGAACCGCATAGAGGCCACATGCTGCTCGCCCAGGTCGCCGTCTATGAGTAAAAGATCGTACGTTTGCTCTTGGCAAGCGTCGTAGCCCTCTTCGAGTGTCTCATGGGCGTCGACATCGAAACCTTCGTACAACAGCATCTCTCGCAGGCTGTTCCGAACACCTTTTGATGGATCGAGGATCAAGATCCTCACCCTTTGCACGCGGTTCATAATAAGTGGATTAAATAGTTTATTATGTTTGGAAATCGGTATAAAATATTTATCTTTGTAATTCCAATATGCAGTAAAGTTAGCAAAAAGTTCCGAATAGTTCCAATCTTACCGGAACATTTTTCACATTAACAATGAATAAGAACTATAATTACGAGCGCAAGAAGCTCCAATTGCCTGAATATGGTCGCCATATTCACGAAATGGTCGATTATTTATTCACCATTGACGATCGTGCCGAGCGCAACCGTCAGGCCAGGGCCGTGATAGGAGTGATGGGGAATCTTTTCCCGCTTTTGCGCGACACGGCCGACTATACCCACAAGTTGTGGGACCATATGTTCATCATGGCCGACTTTCGCCTCGATGTCGATTCGCCATATCCAATACCGTCGGCCGCCGAGCTGGCGCCCCATCCCGAGAAGATGGCGTATCCCACGCGCCGAATAGCTATCAAGCACTATGGCAAGAATGCCGAGAATATGCTCCGTTCTCTGGCCCGTGTAAAAGATCCGGCAGCCATAGGGCAGGCGGTGGGCAACATCGCGAGATATATGCGCACCAAGAGTTACGAATATAACGAGGAGCATCCCAATAACGACGCCATAATCCGCGATATGAGGCGCATGGCAGGGGGTTATATCGCCATCGACGAAACGGCGATCGCCTCTCTACGCAGCGAATACAAATCGGCGCAGCAGGGCGGTCAGCACCATGGTGCCAGTCACAAAAAGGGTAGCCAGCAGGCCAGCGGATGGCACAAGACGCCGTTCAGGAGGCAAAAGCAGTAGTTTAAGCGTTGAATTAAGTGTTCGCTTGGTGGTACGACAAGATGTCTCTCCAAGGTGGGGCAGTGTACAGACAGGGCGACAAGTTTATGCAGTCGCTTTTGCCGGTATTGACTTTTCTGTATGAATGTATATAAATAGTCGTCGGGATTGAATACGCCCGTGTACGGCTTTCTTGAGAGAAGGCCCGCTCGATTTACACTTTTGTTCCGTAGTTTTTACTT
>QMCE01000457.1_pt1 | contig 20930 bp, 16 predicted proteins | sample 1821851 | NCBI WGS metagenome assembly QMCE01 (sample SAMN09453174, study PRJNA476694) | Termite gut metagenome, whole genome shotgun sequencing project. | isolation source: worker | host: Odontotermes sp. | place: South Africa:Pretoria | collected 2016-01-28 | reverse complement strand
AAAGCGCTGGAAAAAACGGTTAATGATCTTAAGGCAATGTTGGACATCAAAAATCAACAGCTTGCCGAATTTCAGGAACAGGCAAAGCAAACGATAGGACAACAGGCGCAGCAGCAGGAAACGTCATCGCCGCAAACGATCCCACCGGCAACGGAAGTTCAAACAACAACACAGCAGCAGACAGATGCGGCAGCGAAAGCCGAAGCACTGCGTCAGGCCGAAGCTGAAGCTGAAGCGCAAAAGCAGGCTGAAGCGCAAAAGCAGGCTGAAGCGCAAAAGCAGGCTGAAGCGCAAAAGCAGGCTGAAGCGCAAAAGCAGGCTGAAGCACAGCAGCAACAGCGGCGCAGGCCGACTCCGCCTCCTCCCGTGGCCGAACCATCATTACTGGACAAAGCCATTGGTTTTGCCAAAGACAGCTGGCCTTTTCTCGCGGGGATTGTTGCGGTGCTGATCGCGATCATTGGCTACTTTGTTTATCGTCGTCGGCAATCGGAATACGAGGCGATTGACAGCATGTTCGGTGCCACAACGACAGCAGATGGCGTTGGCACGGTGACCAGTTCGGGTTCGACATTCAGCGCGACTTCCACAGCGGCAGCGCCACCAATGGGGGTCGGCGCGGTGGCGGCACCTGCCGGAGCTTCCAATACCGCGGGCAGCAACTCGATCTTGAGTGAATTCAGCCGTGAAGGCTTGGGCAGCATTGATACCGGCGAGGTGGATCCATTAGCGGAAGCAGATGTTTATCTGGCATATGGCAGAGCGCAGCAGGCCGAAGAAATTCTGCGCGATGCACTGAATCGCGAAAGTGATCGACAGGATGTCGCCGTAAAGCTCTTGGAAGTTTTGGCGGAGCAAAAGAAAACGCAAGAATTTGAAGCGGAGGCGGATAAACTTTATTCACTGTCCGGCGGACGGGGCGAATACTGGCAGCACGCTGCGGACATCGGTCGGCGTCTGATGCCGAACAACCCGCGTTTTACCGCAGTTGCCGCCAAGGAAGTACCGGACATCAATGATTTTATGGACTCGGTAACAGCCCGTACAGCAACCAAAACGGCGGCTTCTACGCCAGCCGAACCGTTAGGTTTTGGCGCGGCGGCGTCTCTTGATCCGCGCGCGTTTTCGCCAATGGAGTCGGCGTCCGTGGCTGAAGCGATTGCCCGTGCCGCAAGTGAGAAAATGAACCAGGAGACGTCACCGCCAAGTAGCGTGAGCGGTAGTAGTTCCGGGCAGCAGACAGGTGAGGATTTCTCGTTTGATTTTGATACGCCGTCGCAGCAGGGGCAACAGGAGGATCTGGGCGTTAACCTTGATCTTGAAGAATTAAGCCGTTTCCGCAATTTCGGTAAGGCAGAAGAGCAGGTGGATTTGGGCGGTACGACCCTGCCGGGCGCGACGACTACACGTCCGTCCGTCACCACACAGACGCCGCCAGTCACCACGGCACCGACCTTTACGCAAGGGCAGGCTTCCAATCTGCAATCCATGAATATTGACGATACCAGCCTGTCGTTAGATGAAAGTATCCTTGATGACCAAAGTATTATTGATGATCGGGGAGTGCCGTTGGGCTATGATGGACAATGGCAGGACGTTGCGACCAAACTTGATTTGGCGCGCGCCTATCAGGCAACGGGCGATATTGAAGCATGCCGCGATATTCTTCAGGAGGTGCTCAAAGAAGGCGATGAGCAGCAAAAATCCGAAGCGCACGCTATTTTGGAAAAATTGTAATATCTGTTTAATATTGAAGCCAAAGTATATCTCCATTGCGGGCAACCATCCGGTTGCCCGTTTTTTTACCGCCGACGGTACAATGTCGACAATGCCTTCCAACATTTTGCCCGCCGGTCGTTTTGCTCTCGTGCTCGAATATTTTGGTGCGCCGTATTGTGGCTGGCAGACGCAAGATGGGCAGCGATCGGGAAAGGTCAGTATTCAACAAAAATTGGAGTATGCGCTTACTCAAATTGCGGGTGCTCCTGTTCGAGCGATAGTCTCAGGCCGTACTGACGCGGGCGTACATGCCACCGCGCAGGTATGCCATGCCGATGTTCCGACGGCGCGACCATTGTCAGCGTGGGTGCGTGGTGTCAATGCGCACTTGCCAAAGGATATTGCCGTACTCAACGCTTATCCGGTAGATGAGGGTTTTCACGCCCGTTTTTCGGCAGCAACACGGCATTACACGTACTGGATTGAAAATCGGCCGCAAAGAAGCGGGTTGTTAAGCGGACGCGTTGGCTGGCATCATCATTGGCTGGATGCGGCACGGATGCATGAAGCTGCTTTGGCATTATTGGGCACGCATGATTTTTCATCGTTTCGAGCGGCAGAATGCCAGGCGAAAACGCCAATACGTAACATCACTGAAATTTCGATAGTTCGCGACGGCGATTTCATCTGCTGTACATTGTCCGGAAACGCATTTCTTTACCACATGGTGCGCAATATTGTCGGTGCGCTGGTCTGGATAGGTACCGGGAAAAAACCGGTGACGTGGATGGTAGAGATCCTGCATCGCCAAAACCGCACACTTGCCGCGCCGACATTTTCTGCCGAGGGGCTTTATTTCTGTGGTGCGGATTATGATAAGGCGTTCAATTTACCGTCTATTCGCCGTATGCCGCAATTTGGTCTTTCTTATATGAACAGTGCGGCGGGTTCGCCGCACAATAAACAGGTCGGTGTAGAATAAACGGCAGTTTATTTTAAACTTTGGCGTCGTGCCGGACAGCGCTAAAAAAAGGAGACAGCATGAGTAGTAGCTGGTTGCAAAAACTACTTCCGCCTCGTATCAACAAAGCCACAGGCGAGCGTAAGGGCGTTCCTGAAGGGCTGTGGATGAAATGCCCCTCTTGTGAAGCGGTGCTTTACAAATCTGATATCGAAGGCAATCTGAATGTTTGCCCAAAGTGCGATTACCATGATCGTGTTTCCGCGCGGGATCGCATCGGGCAATTACTTGACGACGAAGAGCGCTACGAAATAGGCACCAATGTTACGCCGACGGACAGCCTTAAATTTGTGGACAGCAAAAAATATCCGGATCGCCTTGTTGCCGCACGCAAGGCTACGCATGAAACCGACGCGCTGGTTGTTGTGCGCGGCACTATACACGGCGAGCCGTTGGTGCTCGCGGTCTTCGAATTCAATTTTATGGGTGGTTCCATGGGGGCCGTTGTTGGCGAACGCTTTGTACGCGGTGTACGGGCGGCAATTGAACACAATGTTCCTTTTGTGTGCATTTCGGCTTCCGGCGGCGCGCGCATGCAAGAAGGCGTGGGGTCATTGTTTCAGATGGCGAAAACCACCGCAGCGCTGCAGGATTTAAGCAAGAAAAAACTGCCATTTATTTCGTTATTAACCGATCCGACAATGGGTGGTGTCTCGGCAAGTTTTGCTTTTGTCGCCGATATTGTGTTGGCCGAACCGAATGCCTTGATTGGTTTTGCCGGGCCACGTGTTATCGAGCAAACCGTGCGTGAGAAACTTCCGGAAGGTTTTCAGCGAGCGGAGTTTCTGCTTGAGAAAGGCGCGCTGGATGGTATTGTGGATCGCCGCCAACTGCGGCGCGAATTGGCGCAACTTCTGGCGCTATTTATGCGTCATGCGCAGCCTGTGGATACGCTGGCGTGTGCGACGACGAATACCGAGAAAAAATAAGCGAATTTCTGCATGATTTTTCCCGCCTCGCTTGATGCGTGGCTCAAACGAATCGAGCAGCGCCATCCGCAGCATCATATAGCGCTTGGTCTGGATCGCATTCGCACAGTCTATCGACGATTGGATATTGCGCCAAAATGCTCGGTGGCGATAGTCACGGGCACTAATGGCAAGGGTTCAACGAGCGCAATGATCGCCGCTATTTTAAAAGCGGGCGGTTATCGTGCCGGGCTTTATATGTCGCCGCATCTCATGCGCTATAACGAACGGGTTTGTATCAACGGTGTTGAGGTTTCCGATTGCGCATTGTGTGAAGCATTTGCGGCGGTTGAGGTTGCGCGCAGTCAAAAGCCTGAAATTGATCTTACTTATTTTGAGTTTGGTACGCTGGCGGCTTTCTGGATTTTTGCCCGCGCCAATTTGGATGCTTGGGTACTGGAAGTCGGGCTTGGCGGGCGTTTTGACGCGGTTAATTTGATCGATGCCGACGTTGCCGTTGTTACTGCCATTGATATCGACCACACCAATTTTCTCGGTGACAATCGTGACAGCATCGGCTTTGAAAAAGCAGGTATTGCTCGTACCGGACGACCGCTTGTTTGCGGCGACAAAAAACCGCCGCCGGCGTTTATCCAAGCGGTCAATGAAATTGGGGCAAGAGTGCTTTATTTGGGCCAGGATTTCGGGGTTGAGGAAAGCCTGGGTGAGAAAGACTATTGGCGCTTCTGGCAGCAAACGGATCATGGCCGCCAGCAAGAGAAGCGGGCATTGCCGGCGTTGCCCGGTTGCCATCAGCTTGATAACGCGGCGATGGCGTTGGCGGCGCTTACGGTATTATCGGATTTTTCGTTAACGGATCAAGTATTTAACCAGGGGCTGCGCCTGGTTTCTTTGCAGGGGCGATTGCAGATCGTTCGCGACGCACCGTTGATTTTGTGTGATGTCGCGCATAATCCGCATGCGGCGCGGGCGCTAAATACGTTTTTTCGACGCTTCCCGAAAGAGGGGAAGACAACAGCGCTTTTTGCGATGCTTGCCGACAAGGATATCGAAGGTGTGGTACGTTGTATGTGCGGTGTGGTTGATCAATGGTGGCTGGCCCCTTTGCCGGGGCCGCGTGGTGCGGATACGGCACGTTTGCGCCGGGCATTGGCCGCCAACCATATCGGCGCTGAAAAGATACGCGAGTTTCCAGATGTCACTTCGGCATGTCGCGAGGCGGATGCACTTTTGCGTAAGACTGATAAAATGCTCATTTTTGGTTCATTCATAACAGTCAGCGAGGCGTTGCGTTATTACGAAACGCCAAGCGGCCAGTGAGGAAGATATGACTGACGACACTCTTCGGGAAGCAGCAGCGGTTGATGCAATGCGCCGCCGAGGACGGCGGCGACTGGTAGGCGCGATTGTGTTGGCGCTGGTGGCGATTATTTTCGTTCCGGTGTTGCTGCAAAAAGCGCCGGAACCGCTGGGCGAGGAAATCGAAATTACCATTCCTTCCCCGGAAACCACGGTATTACCGCAAACGCCGGCGGAGGCCGTACCGTCTGTCACTGTGCCATTGCCGGAAGGGGCGACAGTACCGGAAGAAATGCCAGTGGAGACCGCGCCGCCAACAATGCCGGCAATATCAGCACTGCCGGAAGAAATACCTTCTACGACGGCATCGCAGGCAGCACAAACGCCCGCGCCTGTGCCAAAGGCCGTTGCTTTGCAAGATGGCACTTTTTCCGTACAGCTTGGCGCGTATACCGACGATAAAGGCGCAAACTCAATGGTCAATCGCTTGAAACGTGCCGGTTATTCCGCATATGCCGAGCCCAACATGACGCGTTCGCAAATGGTGTGGCGCGTTCGTGTCGGCCCGTTCAAAAATCGCGATGACGCCAATATAGTGCTCACGCAATTGAAAAAAGAGGGGCGTGATGGTCAGGTGGTTCCGGCACGTTGATCGTGCCAACTTTAAGCAAAGTGCCGAGTATGTATGATGCCCGAAGTGAGTTGGTCAGCCGTTGATATCGGCATCGTTCTGATTATTTTGGTTTCCGCTGTTTTCGCGACTTGGCATGGGATAGTTCGTTCGTTGTTTGCGTTGCTGGCGTGCGTGACAGCATTGGCGGCAGCGTTTTTGTTCACCGTTCCGGCGGCGGCGATTATCCCGTTTTTCAATCGCTATCCGCTGTTGTCTACGTTGATTTCATTTATTGTGATTTTTATCGGTGTGCTTGCCGTAGTCGGTATTCCCGGCAGTTTGATTGCGCGGTTGATGAAAGTAACCGGAATGAAATTTCTTGACCACAGTATGGGCTTGTTTTTTGGTATTTTGCGTGGTTTCGTGATTATCCTTGCATTGTTGTGGCTGGTGGAATTGATCCCTGGATTCAAAATCGTGTTGGAAAAAGAGCCGTCTCAATTATTGCCATATTTTTCGCAAGCCATAGAAATCATTAAGCCGTTACTTTCCGATTTTTCATTGCCGGGATAATAATGACGGAAACGATTATGGCCCGTTTTTTTTTGAAATACGCTTGGAAAGGCTCTTATCATGTGCGGAATAGTTGGTGTCGTTGCTCATCAGCCGGTCAATCAGGTACTCTACGATGCATTGCTTCTGCTTCAGCATCGCGGGCAGGATGCGGCGGGTATCGTTACCGAAAAGGATTCGCTGTTCTATACGCATAAGGCGTCGGGATTGGTGCAGAATGTTTTTCATACCCGCCATATGCGTGAATTACGTGGCAACATGGGTGTTGGTCATTGTCGCTATCCGACCGCAGGTTGTGCATTCAGCGAACAGGAGGTACAGCCTTTTTACGTTAATGCGCCTTTCGGTATTGTCTTTGCCCATAACGGCAATCTTACAAACAGCGAAGAGTTGCGCGAAACATTGTTTAAAACCGGATTGCGTCATCTCAATACCCGCAGCGACAGTGAAATATTATTAAATACATTTGCTCTTGCGTTGAACAATATTGTCCGTGAAACCGAAACGCTGAGCCCTGATGCGATCTTTCAGGCAGCCGATCATGTGCATCAGCGTTGTCGTGGCGCTTATGCGGTAGTGGCGATGATTGCCGGTCATGGGCTACTGGCTTTCCGCGACCCTTATGGGATTCGCCCGTTGATTTTCGGTAAGCATGAAACGGCGGAGGGCACGGAGTGGATGGTGGCGTCGGAATCTGTTGCGCTTGAAGCAATGGGTTTTGAAGTGGTGCGTGATGTTGCACCGGGCGAAACGCTGTTCATCAATCGTGATGGAAAATTGACAACGCATCAATATCAGGAAAAAGCGCGTTTGCTGCCTTGTATTTTTGAGTATGTCTATTTGGCGCGACCGGATTCAACGCTTGACGGCGCGCTGGTCTATGATGCAAGAGTGCGCATGGGAGGCAAGCTTGCTGAAAAAATCAAGCGTACGGCGATGTTTAACGATATTGACGTGGTGATCCCAATTCCCGATTCCAGTCGTCCTGCGGCGATGGAATTGGCACGGGTTCTGGATATCCCGTATCGTGAAGGCTTTGTCAAAAACCGTTATGTCGGCCGTACGTTCATTATGCCGGGGCAGGCATTGCGCAAGAAAAGCGTACGGCAGAAATTAAATCCGGTAAAAATGGAATTTAAAGATAAAACGGTATTGCTTGTTGATGATTCAATCGTGCGCGGCACAACTTCCAAGGAAATTGTCCAGATGGCGCGAGACGCGGGCGCTCGTAAAGTCTATTTTGCGTCGGCCAGCCCGCCGGTGCGTTTTTCCAATGTGTATGGCATCGATATGCCGCGCGCCGATGATCTGGTAGCACATCGGCACAACGATGATGAGGTCGCCCGTATTATTGGTGCCGATGCGTTGGTTTATCAGGATCTTGATGCGCTGGAAGATGCTGTGCGCGAAGCATCGGAAAGCCAATTGCAGGAATTCGAAACGTCCTGCTTTTCCGGAAAGTATGTGACAGGCGATATTGACGCTACTTATCTTGCTTGGCTTTCTCAAGAGCGAAATGAAATAATTGTCTCTCATGAGAACTAATATTTCTTATGCGCGAAGAGCATAAGAAAGAGTAATTGCGCATAAATCAATTGCAATGCCGTCGAGTTTTTTGAATGGAAATCAACAGCATGGTATGAGTGCTCGACAGCGCGTGACAAAAAATTTTTGCGAGTTCTTATCGGAAAGTAATATTAAGTTCACGTAATAACGTGATTTTTTTGACGGTATATTTTCTATTGTATAAAGCAAAAAAAGTGCACAATTAGAAAATTGATTCTTATCAAATCTTCTTTCCCTTCCTTTAAGTAAGGTTATGGACGGTTGTAACACAAAAGGAAAGAAAGATGTCTGAAATTATAAAACAAAAGCATAGTGCGAGCCGCCGGAATTTTTTAACCGGCAGCGCTGCGACTGTTGCGGCTACCGGCGTTGGCCTTCCGCTTGGCGTTGCTCACGCGGCAGTATCGGAAGGGGCGAAAAAGCTCGGGCCCGCTCCTGGTGAGGAAATGACTTGGAACGCTTGCCATGTTAACTGTGGTAGCCGTTGTGCGCTGCGCGTTTTTTCTAAAGAAGGCAAGATCGTTCGTATTGAGACCGACAATACCGGCAGCGATATTTTCGGCGATCACCAAGTGCGCGCCTGCGCGCGTGGTCGTTCAATGCGCAAGCGCATCTACAGTGCCGAGCGTATTCCCTATCCGATGAAGCGTGTCGGTAAACGAGGCGAAGGAAAATTTGAGCGCATCAGTTGGGACGAAGCGCTGGATACCGTGGCTGCTGCATTAAAAAAGACGATAGACCAATATGGGAATGAGGCTGTCCATTTGCTCTACGGCAGCGGTACATATCAATTGATCAACGGTAATCAGAATGCATCCAAACGCCTGCTTAACATGTTAGGAGGTTATCTGGGCGCTTACGGCACTTATTCTTCGGCGCAGATCGGGATGGCTGTCCCGTTTACATATGGCGGTTTGCCGGCCAGCTATATTACCGAAATTGCCAATGCTCATTTACTGGTATCGTTCGGCAATAATTTATCCGTGACGCGCGGTTCGGGCGGCGGCATGTCTTATGAGTTGACTCATGCGCTGGAAACAGGGCGTTTACGCACAATCATGATCGACCCACGCTATAGCGATACCATGCTTGGTAAAGAAAGTGAATGGGTGCCGATTCGCCCTGGAACCGATGCTGCATTGGTCGAAGCGATTGCCTATATTTTGATTACCGAGGATATGGTAGATCAACCATTCCTTGATAAATATTGTGTTGGCTATGATGAAAAAACATTGCCGGAAGGTGCTCCGGAAAACAGCGATTACAAATCATATATTCTAGGCAAGAGTTCAGACAAAACAGCAAAAACACCGGCATGGGCATCGGAAATTACCGGTATTCCCGAAGATATCATCGTCCGCATTGCCCGTGAAATCGGTACGACAAAGCCATGCTACATCACGCAAGGGCTGGGCGTGCAGCGACACGCCAATGGCGAGCAGACCTCTCGCGCTATCCCGATGCTGTCGATCTTGACGGGTAATCTGGGGTTGCCGGGCACCAGCCCGGGAGCACGCGGCGCTGATTCTTCGCTTGGCGAAGCCGGGTTGCCGACGGGAACCAATCCGGTGAAAACGTTGATTTCGTTTTTCTCGTGGAGCGACGCGATTGACCGTGGCACGGAATTAACAGCACTCAAAGACGGGGTGCGTAACAAGGACAAGCTTGATGTGCCGATCAAATTTTTGTGGGTGACGCAGAGCAATACGCTGATCAATCAGCATTCGGATTCAAACGCAACGCACAAAATTTTGCAGGACGACAAGAAGTGTGAGTTTATTCTGGTTGTCGATAACCAAATGACGCCTTCGACACGCTATGCAGATATTTTACTTCCCGATGTCACCAGCTTCGAGATGTGGGATTTGACGGCGGACGGTTATTCTTCCGGTATCCTGAATTTTATGATCAGTGTGCAACCGTCGATCAAACCATTTGAGGAAGCGCGTCCGCTTTACGATGTTTGCTGCGATTTGGCGAAACGCTTCGGTATCGAAAAAGAATATTCCGAAGGGCGCACTACCGAACAGTGGGCGGAATTTCTTTACAACAAAACGCGCGAAAAATATAAAGACCAGTTGCCCGATTACGAAACATTCAAGAAAAAAGGCATGGTGCGCGTCAATACGAATCGCGATAAAGGGATTGGCTTAAAAGCGTTTCGTGACGATCCCGGTGCGAATCCACTGAAAACGCCGTCCGGGAAAATTGAAATTTATTCTGCGCGCCTTGCCGATATCGCCAAGAAATGGACGTTGCCGAAAGGCGATGTGATTACGCCGTTGCCACAGTACGTCGCAACCTGGGAAAGTCATCTTGATCCTAAAACCAAGCAGTTTCCGCTGCAGATGATCGGGCATCATACCAAAGGACGTACGCACAGCACTTATCACAATATTGATTGGTTACGCGAAGTCGTTCCCGATGAAGTCTGGATCAATCCGGTAGACGCTCAGAAACGTAATATTGTAGCTGGCGATAAAGTACATATCTTCAATGAGCGCGGTATGGTCGAAATGGCGGCAAAGGTAACGAACCGAATTATGCCGGGTGTTGTAAGTATTCCACAGGGCGCGTGGTACAAGCCGAATGAAAAAGGTGTGGATGTCGGCGGAAATGTGAATACGCTGACCAGCTTGCGCCCATCGCCACTTGCCAAAGCGAATCCACAACATACCAATCTGGTGGAAGTCAAGAAAGTATCAGGAGACCGGTCATGAAACAATTAGGATTTTTTATCGATACCAATAAATGCACCGGCTGCAAAACTTGTCAGATTTCCTGTAAAGATCTCAAAGATCAGCCGGTAGGCATGAATTTTCGTCGTGTTTACGAATATGCAGGCGGCGGCTGGCGTCAGGAGGGTAAAGCATGGCGCCAGCAAATATTTGCTTATTATGTTTCGGTTGCATGTAATCACTGTACCGATCCGGTCTGCACTAAAGTATGTGAGCCGAAAGCGCTGATGAAACGTGAAGACAATGGGCTGGTCATTCTCGACGAGAGCAAATGCACGGCCTGTATGGCATGCGCCAAAGCTTGCCCATACGGTGCGCCACAATTTAACGAAGTTAAAAAGAAAATGAGCAAATGCGATGGTTGTATTGATCGCATTGTGCAAGGCGGTCAGCCGGTGTGCGTTGAATCGTGTACGCAACGAGCGCTTGATTTTGGTGAAATTGATATGTTGAAGAGAAAATATCCCAATGGTCAGCATATTGCGCCATTGCCGGATCCGTCCTGGACGCAACCGAATCTTCTGGTGCGTTCTGGAAGAACGGCACGGCCGTTTGGCGATGAGAAAGGCAGCGTGCAAAACTCAAAAGAAGTATAAAAATAAGCGGTTTCTTTTTTTATAACGGGCGACATAACGCGTTGCCCGTTATTTTTAAATCGAACCAGCTTAGTTTCTGGGTATCCAAGGATTCAACCAGGTTTATCGGGAATGGCGTTGAAGTATGTCGGCGATCGATCCTTTCTTCTTTCATGCAAATATGGGGCAAGGAAAAAAGCAAAATGCATTTTGCGCAACTCGGTTTATTCTGGTGTTGAACTTCCGATTGCAGAAACTTGCTGTGTCGGATTATTTCCCAATACAGAACCGGCTGAAAATTTCGCCGAGCAGATCGTCGGCACTGAATGCGCCGGTAATTTGTGCGAGCGCTTCCTGGGCACGACGCAAATGTTCGGCGGCAAGCTCTGGAAGCGGGCGCTCCTGATGCAGCACAGCTTTGGCGTCATTTAATTCTTCAAGGGCGCGAGTCAATGCGGCAACGTGGCGTTCCCGGGCAAGGAAAGTATTTTCGGTTGCCGGTGCGGCATGGACGCACCGAAGCATGAGCGACTCGAGTTCAGGTATGCCCGCGCCGGTTTTGGCGGAGATTAAAACTATTCCGGCGCATATCAATTGATTGTACGAGGTGTTGATATTTTGGCGTGCGGCAGTAAGCGCATCTGCCGACAACAGATCGGTTTTGTTGTATACGAGAATGCGCGGCATCGCTTCCGGCAGACGTTTAAGAATCGCAATGTTTTCATCAGAAATTTCATGGCCGGTATCGTGAATATCAAGCAGCAAAAGCGCAATATCGGCACGATCAATCGTTGCCCAAGTACGCGTAATGCCGATTTTTTCGACAGCACTTTCCGCGTCGCGCAAACCAGCGGTGTCGATAATTGTAAGAGGAATGCCAGCAACGGCGATTTGTCGTTCGATGGTATCGCGGGTTGTTCCCGCCTCGGGCGTGACGATGGCCGCTTCTTCCTGCGCGAGATAATTGAGCAAACTCGATTTGCCGACATTGGGCGCGCCGATCAGAGCGACGGTCAAGCCTTCACGCAGCATGGCGCCAATGCGGGCGTTCCGGCAAAATGTGTCGAGATCGCACCATAGTTGCGTAATGCGATTTTGCACCGCATTGCCCAATATGCCGTCAAGCTCCTCTTCAGGAAAATCAAACGTTGCCTCGATGTGAACACGGATGTTGATTAACTCCTCGACAAGATGATTAACCCGTCGGGAAAATTCGCCGGTCAAGCTACGCGCGGCGGCGCGCGCGGCGGTGTGCGTGGAAGCATTGATCAGGTCAGCGACAGCTTCGGCCTGGGCAAGGTCGAGCTTGTCATTTAAAAAAGCACGTTTGGTAAATTCGCCCGGTTCGGCGATGCGTGCTCCTAATTCGACGCAACGGGCAAGCAACGCACGCATTACGGCATTACCGCCATGGCCATGCAGTTCGAGAACATGCTCGCCGGTATACGAGCGCGGCGCGGTAAAATAAAGCGCGATGCCTTCATCGATGACCTGACGCGCACCATCTAAAAAAGGCGTGAACACGGCATAGCGGTCAAGTGGTTTTTCTCCGCAGATGCCCGCGATAAATGCATCAAGATTATTGCCGGAGATGCGCACAATGCCCACACCGCCTTTTCCGGGCGGTGTGGCAATGGCGGCAATTGTATCGGTAGCGCGCATGATGTAGCGCAAAAATAAATATTAGTTTTTTGTCGAGGCTTCGCGCTCAAGCAGGCGGTTCATATGCCACTGTTGGCCGATCTGGAACAGGTTGCCGACAAACCAGTACAACACTAACCCGGACGGGAAAAAGATGAACAGTACCGCAAACATAACCGGCATCAGCTGCAACATGCGTGCCTGCATCGGATCAGTGACCGGCGTCGGCGATAGCTTCATCTGCAAAAATGCGGACAGTGCATAAAGCGCCGGTAAAATGAAATAGGGGTCCGGCGCGGAGAGGTCGGTGATCCAGCCTAGCCATGGCGCATAACGCAACTCGGCAGCGGAAAGCAACACCCAGTACAATGCGATGAAGAACGGCATTTGTACGAGAATCGGTAGGCAGCCGCCCAACGGGTTGATTTTTTCCTGCTTGTACATTTCCATCATTTTAAGCTGCAACTGCTGCTTGTCTTCTTTGAATTGCTCCTGCAACGCTTTGAGTTTTGGCGCAACCACCCGCATTTTGGCCATTGAGCGCGCTGCCGCGGCATTGAGCGGGAAGAAAACCAGACGGATGATGACAGTCATGGCGATGATAGCCCAACCCCAATTACCGATCAGGCTGTGCAGAAAATTCAGGAGCCAGAACATCGGCGCGGCGATGACCGTGAACATGCCGTAATCGACAACACGGTTTAAGTCTTTGGCAATGCCTTTGAGCGTATCTTGTTCCTGTGGTCCGGCGTAGAGCGGCACGGTGATTTCCGAGCTTTGTCCGGGGGCGATGGTGCCGAACGGCAGAATCATCCCCGCTGAATATTTACCATTGCCAATACTACGGGCAAAGAAGCGGCGGTCGGCTTGGTTGTTGTCGGGCAGCGCCCACGCCGTGACAAAATAATGCTCAATCATGGCAACCCAGCCGTTATTATTTTCCGGCGTATAGGGCAATTTGCGTGAGGAGTCGGCGGCGATCTTGTCCATTTCGTCGAAATTGACCTTGGCGAATTTATTGTCTTCGTTGTAAACCACTGGGCCGATGTAAGCGGATGGCGCCATGGCGTTGCGTTTGCTTGCCTCTTGGCGGTCGCGGGTAAACTGGAAATAAGCGCTGGGCGTTTGTTCAGCGCCTGAATTATTCTGGATTTTGTAGCCAACGTCGATAAGATAGCTGTCACGATGGAAAGTAAATATTTGCTCGACACGGTTACCATCGGAAGCGGTCGTGCCGAGTTTAAGTTGAAACTGATCTTCGTCGTTTTTTAATTCGCGTTGTTCGCTTAACACCTGATATGGTGAATGATGGTTGGGCAAGCCGTTGCCGATCAGTCCGGTCTGCGCGATCAAATAACGCCCATTCTCGCGTTGCATGACTTGATACGGCTTGCTTTTATCAAAGGAGTCCGGCTGCTTGAGCAGCGCCATATTAGCGATGACGCCGCCGAGCGGATCGATTTCTACCGTATATAAATCGGTTGTGATCTTGATCAAAGGGCGGTCAGGCTGGGCGTTCATGCCGGTTTGCGCGGAGGAAACCTCCGTGGTGCCGGGGATATCGGCATTGCTTTGAGGCGATGATATTTGTCCGGTCGGAACATCAGCAGGTGTTGCCGGAAGCGTGGTTTCAACAGCCGGCGGGTTTTTTAAACGTTGTTCCTGTTGCCAGGCTTCCCACAGAAAAAGCGCCGAAAAAGCGAATAAACCGAAAAGTACCAGACGTTGAAGATCCATAGAGACAACCGTTTAACAGGGAAAACCGCAGTGGCGGTATGATACATAAAAAGAAAGGACGATCCGCGTAAGCATATGCGGAATCTAAAGCGAATGCCCATGATGCTGCGTATCCGCGCAGCGGCAAGGGTGACGCCAGTCGTCCGGTACGGGATCAATTCCGCCCGGATGCAATGGATGGCAACAGCTAAGCCGACGGACCGATAGGCATAAGCCGCGCCAGACTCCGTGTTGACGGATCGCTTGCTGTGCGTATTCCGAACAGGTGGGATAAAAACGACAATGTCCGGCCCCAAGCAACGGACGCAAACAGATTTGGTAAAACCGGATCAAAAAAAGCAAGACATATTTCATATAGGCTGCCTTTTTTATAGGCCCGTTACAAGCTTGGATAACAACATTTCCGCTTCGGCGGTGGCGGTATCAATTTCCGAGCGCATGACTTTGATTTTGATGCGTACGATAACATCGTAATGGCTTAACGGGATGCGCAAAGCCCGCAACGCAACACGCACCTTGCGTTTGAAGCGATTGCGATCCACCGCGCGCGGCAATGATTTTTTGCTGACGATAAAACCGACGCGCCCGATATCGGGCAATTCCGCCGGCGCAAAAATAATCTGGACGAAATGACCGGCACGACGCTTACCCCGTTCAAAAGTGCGGGCAAATGCTTTGGGACCGGACAGTCGGTACCGCGCTTCGCCCCGCAGACGGAAACAGGGCAAACCTGCCCCGCGATCGACGGCCACAATGTATGCCGCGCATCAAGGCCTCAAACGGCGAGGCTGGCACGTCCTTTACGGCGGCGGGCGGACAAGACTTTACGACCGCCTGCGGTGCTGTTACGGGCACGAAAACCGTGTGTACGGGCGCGGCGGAGTTTGGATGGCTGGTATGTTCGTTTCATAACTGCTTTCGTTTTTGAAATCTGAAAATAGCCAACTATTAAAACGCGTTCATGAGGGGTTGTCAATATCAAGCAATGGTTTTTCAATGGTTGATTACTTGCGAGTAGTACGCCTGTTTTTTTATGTCGGACAACGCGCTTTTTCGAGTATCCCACGGCTGCATGGTAAACTACCCGACTTTCAATACAGTTACACGTTCAATGGTTATCATGCGTCGCGTGGCTGTTTTTCTGTCTGGAGGTTTTTTGTGTTGATTGGAACTGCATACGCTCAGGCGGCGGGTGGTGCCGCCCAGGAAAGTTCATTGTTGGTGTCGTTGGCGCCCATGATCCTGATTTTTGTTGTTTTCTGGTTTTTGCTGATTCGCCCTCAGCAAAAGAAAATGAAAGAACACCGCGCAATGCTTGATGCGCTGCAGACCGGTGAAGAGGTAGCCACCGCCGGCGGCATTATCGGGCGCATCGGCAAAATCGAAGAAAGCATGATCACATTGCAGATTGCCGAAGGCATTGACGTGCTGATTCAGCGCGGCACGATTTCACAGTTGCTTCCCAAAGGGACGATTAAAACGTTTTAGTGCATACGGCGCGCCCTGACAGATGCGCCGTTTTAAGATCGTCATATTTACCCGATCAGATTTTCTTATTATGAATCGTTATCCCGCTTGGAAATACGCGCTCATGGTGTTTGCCATAGTGCTTGGCGCGCTTTATTCCGCGCCGAATCTTTTTCCGATTGATCCGGCCGTTCAGGTGTCATCGACCAAATCCGCGACCAAGGGCGATGAAGTATTGCTTGGCCAGGTCAAAGAGGTGCTGGACGCGGAAAATATCGTTTATGAAGAGGGCTTTGTCGACCCGGTCGGCGTCAAAATCCGCTTTAAAAGCGAAGACACGCAAACGCATGCCAAAGATGTGCTGGAGAGAAAGTTCGGCGAAGAAAACTATACCGTCGCTTTGAACCAGATTTCCGATGTGCCGGGTTGGATGGAGAAAATCGGCGCCAAGCCATTGAATCTCGGCCTTGATTTGCGTGGCGGCGTACATTTTTTGCTTGAAGTGGACATGAAAGGCGCGATGGAAAAAGCGGCGGATCGCTATGCTACCGATTTACGCACTTTTTTGCGCAACGAGAAAATCAGCAACCGCGGCATTGTGCGTGAAGGAGATACGGTTGCGATGCGGTTTACCGATGCCGGTATGCGTGATCGTGCCCGCGATAGAATTCGTCAGGCGCATCCTGAATTGATTCTGTCGGATCAGTCGTCGGGCGATGAATGGCGCCTGGTTGCGCGCGTAAATCCCGATGAGGTGCGTAAAGTTCAGGAAAGCGCTATTTCACAGAACATTGTGACCTTGCGCAATCGCGTTGACGAATTGGGGGTGGCCGAGCCGATCGTGCAACAATCCGGCGCGGAGCGAATCGTTGTACAGTTGCCCGGTGTTCAGGATACCGCGCACGCGAAAGAAATTCTGGGGCGTACCGCATCGTTGGAAATCCGCATGGTCAATGACGATGCGGCGGCGCTGGAATCGGCGTTGCGTGGGCGTGTGCCTTACGGCAGCGATTTGTTCAAGGATCGAGACGGGACGCCGATTCTGTTGCAACGGCAGGTGGTGCTGACCGGCGATCGGATCAACGACGCGCAACCGGGATTTACGGATACGACGCAGGAGCCTGCCGTTATAGTACGCCTTGATAGCGCAGGCAGCCGGATTTTCAAAGACGTCACCCGCGAAAATGTCGGCAAACGCATGGCGATTGTGCTGGTCGAAAAAAGTAAGGCGGAAGTAATTACCGCGCCGGTGATTCGTGAGGAAATCGGCGGCGGTCGTGTACAGATTTCCGGATCGATGACATCGCGCGAAGCAAACGACATTGCGCTTTTGATGCGCGCCGGTGCGTTGGCGGCGCCGATGGAAATCGTTGAGGAGCGTACCGTTGGCCCATCTTTGGGGAAGGACAATATTGAGCGCGGCTTCAAATCGGTGGTTTGGGGTTTTGCGGCCCTGATTCTGTTTATCTGCATGTATTACATGGGAATGGGCGTTATCGCCGGTATTTCATTGTCGGTCAACGTGATGTTGTTGGTTGGGCTGCTCTCAGCGTTGCAGGCAACATTGACATTGCCGGGCATTGCCGCTATTGCGTTAACCATCGGTATTGCCATCGACTCGAACGTGCTGATTAACGAACGGATACGCGAAGAATTGCGTTGGGGCGCGTCGCCGCATATGGCAATCAGCGCTGGCTATGAGCGCGCCTGGGCGACAATTCTGGATTCAAACATTTCCAACTTGATCGCTGGCCTCGCGTTATTTATCTTCGGTACTGGACCGGTGCGCGGTTTTGCCGTAGTACATTGTCTCGGGATCATGACTTCCGTATTTTCCGCCGTGTTTGTTTCCCGCGGGCTGGTGTCGTTGATGTATGGTCGTAAAAAGCATCTGGAAAAAATCTCGATCGGACAGGTCTGGAGGCCGCCGGTCGAAACATTGGCTGCTAATTTTGCGGCACCGGACGGCGCCAAAATCAACAATCCGAAAGAAAACAACGGATCGGCGCTTACCGGCCTGACAGATTAGCCTGATAAATTCAAGGATCATTCATTATGGAGTTTTTCCGGTTTACCAAAGACATTCCTTTCATGCGCCATGCGAAGGTGTTCAACATCATTTCGGCGATTGTCTTTATTTTATCGGTATTTTTTCTTGCCTATCGCGGATTGAATTTTGGCGTCGATTTCAAAGGCGGTACCGTGATGGAAGTGCATTACACGCAGCCTGCCGATCTGAAAACAGTACGCGAAGCGGTGGATTCGTTGCAATTCGGCGAATACACGGCACAACTTTTTGGTTCGGCGAATAACGTGTTGATTCGCTTACCGTTGAAAGAAGGTGTTTCCAGCGCCCAGCTTTCCGAACGGGTGATGAGGGCCTTGCAGGAAAAAGATCCCAGCGCTTCGCAGCAACGGGTGGAATTCGTCGGCCCGCAAGTGGGCAGCGAACTTTATCATAAAGGGTCAATGGCGTTGCTTATGGTGGTGCTCGGTATCGTCGCCTATTTATCGATGCGTTTTGAATGGCGGTTTGCCGTGGCGGCGATTATTGCGAACTTGCACGACGTTGTGATCATTCTTGGATTCTTTGCGTTTTTTCAATGGGAGTTCACGTTGCCGGTATTGGCGGCGATCCTTGCAGTGTTGGGCTACTCTGTCAACGAATCGGTCGTGGTCGCCGACCGGATCCGGGAAAATTTCCGAAAATTGCGCAAAGCAAGTGTGCCACATGTGATCGACAGCGCGATCACCAGCACCATTTCTCGTACCGTGATCACCCACTTTTCGACGCAATTGATGGTGGTGTCGATGCTGATTTTTGGCGGCGAAGCGCTGCATTATTTTTCCATCGCGTTGACCATCGGTATTTTGTTCGGTATTTACTCGTCGGTGCTGGTGATGTCGCCGCTTGCCATGTGGCTCGGTGTTTCCCGCGAAAATCTGGTGAAACCCGAACGCAAGACGGGCACGCTGGAGGATCAAAAAATATTGCCTTGATCCATTGTCGATCTAATCCGTCGTTGTTGTGCAGCAGATGATCACCACACTTATCTACGGTTTTCTGACGCTCGACGATACGCTGGCAGTATTTGTCGCGCAACATGGGCATTGGGTGTATCTGCTGCTGTTCGCGATTATTTTCATTGAAACAGGGCTGGTAGTTTTTCCGTTTTTGCCCGGTGATTCATTGCTCTTTATCGCGGGCACGTTGGCTGCCACGACGACGCTTAATGTTCATATTATTGTGCCGCTGTTGATGGCTGCGGCGATTATTGGCGATTCGGTGAATTACATGATCGGGCGCAAGATCGGTGAACGGGTTTACACTTGGAGAGATTCACGTTTTTATAAGCGCGCTTATCTTAAGCGCACGCAAAGGTTCTATGAAAAATATGGCCATGCCACAATTATCATTGCCCGCTTTGTACCGATCGTGCGCACGTTTGCCCCGTTTCTTGCCGGCGTGGTCGCGATGTCGTATCCTCGTTTCCTGACCTACAACATTATCGGCGGTGTTTTATGGGTTGGCTTGTTGGTGTACCTCGGTTATTTCTTCGGCAATATCCCTTTCATCAAAGACAACCTGTCGTTTTTTGTGATCGGCATCGTCGTAATTTCAGTAATTCCGATAGTCGTTGCTTATGTCAAGGAAAGGCGCGCGGGTGCCTAGCTTTTTCCCTCATAAAAATTTTTGTGCGATCATCATCGAAAGATTGCTATGCCAAATTTATCTTTAGAGCATGTGGCTTTATCTTCACGGGTATTCAAGGGAAAAGATGTGTTTGTTTTAACAATTGCTTTTTCTGTCAATGAGCCTCTTGTTTTTGATGTCAACATCGCTGTTGATATCGCCGATATAAAAACCGGCGAAATACTTGAACGTTATGACGCAGCTTCTACCGGCTGGGATATCAGTTGGTTACCTCACGGCGCTTATGAAATACATATGATGGCTCCGCAGATTAATCTCCCGAAAGGACATTATGAGTTGCGGATAGCTGCGTTGCATCGTATTGGGCTAAAAGAGGTGATCGACAGCAGAGAGACGCTTTCGTTTATCGTCAAAGAAGATTTGTCTTCGGAAAATATCACACAATTTTCTTGGCAACTTCAAAGCAAGCCCGGAACCATGCCTGTTGAGAAACTGGCATGGCGGCGCGGCAGTGGAGACTGGTTTTCAAAACATTTTGACCATGAAGTGCGTACGATCACTAGCTATCTTTTGGGTAATTCTCCATTGTTGAAAGGGAAAGTACTCAATGTCGGTTGCGGTGACGGCACCACGGATCTTGGCATTGCTTTGCGTGTACAGCCGGAAGAGATGGTGGGTGTGGATCCGTTTTGTCTCTATGAGCGCTTATCCGAAGTCATAAGGCAGGCCAACATGCCGTTGGAAAAACTGCCGGAAAATTTACGGTTTTTACCGGCAGACGCAAATGCTCTTCCTTTTCCTGATGATTATTTTGATGTTGTATTGTCGTGGGGGTCTTTGGAACATATTGTCGGTGGTTATCTTCAGGCGTTCTCCGAAATCCAGCGCGTATTAAAGCCAGGGGGATTGCTTATGGCGCATCCAGGGCTTTTTTATTCTGATATAGGCAATCATCTTGGTGAATTTCAGTTTGCCCGCGACGAACCGTACGTGCATCTGAAGCACTCCCGTGAATGGCTGAAAGAAAAAATATTGGCCAGCGAACCGGACAGGATTGACCGTTACGGGGATGACGGAACGTCGATGCAGTATTGGCAGTGGTTTACTGAACTCAATCCAATTACAGTTGATCTTTTTGAGCAACAACTGCGGGAAAGAAAATTCGAACCATGGCGTGTTGCCTTGAGAACACACGATCTTGTGGAATACACGCCTGAACTTCAGAAATACTCGTTTGTTGATTTGGCAGTCGGCGAACTTTACGTTTCTGCGTATAACCGAAAAGATAGGAAATAGGTGAGAAGTGGCCCTGTATATCTGTACAGAAATCTTCCGAAGTTAGGTGGATTCTCCGCTGCTAAGCCGCGATGTTTTGCGGCAGTTGGTTGAAGTAAACC
>QMCE01001061.1_pt1 | contig 20931 bp, 30 predicted proteins | sample 1821851 | NCBI WGS metagenome assembly QMCE01 (sample SAMN09453174, study PRJNA476694) | Termite gut metagenome, whole genome shotgun sequencing project. | isolation source: worker | host: Odontotermes sp. | place: South Africa:Pretoria | collected 2016-01-28 | reverse complement strand
GCGGGAAAATCCAGGCGTTTCAGACGCTGGGCAACGGCGTTCGCGGCCTGTTCGCTCAAGGCGTAGGTGGTTTGCACCGCGTAGCCCCGGGCGGAGATGGGCGTGAGTTGCGGCGGGGCCGGGGGGATGGGCGCGGGCTCCGGCTCAGGCGCGGCCTCTTCCGGCGGCGTTTGTTGGGCCAGGGTTTCCGGGGTCAGGAAGATGTCGGCCGCGTCCTCGTTGCTCGGGGCGTTTTGCGAGCGGAGGTCAATAAAAATCGTCCGCCAGAGCGCGGCGGCCGGACCCAGCGCGTCAAGAGGCTGGGTCGGCGCGACCGGGGTTTCGGGAGAGCCGGCGCCGACTTCCTCCACCGCCATGACCGGCCTCTCGTCGGCGCGGCCTATAAATTTTTCGAGGCGGGTGATGAACTGGCGTCCCAGGGAACTTTCCAGCAAATAGCCCCGCCCTATGAAAATGCCCACAATGAATACCCACACCAAAACAAAAAGCAAGATGAGGGTTTGAAAAAACCAGTTAAGCCCCGAACGCCCGCCTTTTTTCTCCGGCTTCTTTTTCGCGCCTCCAAGGGCTGGGCGGGACTTGAGGGGCTCGCCCTCCGCCCTCACCTCTTCAATATTTATGGGCGCGGCGAAATCCGCCGGCGCGGGTTCCCCCGCCCCGGATTTGGGGCGCGGGGTATAGTCCGCCGTCATGAATTCATCCACCACGGCCAGGGCCTGGTCGCGTTTGGATAGTTTCGGCGCGTCTTCCGGGGGCGCTTCCGCCTCGTTTATTTTGGATGAAGAGTCGGTCAATAGCCGGGCTCCTGCTTTTGGGGGTTGCATCGGTAAACGCTGATTAATGAGAATTTTTGTTCTCCGGCCAGGCGTGAGAGCTTTTTAAGCGCAGTAATATTAGACATATTTCGAGCATTAAAAAGCGCGAACAACAACGCCAGAGGCTTTACCATTAATCAGTCCTTACATTGCATCAGGCGATTCAACGCCGAGAAGGCCTAAGGCCTTTTTCACCATGACCCTGACGGCGCGGGCGAGGGCCAGCCGCGCGGCGGCCACTTTTTTGTCGTCCGCCGCGATGCGGTGCTTGCTGTAATAGTGGTGAAAAAGCCGGGCCAGATTTGTGAGATAGGCCGTCAAATGATGCGGCGCGTGTTGGGCCGCCGCCGCCTGGATCAGCTCGGGGAAGAGGCTCAGGTGTTTTATTATGGCCGTTTCTTCCGGTTCGGTCAAAAGCGAGAGGTCGGGCGGGCCGTCTGATTCATAAGTTGAGGCCTGGCCAGCCGCGGTAAGGTTGGGACTGTGTGCTGCCCGCAGAATGCTTTCGATGCGCGCGCCGACGTATTGCACGTAATAGACAGGGTTGTCCCTGGTCTGGCTCTTGGCCAGATCGATGTCAAAATCCAGGGGGCTGTCCGGGCTGCGGGTGAGGAAGATGAAGCGGGCCGCGTCCGCGCCCGCCTCCGCGACCACTGAGGCCAGGGTCACGAATTCGCCGGCGCGGGTGCTCATGGCCACGGTCTGCCCGTCCCGGATGAGGTTCACCAACTGCACCAGAAGCACGTTCAGGGTGTTTGGATCGCGGCCGAAGGCGCGGGCCGCCGCCTTGAGGCGCGGCACGTAGCCGTGGTGGTCGGCTCCCAGGACGTTGATGAGCTCGCCGAAACCGCGGGCGTACTTGTTGAAATGATAGGCTATGTCGGCGGCGAAATAGGTCATGTCGCCATTCGATTTTATCAGCACCCTGTCCTTGTCGTCGCCCAAGGCTTCGGAGCGGAACCACAGGGCCCCGTCCTTTTCGTAGATCTGGCCCCGCTCCTTCAAATCGGCCAGGGCTTTGGCCACCTGGTCTTCTTTGTAAAGCGAGCTTTCCCGGAACCACAGGTCGTGCGAAACGCGGAAATTTTTCAGATCCTGGACGATCCCGGCGCTTATGCGTTTTTCCGCGAAATCGCTCAATTCGGCCTCCGCCTCTTCGCGGGGGCGGGAGAGCAGGGCCGGCCCCTTTTCCGCCCAGACTTCTTTGGCCAGTTCCATGATGTATTCGCCGCGATAGTGGTCTTCGGGAAATGGTTCCGTGGAGCCCCCCAGTTCCAGGAGGCGGGCGTAGACCGAGGCCCCCAGGATGCGCATCTGCCGCCCGGCGTCGTTCACGTAGTATTCGCGCGTAACCTTGTAGCCCGCGTATTCCATGACCCTGGCCAGGGCGTCGCCGATGGCCGCGCCCCGTCCGTGGCCCACGTGGAGGGGGCCGGTGGGGTTGGCGGAGACGAATTCCACATTCACCGAAAGGCCTTTGGGTTCGCCTTTGCCAAAATCGTCCCCGGCCGCGATGAGTTCCCCCAGGGCCTGGGCCCACCAGGCGAGGGAGAGGGTGAAATTCAAAAAGCCCGGCCCCGCCTTCTCCATTTTTTCAATAAAACCTTCGCTGTTGTCGATTTCGGCCATGATGCGGTCGGCCAGATCGGACGGTTTTTGGCGGAAAATTTTGGAAGAGGCCAGGGCCGCGTTGCTGGCCAGGTGGCCGTGGGCGGGGTCTTTGGGTTCCTCCACCACGAAATTGGGGAGGGGCGCGGAGAGCTTCTCCTGTTGAGCCAGGGCCGCGAGGGCGTCGTGTATTTTTTTTCTGAGCATTTGTTTCATACAAAAAACTTTCATTCGTCTGATTTAATGGGAATGAAGATTAATGAGGATTTTTGTTCTCCGGCTAGGCGCGAACGCTTTTTAAGCGAGAGGATACTTAGACGTATTTCGAGCATTAAAAAGCGTTCGCAACAACGCCAGAGGGCAAAAAGGCCATTAATCAGTCCTTACTTAGGAACAGGAGAGCTTCCTCCACCGTAAGATTATCGCAAAGGGTGATGGGGTGAACCCGTCCGCCTTCGAGCCCCATCGCCCTGGTGACGCTCACCCCGTTGGCCTCGGCCCAGTCCAGGAAATCGGCCAGGGTGAAAAGATGGATATTGGGCGTGTCGTGCCAGGAGTGCGGCAGGCCCCGCGTGGCGGGCATACGCCCCCGCACGGCCAGATCGAAGCGCACCCGCCAGTGGCCGAAATTGGGAAATGAGACTATGCCGCGCCGCCCCACCCGCAGCATTTCCTTCAAAAGGACCATAGGATTTTTGAGGGTCTGGAGGGTGCTCTCCAAAATCACGTAGTCGAAACTCTGGTCGGGAAAATCGGGGAGGCCGAGGGTCAGATCAATATTCAAAACCGGGACCCCCCGGTCAATGCAATTCATGACCGCCGAGGCGGAAAGCTCCACGCCCTGGCCCCGCACATTAAGTATTTTTATGAGCTGGGAGAGGAGTTCCCCATCGCCGCAGCCCAAATCCAAAACCGTGGAATTTTTGGGGATTTCCTCCAAAATAACCCGGTCCTGCCAGCGGCCGCCCTGGCTCGGCGCGGCGTCGTAGGCGGCCACCATTTCCATGAGCCGGGCCAGGAGCGCGGGGTCTAAATTTTTGGCCGCGAAATTTTTAAGGTCGTCTATTTCCATATATATATTTTTTTGCCTTCGTCGTAAAGTTCGTAATCGGGCAAAAAATGTCATTTTTGCCCAATGGGCGAGTGAATTGGCGCTATTTCAGGTCGCCGCGCTCGACCTTTTGCATTGAGAATTGCGATGGCTTTTAATGGCGCAAAAAACTGCCTACGAGGCGGCTCGTGGTTTCGGTTTCCACCAAAAAAGCGTCGTGGCCGTAGCGGGACGGCACCTCGACGTAGGTCACGGGCCGCCCGGCCCGGCAGAGGGCCGAAGCCAGTTCGCGGCACAGCTCCGGCGGAAAAAGCCAGTCGGACGAAAACGACACCACCATAGTCTTCGATTTTATACGGGCGGCGGCGCGGGTCAGGTCTCCATCGGCGCGTTGAAGACGGCCAGCGCCGCCTTGCAGGTCGTCGTCCGCGCGTGAGAGGGCGGCCGCGCGGGTCAAGTCTCCATCGACGCGTTGAAGACGGCCAGCGCCGCCTTGCAGGTCGTCGTCCGCGCGTGAGAGGGCGGCCGCGCGGGTCAGGTCTCCATCGGCGCGTTGAAGACGGCCAGCGCCGCCTTGCAGGTCGTCGTCCGCGCGTGAGAGGGCGGCCGCGCTGCTCAAGTCTCCATCGACGCTCGACGCGGCGTCGTAATAATCCATAGCGCGGGTGATGTAGAGGTAGCTGTTGGGATCATAGCGGGCCACGAAGCTTTCGCCCTGATGTTTCAAATAGCTTTCCACCTCAAATTCCACCCCGGTGAGGGTGAAGTCGGGCCTGGCCTTGTCCTGAAGGCGGCGGCCGAATTTATGCCCCATGCTCTCTTCGGAAAGATAGGTGATGTGGGCCAGCATCCGGGCGGCGGCCAGCCCCATCAGGGGCGGCGCGGCGCCGTAATAGTTGCCGCCGTTGAAATTGGGATCGCCCACAATGGCGTGGCGGGCCACGGAATTGAAGGCCAGGCCCTGGGCGGTGACGCGGCTTCCGGCTGAAAGAACGATGAGGCGGCGCACCCTTTCCGGCTGGGAGAGGGCCATTTCCAGGGCCTGCTGCCCGCCCACCGAGCCGCCGACGACCGCGTACAGGGAGTCTATTCCCAAGCGGTCCAAAAGCATGAAGTGGAGCCGCGCCCAGTCGTTCACCGTGACCACGGGAAAGGATAGACCGTAGGGGCGCCCGGTTTCTGGATTTATGGATTGCGGCCCGGAACTGCCGTAGCAACTGCCTATGACGTTGGCGCAGACGACGAAGAAGAGTCGGGTGTCTATGGGTTTGCCGGGGCCCACGACTTCGTCCCACCAGCCCGGCTTGTTTTGGCGGTAGGAGCGCAGGGGGCCGACGGGGTCGGGGTTCCAGCCGGCCAGGTGGGCGTCGCCGGTCAGGGCGTGGCAGACCATGACGGCATTGTCTTTTTTGGCATTCAAGACGCCGTAGGTTTCGAATTCGATTTCCACCGGGGCCAGGGTTCCGCCGGAAGCCAGCTTCATGGGCGGGCCGTCCTGAAAAAACACGGCCTTTTGCGGCGCGACGAAGCCCACCGACTGGGGATGCTCCGGGCCGTGGACGGGGTTTTTCGAAGGGCCGTCAACGCTCATTAAAAATCAGCCTCACAAATTCGGGGTTAAAAAACTTGAGGTAAAAAACAAAGGTCCAGAGCAGCAACAAGATTACATTATATATGCCTTGCGGGACTTTGTCCATTTTTTAGTGCGCCGCCCGGCAGTTCTAATTATGGCCGCAGCGAGATGGCGTCGAGCGTGAAAAAACTTTTCAGATTCCTTGCGGCTCCACTCCGCCGCTTCGCGGCTCAAGTCGCCGCACGGAACTAAAAAGTATTTTCACGCTCTCCTTGGCTGGTCGGTTCTCGTCAATATGTACGCGAAAAATCTTCCAGTAAATTTTGATGCGGCGACGATTTTACCAAAAATAATCATCACCAAACAGAAAGCCGCCGCCCATATACATGACATGAGCGGCGGCTTTCTCAAAACAAGAAGAGCTGCTTCGATTTATTCGTCTTTTTTGGCTTCTTCGGCCTGGGCTTCGGCCTTGGCTTCCTCGGCGGGCGCCTCAATCGCGGGCGCGGCGGCGGCTTCGGCCTCCTGTTTTTTGGCGGATTGGGCCACGCGTTTGGCGCGGTCGCCGCTGGAGGCGGATTTGGCCTTTTTGGCCAGGGTCCCGCCGCCCACCTTGGCTTTGCTCTGGCCCTCTTTGGCCAGTTCCAAAATGACCATAGTGGCGGCGTCGCCCTTGCGGAGACCCATTTTCACCATGACGGTGTAGCCGCTCTGCCGGTCGCTGTAGCGGCCCGCCGCGTTCTCAAAAAGCTTGTCCAGAACTTCACGCTTCCTGATCACGGCCGCGGCCTGGCGGAAGGAGTGCAAATCGCCCTTGCCGTTCTTGGCCAGGCCAATCATCTTGTCGGCCAGGGGGCGCAGGGCCTTGGCCTTGGAGATGGTGGTGGTGATGCGGTCGTATTCGAACAGGCTGGTGACCATGTTGCGCAACATCGCGTCGCGATGGCTGGCCGTGCGGCCCAATTTTATTACGTTAGCTTTGCGGTGCCTCATAGCGTCATTCCTTTTTGCTCGCGGTCGGAGGCACGAAGCCATCGACTTTCATTCCCAGGGAAAGGCCCATTTCAGTGAGCACTTCCTTGATTTCGTTTAATGACTTGCGCCCGAAATTCTTGGTGCGCAACATTTCGCCTTCGGTTTTCTGCACCAGTTCGCCTATATAGAAAATATTGGCGTTCTTCAAGCAGTTGGCCGAACGGACGGACAGCTCCAGCTCGTCCACCGTGCGGGAAAAATTGTCGTTCTGCCCGGTCGCCTGCGTCTCTTCCGCCGGCAAATGGTGCATGGGCGCGTCTTCCTCAAAATTGATGAAGATGGTCAGTTGGTCTTTCAAAATCTTGGCCGCGTAGGCCACGGCGTCCTGAGGGGTCAGGCTGCCGTCCGTCCACACTTCCAGGGTCAACTTGTCGTAGTCGGTCTTCTGGCCCACGCGGGCGTTGGTGACCACGAAATTGACCTTGCGGATGGGCGAAAAAAGGGCGTCGATGGGAATTTCGCCGATCACCTGCTCGTCGGTGGGGCTTTTTTCGGCCGGGACATAGCCTTTGCCCATAGCCACATTCATTTCCATTTTCAGATGGCCGCCGCGCGCCAGGGTGGCGATGTGCCTGTCCTTGTTCAGGACGTCAACCTGGTGGTCGGTGATGATGTCGGCGGCCGTGACCTTTTTGGGGCCTTCCACGTCAACCCGCACCACGCGGGTCTGGGGCTGATGCAATTTCAAACGAACTTCCTTGAGATTCAGGATGACGTCGCTCACGTCCTCCAAAACCCCGGGAATGGTAGTCAGTTCATGCAGAACGCCTTCGATTTTCACGGAAACGATGGAGGCGCCCTGCAGGGACGACAAAAGAATCCTTCTTAAGGCATTGCCCAAAGTCAAGCCGAAACCGCGTTCAAGGGGCTCGCAGACGAACTTGCCGTAATTGGCGCCGCGATCATATTCCTCGATTTCGACTTTCTTCGGTTTTATCAAGTCTTTCCAGTTTTTATCCATACCCTCTCCCAGGAGATGTTCCAGGTTGTTTTCATGCGCGCATGAAGGGTTGTTGGAAACGCGGCCCGGTCGCAAGGCCGGGCCAGAAGAAAAAAAATCTCTTCAACTCCACTGCCGTCCGTCCGTCACACGCGGCGACGTTTGGGGGGGCGGCAACCATTGTGCGGAACAGGGGTCACGTCACGAATGAGAGTTACGTTGAAACCGGCGGACTGAAGACCGCGCAGAGCCGATTCACGGCCGCTGCCCGGACCTTTTATATAGACCTCCACCGTCCTCATGCCATTTTCCATAGCTTTTTTGGCGGCGTCTTCCACGGCGGTCTGGGCGGCGTAGGGAGTGGACTTGCGGGAGCCCTTGAAACCCTGAACGCCGGCGCTCGACCAGGCCACGGTGTTGCCGCGCGGATCGGTGATGGTCACGATGGTGTTATTGAAAGTGGCCTGAATGTGGGCGACCCCGACGGGGATGCTCTTCTTTTCTTTTTTCTTGCGGGTTCTGCGAACCGCTTTATTGGCGGACATATCTGCACCCTTTCACTGGAGGGGTTTTTTACTGGATCGAGGCGGTTATCAGGCGTTGAGGCCTTACGGGCTCAAGCGGCGGCCGCCTGCATCTTAACTGGCTCGGACGGCCATCTCAATAGAACAGCCGACAGGTACGGACCGTAACAGTCGCCGAGACCCTATTTCTTTTTGCCGACCACGGAACGGCGCGGGCCCTTCCTGGTTCTGGCGTTGGTATGGGTGCGCTGGCCCCGCGCGGGCAGGCCGCGGCGGTGACGAAGACCGCGATAGCAGCCCAGGTCCATGAGACGCTTGATGTTCATGGTGACGTCGCGGCGCAAATCGCCTTCCACCTTGAATTCGGTGTCTATTACGCGGCGGATGCGCGCCACTTCGTCGTCGGTGAGGTTATCGGACTTTACGCCGAAATCAACCCCGGCCTTGGTCAGGATGCTGTGCGCGCTGGAACGGCCAATGCCATAAATATAGGTCAGGGCAATTTCTATGCGCTTTTGACGGGGCAAATCTATGCCGGAAATCCTGGGCACCTGTCTAATCCTCCTTGCGGAATTTCTCCGCCATCCAAATCCATTTTTACTTTCGCCCCCACGGGCTTTTCAGCCAAGGGATATTTATGCGCTCCGCGAAGCCCAAAGCCGGCGGAGCCGCGCTTTCATCAAATGCAATCAGCCCTGACGCTGCTTGTGCTTGGGATTTTCGCAGATGACCCGCACCTCGCCGAAGCGGCGAATGATTTTGCACTTCATGCACATTTTTTTTACTGAAGAACGGACTTTCATTTCATCTACCTGTTTCAAAAGGTTGGGGAACTTGAGAAACGTGATTAATATGGCAAAAAGGCCATTAATCAGTCCCTACTTAAGAGCGGCAAAAATCCGCGCTTCAACTTCATCCACTTTGCCCTGGCCGTCAATGGCCCGCAAAAGACCGCGCCCGCCATACCAGGCGACCAGAGGGCTGGTCTGCTCGTGATAAACGGCGAGACGGTTCTTGATGGTTTCCTCGCGGTCATCGTCCCGCTGGTAAATCTCGCCGCCGCATTTGGGGCAGCGCCCGTCAGCCGGAGGCGGCGAAAAATCCACATGGAAGCCGGCGCCGCAACTTTTGCACATCCGCCGCCCGGCCAGGCGGCGCAAAAGGGCCTCGTCGGGAACCTCGATGCACACGCAGTGATCCACCTGACGGCCTGTGGCGGCGAGATTATCGCCCAGGGCTTCCGCCTGGGCCAAGGTCCTGGGAAAGCCGTCCAAAAGCGCGCCGGACTGGGCGTCCGCTTCGGAGAGCCTGCCGCCCACCAGGCGCACCACCAGCTCATCAGGCACCAAGGCGCCGGAATCCATGTATTTTTTGGCTTCCAGCCCCAGGGGAGTGCCCTCTTTCAGGTTGGCCCGAAAGATATCCCCCGTGGAAATATGGGGGATATTGAATTTGGCGGCTATGGCGCCCGCCTGCGTCCCCTTGCCCGCGCCTGGGGGGCCTAAAAGAATGATGATCATGGGCGGACCTCCAACTTTTGAGCTAAACGTATATTTTTATACAAAACACAAGCGTTTGTCAAGTTATTTTCTGTCCAAAAAATGATGCGTCACTCCGGCCGTATCGGCTCCGCTGGCGCTTAATTGCAAAAGTAAAGGCCAGTCTTAATTTTTGCAATTAGACATTAGCGGCGTATGCGCCCTCCGGCCGCCATGCCCGGCGCCATAGAGGCGCCGCCGCCGCTTTTCATAAAGCTTTCATAGTGCTGATTCATGAGGTGGCTCTGAATCTGGCTCATGGTGTCGATGGACACGCCCACCACGATGAGGAGGGCCGTGCCGCCGAAATAAAACTGGGCGTTGAAATATTCGTTGACGAAGGTCGGGAGCAGACAAATCAGGGAGACGTACAAAGCGCCCCACATGATGAGCCGGGTCAGGACCTTGTCGATGTACTCGGCCGTGCGCGCGCCCGGACGGATGCCGGGAATGAAGCCGCCCTGCTTCTTCATGTTTTCCGCCACGTCCGTGGGGTTGAAGGTCACGCCCGTGTAGAAATAGCAGAAGAAAACGATGAGGGCCACATAGAGAAGATTATAAAGCCAGTTGCCCGGCTGAAGAAAATCGGCGGCCCGCTGGAAATATTCGTTTTCGATGAAGGAAGCCAAAGTGGCCGGAAACATGATGAGGGAGCTGGCGAAAATCGGGGGGATGACGCCGGCCGGGTTCAGTTTCAGGGGCAGATGGGTCAGGCCGCCCTTCATCAGGCGGCGGCCCACCATGCGCTGGGCGTGCTGCACGGTGATGCGCCGCTGGGCCCTTTCGCAGAAAACCACGGCGGCCACGATCAAAAGTATGCCCGCCGCCAGGACTATGGCGCTGAAAACCGACATTTCGCCGGAGGATATCTGGCTGACTGTGGTGAAGACGGCGCTGGGGAGGCCCTCCACGATGCCGGCGAAGATGATGAGCGAGATGCCGTTGCCGATGCCGCGCTCCGTGATCTGTTCGCCCAGCCACATGATGAAGGCCGTGCCGGCGGTGAGGGTTATCATGGTCATGAGCCTGAACTCAAGGCCCGGCTCAATCACCACGCTGCCCGAACCCACCGTGGTCTGCTCCAGCCCCACGGCGATGAGGTAGCCCTGAAACAGGGAAAGCAGAACCGTGCCGTAGCGGGAATACTGGGTCAGCTTCCGCCGCCCGTCCCGCCCGCCTTCTTTTTTCAGGCGGGTGAAATGGGGCCAGACCACGGTCAGAAGCTCCACGATGATGGAGGCCGAAATATAGGGCATGATGCCCAGGGCGAAGACCGAAAAGCGGGAGAGGGCCTGGCCGGAGAACATGTCGAAGAGGCCCAGGATGGTGCCCTGGAAGCTTCGGAAGAGTTCGGCCAAAGCGACGCTGTTGACGCCGGGCGTGGGAATGTGGACCCCGATCCGGTAGACGGCCAACATAATCAGCACAAAAAATATGCGCTTCCGCAATTCAGGCGCGCGGCCGATATTTTCCATTCCGCCCAAAGCCAAAACAATTACCTCATTTCAAATCAAAGGGTCATGAGTTCCAGGCTGCCGCCGGCCTCTTTGACCAGTTGGGCCGCCTTTTCCGAAGCCGCCTGAACCTTGATGGTCAGGGCCTTGGAAAGGGAGCCTTTGGCCAGAAGCTTCACGGGCAGGCTGTCTTTGCGGATCAAGCCGGCGGCCGTCAAAACCTGGGCGTCGATGACGCTTCCGGCTTCGAAGACGTTCAAGGCGCCGACATTGACCAGGGCGTAGGTCTTCTTAAAGATGTTGGTGAAGCCGCGCTTGGGCAGACGCCTTTGGAGGGGCATCTGGCCGCCCTCGAAGCCGGGGGCGACGCCGCCGCCGCTTCTGGCCTTCTGGCCCTTGTGGCCGCGCCCGGAGGTCTTGCCCCAGCCGGAGGCTTCGCCCCGGCCGATGCGCCTGGGCTTTTTTTTGGAACCCGAAACGGGGCTCAAGCTGTTCAAGTCCATTATTATTCCTCAACCTTCACGAGGTAATTGACGGTATTCACCATGCCCCGGATGGCGGGGTTGTCGTTATGAATCACGGTGTGCCCGATGCGGCGCAGCCCCAGGGCCTTCAAGGTCCTGCGGTGGGCGGGAATGCGCCCGATGGCGCTGCCCGTCTGGGTGATTTTCAGCTGTTTCTGCATAATATTTTCCAGCCCTTCTAATGTCAGACGCGGAGACGCTCGGCGGGTATGCCCCGCTCCTGGGCCACGGTTTTGGCCCGGCGCATCTGCTTCAGGGCGTCGATGGTGGCCCGCACCACATTGTGGGGATTGTTGGAGCCTAAAACCTTGCTTAAAATGTCCTGCACGCCGGCGGCTTCCACCACGGCCCGCACCGGTCCGCCGGCGATGACGCCGGTGCCCTTGGCGGCGGGTTTAAGGAGAACCCGGCCGGCTCCGGTGTGGCCCAGAGCGGTGTGGGGCACGGTCGTGCCGGTCAAATCGACCGAAATCATGGTCTTTTTGGCCTGCTCCATGCCCTTGCGGATGGCTTCGGGCACTTCGTTGGCCTTGCCCAGGCCGAAACCCACCTGGCCCTTGCCGTCGCCCACCACCACGATGGCGGAAAAGGAAAAGCGGCGACCGCCCTTGACCACCTTGGCCACCCGGTTGATATGGACGACCTTGTCTATTAAATTTTGTTCTTCCGCTTCAGGCCTGTACACGCGAGCCCTCCATACCTTATATTAGTTAAAATATCAGTTAAAAATCCAGGCCGCCTTCGCGGGCGCCTTCGGAAAGGGCCTTAACGCGGCCGTGATACAAAAAGCCGTTGCGGTCGAAAACCACGCGGGTCAGGCCTTTGGCCTTCAAATCCTCGGCTATGGCTTTGCCCACGAGCTTGGCCGCCTCGGCTTTCTTCAAACCCTTGACGGAATCTTTCAGGGCCGGGGTCAGGGTGGAGGCGGAGGCCAGAGTGACCCCCTTCTCGTCATCAATAACCTGGGCGTAAATCTGGGCCACGGAGCGGAACACGCACAAACGCGGACGCTCGGCCGTGCCCAGCACCTTCCTGCGCACCCTGGCCTGCCTTCTCGCTCTGGCCGCCATACGAATATTGACCTTAGCCATTTTCCCCACCTCTTATTTGCCGCCGGCCTTGCCGACTTTGCGTATGATCTTTTCGCCCTCGTAGCGAATGCCTTTGCCCTTATAGGGTTCCGGCTTGCGCATGGCCCGTATTTTGGCCGCGACTTCGCCCAGAAGCTCTTTATCGGCCCCGGAGAGGGTTATTTTATTGGTTTTGGCGTCCACCTGGGCGCTGATGCCCTGGGGCAGCTGAAAATTCACCGGATGCGAAAAACCCAGGGAAAGTTTCAGGACGCTGCCTTCCACCTCGGAACGCCAGCCCACGCCGTTCACGTTTAAAATCTTGGTGAAGCCCGTTGAAACGCCCTGCACCATATTGTTGACCAGGGTGCGGGAAAGACCCCAGAGGGCCTGGCATTCCTTCGTCTGCTCCACGGGGGAGACCTGTACGCTGTCCGCCGCGACTTCCACGTTGATTTTGGGGTGAAGTTTGCGGGTAAGGGTGGTTTTGCCGCCGGTGACTTTTATTTCCGGGGCTTTCCATTCCACCTTGACCCCTTTGGGGACGGATATGGGCATTTTCCCTATTCTGGACATATCTACCTTCTTTTATCCGTTTTGGGCTTGCCCCTTCAAAGGGCAAGCTAAAACAATATCACGAATATAGTTCAAATGAAAGCCTTTATTTCCCGCCGACCGTCTCTCGCGAACGCTCGAGCCGAACATTCCCGCCCCGGCCCTGTACCAACTGTTACGCCATGCGCTCACTACGGACCGGATGCGAAGCATCCGGGGGTCCAGGGCTCCGCCCTGGTCCGGGGGTCCGGGGCTATGCCCTGGTCACCAGATGCGGCAGAGCATTTCGCCGCCCACGTTGCGGCGGCGGGCTTCCTTGTCGGTCATGACGCCGGAGGAGGTGGACACGAGGGCCACGCCCAGGCCGGAGAGAACCGGCTCGATGTCGGAGGCGCCCTGATAGACGCGGCGGCCCGGAGTCGAGATGCGGGCCAGGCCGTTTATGACCGGGGCGTTGTGATCGGAATACTTCAGGAAGATTCTGATCATGCCCTGCTTGTTGTCCTTCGAGACCTTGAAATTTTTAATGAAGCCCTCGTCCTTGAGAATGCGGACGATGGCGACTTTGATCTTGGAGGCCGGAACGTCCACCCGGTCGTGGCGGGCGATGAGGGCGTTCCTGACGCGGGTCAAAAGATCGGCGATGGGGTCTGTCATGCACATTATAATAACCTCCGGCCCTTCTTACCAACTGGCCTTGATGACGCCGGGAATCTCGCCGGCCAGGGCCATATTGCGGAAACAGATGCGGCAAAGGTTGTATTTACGCAGATAAGCCCGGGGGCGTCCGCAAATGGGGCAGCGCTTATACTCCCTCACTCCGAACTTGGCCGGACGGGCGGCTTTAATCATCATGGATTTTTTGGCCATGCTTTGAGGCTCCTCGAGGCTTAAGGCCTCTTTACTCCGTAAGTGAGCGTCTTGCCCGGCCAGGGGGGCCGGGGCGACAATATAAATGCTTAGTGCTGCTGGCCCGCTTTGCGGAAGGGCATGCCCAGCTCGGTCAAAAGAAAGCGGGCTTCCTCATCCGTTTTGGCGGTGGTGACGATGCTTATATTCAAACCCTTGATCTTGTCGATTTTATCGTAGTCAATCTCGGGGAAGATGATATGTTCCTTGATGCCCAGGGTGTAGTTGCCGCGCCCGTCGAAAGCCTTGGGGGAGACGCCGCGAAAGTCGCGCACGCGGGGCAGGACGATATTGATGAGCTTGTCCAGGAAAAAATACATGCGCTCGCGCCGCAGGGTGACGGTGACGCCGATGGGCATGCCTTCGCGCAATTTGAAGGCGGCGATGGAGCGGCGGGCCTTGGTGATGACGGCGTGCTGGCCGCTGATGGCCGAAAGCTCCTGGGAGGCGCTGTCCAGAATCTTGGCGTTCTGGATGGCTTCGCCCAAACCCATGTTCAGGCTGACCTTCACGACGCGGGGCACTTCGTGGACGTTTTTGTACTTAAATTCCTTCTGGAGCTTGGGGGCGACCGTCTGCTCGTAGAAATCTTTCATCCTGGGCATTTTGTTCTCCTGAAAACGGCTACCCTCGCGGGCGCTCCTTCGGGTCGGCCGATGAGCTTTAAAGCCTTTTTACTCGCGCTGTTTCAAATAGCGATTAATGAGTATTTTTGGTTGCCGGCGAGGCGGAAAATTTTTTTAAGCGGAGGAATACTTAGACGTATTTCGAGCATTAAAAAAATTTTCCAACAAAGCCAGCGGGCAAAAAGACCATTAATCAGTCCCTAACTATTCGTCGATCTGTTCCTTGCACTTTTTGCAAACGCGCACCTTCTTGGGCTTGTCCGAACCCACCTGGGGCACGAAGGCGTGGCCCACGCGGGTGGGGGCGTTGCACTTGGGGCAGAGGAGAGCCACATTGGAAATGTGGAGGGGGGCCTCTTTTTCGATCTTGCCGCTGGGGCCGCCCACGGAGGCGGGCTTGGTGTGGCGGGTGACCTTGTTCACGCCTTCCACGATAACGCGCAGGCGGTTTTTCTCGGCCAAAAGCTTCAGAACCTTGCCCACCTTGCCCCGGTTTTTGCCTGTGGTGACTTCCACGCGGTCATCTTTTCTAATATTGCATTTTGCCTTCATTATGATCACCTTAGATGACTTCGGGGGCGAGCGAAATAATCTTCATGAAACGCCGGGCGCGAAGTTCGCGGGCCACGGGGCCGAAGATGCGGGTGCCGATGGGCTCTTTGGCGTTGTTGATGAGCACGGCGGAATTGTCGTCGAACTTGATGAAGGAGCCGTCCACGCGGCCCACTTCCTTGGCGGTGCGCACCACCACGGCCTTCATCACGTCGCCCTTCTTCACTTTGGAACCGGGCAGAGCCTCTTTCACCGAGACCACAATGATATCGCCCAGGGAGGCGTAACGGCGGCGGCTGCCGCCCAGGACTTTGATGCAGTAAACCTGTTTGGCGCCCGAGTTGTCCGCCACGGTCAATCTGGTTTCCGGCTGAATCATGATTATCTCCAAACCCCGTTCGGGGGACAAGCCGCCGCCTCCACAAAACGGAAGCGGCGCGCGGTATGTCGAAATGCCTTTCCTTTAGGCGCGGCGCTCGACGATTTTGGTCAAACGCCACCTTTTGAGGCGCGACAGGGGCCGGGACTGGATTATCTCCACCGTATCCCCCATGCGGGCGCTGTTCTGTTCGTCATGGGCCATGAATTTGGCGCGGCGGCGGACATATTTCTTATAGACAGGATGCTTGATGAGCCGATTGACCAAAACGACGACTGTTTTATCCATTTTGTCGGAGACGACCACCCCGGTCATCACCTTGTTTAAGCGTCTTCCTTCTTCCACGGTCAGGCCTCACTGGGGGAGGACGAGAGCTCCCTGTTCTTGATTTCGGTTATGATGGTGCGGATGCGGGCCACGTCTTTTTTCACGTTTTTCACGCGCTTGGGGTTTTCCAGGGCGCTCGCGCCGCGCTGCATCTGAAGATTGAAGAGTTCCTCGCGCAGGCCCTCTTCCTTTTTGGTCAGCTCTTCGACCGAAAGAGTTCTGAGCTCCTTAATATCGTTCTTTTTCACAGTATTTCCCCCCTGAGGACGAAGCGCGTCTCGAAGGGCAGCTTGTTGGCCGCCAGGCGGATGGCCTCGCGGGCCACGCTCTCCTGAACGCCGTCCATTTCAAAGATCACCCGGCCCGGCTTGATCACGGCCACCCAGCCTTCGGGCGCGCCCTTGCCTTTGCCCATGCGGGTTTCGGCGGGTTTCGAGCAAACAGGCTTGTCGGGGAAAACCCTGATCCAGACCTGACCGCCCCTTTTGATGTGGCGGTTGATGGCGATACGGGCGGCCTCAATCTGCTGGGCGGTCATATAACCGCGGCTTAAGGCCTGAAGCCCGAACTGCCCGAAATCAAGCTTGGCGCCGCCCTTGGCGGGGCCGCCGCGACGGCCTTTCTGCTGCTTGCGGAATTTAGTTCTCTTGGGGGCTAACATTATCCGGCTCCTTGGCGGGCTAACATATCAATTTAAGAAGCAATCCGCTGAATATAACAGAATGCCGCACTGAAAGTCAACTGAATTTATGGTCTCAATTGTTCGCCGCCCATTGACGAACAAGGGCAGCGGACAAAACGCCAATACTTAATTCTTCATCGTGATTAATGAGGATTTTTGTTTGCCGGCGAGGGATGGAAATTTTTTAAGCGGAGGAGTATATGAAATACTTCGATCATTAAAAAATTTCCGCAACAAAGCCGGCGGGCAAAAAGACCATTAATCAGTCCTTAAAAAGCTTCGGGGGCGTTGGCGTCGAGCACCTCGCCCTTGAAGACCCAGGTCTTGACGCCAATGATGCCGTAGGTGGTCCGGGCCTCGGCGAAACCGTAATCCACGTCGGCGCGCAGGGTGTGAAGAGGCACCCGGCCTTCGCGGTACCATTCCCGGCGGGCCATTTCCGCCCCGCCCAAACGGCCGGCGCAGTGAATCTTGACGCCCAGGGCGCCGAATTTGAAGGCCAGGGAAATGGATTTCTTCATGGCGCGGCGGAAGGCCACCCGGCGCTGAAGCTGCTGGGCCACGGATTCGGCCACCAACTGGGCCGTGATTTCGGGCTTCCTGACTTCCTGGATGTCGATCATGACTTCGCGGCGCAGGGTTTTCTTTTCCGGGCCGTTTTCGCCGGGGACGACGACGTCGCGGCGGATCAGCTTTTCCACATCGCGGCGCAGGACTTCGATATCCGCGCCCTTTTTCCCGATGACGATGCCGGGACGGGCGGTGTGGATGCGAAGCTTGACCTTGTTGGCCGCGCGCTCGATTTCAATTTGCGAGACCCCGGCGGCTTCCAGTTTCTTCTTGACATAGTCGCGGATTTTCCTGTCTTCCACAACCTGCTGACCATAATCGCGGCCCGCGTACCAGCGTGAACTCCACGTCTTGATTACGCCCAAACGGAAACCTGTGGGGTGTGTTTTCTGACCCAAAACCTGTCCTCCCGTGCGCGGCCCCGGAATTTCCCGGGGCCGCCGTTCCTGATTCTATATTATGCTTCTTTGACAACCACGGTGATGTGGCTGGTGCGTTTCAAAATGGCGTTGGCCCGGCCCTGGGAGCGCGGGTGCCAGCGTTTGAGGCTGGGGCCGGAATCCACATATACGCGGTAGACCACCAGCTTGTCGATATCGTTCACCAGGCTGCGGTTCGAGCTTTCCGCGTTGGCCACGGCCGATTTCAGAACTTTCAGAAGCACGGCCGAAGTCTTGTTGGGGCTGAAGGCCAGGGTGTTCACGGCCTCGCCGATGGGACGGCCCAAAATGTTCCTGGCCATGATCCGAACCTTGGAGGGCGGCACGCGAATGAACCTGGCCACGGCCACCGCTTCGTCGCGCGGCCTTTCATGCTTTTTGTATTTGGGCAGACCTTCGCCCTGAATATTGTTGGCCATTTCTCTCTCCCTCTCTTATTTCTTGCCTTTTTTGGCCTTTTTGTCGGCCGCGTGGCTGTAGAAGGTGCGCGTGGGGGAGAACTCGCCCAGCTTGTGGCCCACCATATTTTCAGTGACGAAGACCGGCACGAATTTCTTGCCGTTATGCACGGCGAAGGTCAGGCCCACCATATCGGGAATGATGGTGGAACGGCGGCTCCAGGTTTTGATGACCCGGCGGTCATTGGCCTCGACGGCGGCCGCAACCTTGCTCATGACATGATCATCCACAAAAGGACCTTTTTTTACACTGCGGGGCATGGCGCCTCTCCTACGTATCTTTTCGCCTTACAGTCCGTTCCGGCATTCAGCGATTTTTTTGCCGACAGCCGTCCCGGTCGCGGGCGCGTAAAATTACTTTTTGTTGCGGTGCTTCACGATAAACTTATTGGAAGGCTTGCTCTTTTTCCTGGTCTTGAAACCCTTGGTGGGCATGCCCCAGGGGGAAACCGGGTGACGACCGCCCGAACTGCGGCCCTCGCCGCCGCCTAAGGGGTGATCCACGGGGTTCATGGCCACGCCGCGCACATGGGGACGAAGGCCCAGCCAGCGTTTGCGGCCCGCCTTGCCCAGGGAGATGCGGTTGTGATCGATGTTGCCCACCTGGCCGATGGTGGCCCGGCAGGTGGCCAGGATGCGGCGCGTTTCCCCGGAAGGCAGCTTCAGGAGGGCGTAATTCCCGTCCTTGGCCATGACCTCGGCGGCGTTGCCGGCGGAGCGCGCGATCTGGCCGCCCTTGCCCGGCTTCATTTCCACGTTGTGGACCAGGCTGCCCAGGGGGATGAACTTGAGGCTCAAGGTGTTGCCGGGCTTGATGTCGGCCTTGTCGCTGGAAATGACCGTATCCCCGACTTTGAGGTGCTGGGGGGCCATGATGTAGCGTTTCTCGCCGTCCGCGTAGTGCAGAAGGGCAATGCGGGCACTGCGGTTGGGATCGTATTCTATGGAAAAGACCTTGGCCGGAATATCCAGTTTGTTGCGCTTGAAGTCGATCAAACGATACTGACGCTTGTGGCCGCCGCCGCGAAAGCGCGTGGTGATGCGGCCCTGGTTGTTGCGGCCGCCGGTTTTCACGAGGGGGCGCAAAAGGCTCTTCTCCGGCGTCGTCCGGGTTATTTCCTCAAAAGTGGAATAGGTCTGCGTGCGGCGACCGGGCGAGGTTGGTTTTACTTCTTTTATAGCCATTGGGCTTCTACCCTTTCCGAAAAACTCTCAAGAAAACGCGATTAATGAGGATTTTTGGTTGCCGGCGAGGCGCGAAAATTTTTCGGCGAAGCCGGCGGACAAAAATACCATTAATCAATCCTTACTTACGCGCCTTCGAAATAACTTATGGTCTGCCCGGCGGCCAGGCGGACGATGGCTTTTTTCCAATCGGCGCGTTTGCCTATGAGGCGGCCCCGGCGTTTTTTCTTGCCCAGGACGGTGACGGTGCGGACGGAGATCACTTTGACCGAGAAGGCTTTTTCCACCGCGTTGGCGATGTCCAGCTTGGTGGCGGCCATGCTCACCTTGAAGGCGAACTGATTGGCGGCTTCACGGGCGATCATGCTTTTTTCCGTAACCAGGGGCCGGAGAAGAATTTCATGGGCGTATTTCATTTCATCAACCTCTCTTCAATGCCGGCCAGGCTGTCCTTCAGGATCACGAGGTGGGTGTGCTTCAACAGATCATAGCAGTTGAGGCCGGCCACCCGCAGAACCTTGGCGTCCGCCACGTTGCGGGAGGAGCGTTCCAGAACCTCGTTTTCGGCCGGGGTCAGGACCAGGGCCTTTTGAAGGCCCAGGGACTTCAGGCTTTCCGCGAAAAGTTTGGTCTTGGGGGCGGCCAGTTCAAAGGAATCCAGAATCAAGAGACGCTTTTCGGCCAGCTTGGAGCTCAGAACCACCCGCAGGGCCTCGCGCCGCACCCTGGCCGGGGGCCGCCAGGAAAAATCGCGGGGCTTGGGGCCGAAGATGGTGCCGCCGTGACGCCACACCGGGGAGCGGCGGGTGCCCGCGCGGGCCCGGCCCGTGCCCTTCTGGCGATAGGGTTTCCGGTTGGAAAAGGCCACCTCGGCGCGGGTCTTGGTGGAAGCGGTTCCGGCCCGGCGGGAAGCCAATTGGGCGGTGACCACTTCGTGCACCAGGTGGGGACGCATCTCCACATTATATATCAGGTCAGGCAATTCAACCTGTCCGACCGTTTCATTTTTGAGATTTACAACATCAACGATTGGCATTTTATCTCTCCGAACGGAGCGTGGCGCCCCAACAATTTCCCCAAAAACCTTTCAGCCGCGAAAGGGGCCGAAAGAGCCGCGGACAGGGCTTAGTTTTTCTTGAGCAAAACCAGGCCGCCGTTGGGGCCGGGCACCGCGCCGCGAACTAAAATGACGCCGTATTCGGGCCGCACGTCCATGACCACCAGATTCTTAACCGTGGTCTGGGCCGCGCCGGAGTGACCGGCCATCTTGCGGCCCGGAAAAACGCGGCTGGGGTCGGCGGCGCAGCCGATGGAGCCGGGGCCGCGCGGGGTGAGGCAGCCGTGGGTGGCCCGCCCGCCGTGGAAGCCGTGGCGTTTCATGACGCCGGCGAAGCCGCGCCCCTTGCTGGTTCCGGTCACGGCGATTTTTTCGCCGGGCGTGAAAATGTCCAAAGTCACTTCATCGCCGGCCGAAAGTTCCGCGCCCTGGGCCAAAGGAAATTCCTTCAGCATCTTGAAGCCGGGCGCGCCCGTCTTTTTGGCGTGGCCCGCTTCGGGTTTGGTCGCGTGCTTTTCCTTCTTGGGCCTGTAACCAAGCTGCACGGCCTCATAGCCGTCGGCGGCCAGGGTCTTGACCTGAACCACTTTGGCGGGGCCCGCTTCGATGACCGTCACCGGCACGGACACGCCTTCCTGAACGAAAAGGCGGGTCATGCCCAGTTTTTTTCCTATCAATCCCTTGCTCACAGCTTGATCTCCACATCTACCCCGGCGGAAAGGTCCAGCTTCATCAGCGCATCGACTGTCTGCTGGGTGGGGTCGAGAATATCCAGAAGCCGCTTGGTATCGACAATCTCCTGGGCCGAACGATCCAGAAGTTTGTGGTCATAGGCCCTGAGCCGTATCCTGATTTTTTGGTTATTAAGCATCATCCAACCCTTGCTTGGGCCGCCGGTTGAGCGGCCCGTTCCTATATATATGCCGTACGGTCATGCGACGGATACGGGCATAAGACTGCCGTATAACTATTCTATGATCTCGGAAATGACGCCGGCGCCCACGGTGCGGCCGCCCTCGCGAATGGCGAAGCGCAGTTCCTTTTCCATGGCTATGGGCA
>QMCE01001948.1_pt1 | contig 20934 bp, 21 predicted proteins | sample 1821851 | NCBI WGS metagenome assembly QMCE01 (sample SAMN09453174, study PRJNA476694) | Termite gut metagenome, whole genome shotgun sequencing project. | isolation source: worker | host: Odontotermes sp. | place: South Africa:Pretoria | collected 2016-01-28 | reverse complement strand
CGATTGACTTGGAACCGCATCCGTTTTAATTTGTGGAAGCGACCCGAAGTTGCTATCACAGGTATCACTTGTATCACTACGGCGGCGGGAGGGGGATTTTTACAGCGGCTGGAGGGGCTATTCCGCTCCTTCCGCCCGCCAGTGATACGAGTGACACGAGTGATACATGGTTTGTGCCGGTCGCACAAATTATGTTACAGCGGGCATAGTTGCTGATTATTGCGGTATCAGCGCTTTTTGCGTCAAAGGCGACTAACGGGCGCTTTTATTCTTATGCTTATAAAACATCATCCCTACTACGTTTCCTGTTAGCGCGATTACTCCGTAGGCCAATATATAGACCCATGCGGTAGAGTTGTAATATATAAAAATAGTTGGTATAAATAAAAATACTACAATCGCGGAGTATACTATATGAAACGAGTGTTTAACACCGTAAATAATGGAGCAAACAAAGCATAAGAGGCAGTAAATAGAAAGCCAATACCGTAATTAATAAGAAAGGCAGCATTGATTTAATCATTTTCATAAACTATACCTCACAAATAGAATTGTTTTTGTCAGCCTTTTCGACCAAAAACGCACAAAACCCTTGCCTAAAAATCACGCTCAACCCTAACCACACCCTCCGCGCCGAGCGTCTTCTGCGAGATTATATCGTCATTTGGGAACGGTCGCAAGCGGTTATTCGCCTTTTGCGGCGAAGGATGACAATGACTAATAGCTATCTACCTCTTTTAGCAACTCTTCTGCTGAAATTCCAAACAGTTTTGCCAGCGCTATCAAGTTGCTCGTACTGGGATCGGATGCACCGCTCTCCCATTTGGATACCGCTTGTCTGCTAACTCCCAATGATTCGGAAACAAATTCTTGTGTCATTTTACTGCGTGTTCGATGCTCCTTAACAGCTTCTCCCAAAGATTTTCTTGTGGCTGCTTTTTCATTACGAACATCTTTTGATTTGATATATTTCAAAAGCGCTCGAATAATTAAGACAACCAATGTGATTATTACACCTAGCACGATAAGCCCAATAACCATTGAAGCAATGCTGAAACCATTTAGAGCCATATATAATCAGCCTCCTATCTGCGCGATGGCGTTAGCTTAGCACAAAAAGCCGAGTAGCACCATCAACTATTCCGCCACTATAGGTTGCCTTTCGGTTGCCATTGAATAAATATCTGATTTATCGTTGAGCTGAATTTAATAAATCAGAGCGCATTCTCGCCCAAAATTGCACAAACCCCCTACCTAAAAAACCCATGCGCGGCCTTAACCACGCCCTCCGCGTCCAGCGCGTCCGAAATGGATTCTTCCCCCTTCGCCGCCGCCATAAGGTACTCAATATTCCCCTCCGGCCCGCGAATAGGCGAAAAGTCGAGGCCGAACACGGCGAATCCGGCTTCCTGTGCCGCAAGAACAGCCCTTTCAATAACTTCGATATGCGTCTTCGCGTCGGAAACGACGCCCTTCTTCCCCACCTTCTCGCGGCCCGCCTCGAACTGCGGCTTGATCAGCGAAACGAGCTTCGCGCCGTCCGAAAGGCACGTATGCAGCGCGAGCAGAATCAGGCGAATGGAAATGAACGAAACGTCCATGCACGCGAACGCGGGCGTTTCCTCGAACCACTCCGGCGTCATATGCCGCGCGTTATGGCGCTCAAATACGCTCACGCGCGCGTCCTCGCGCAGCCGCCAATCGAGCTGGCCGTAGCCTACGTCCAGCGCGAAGACGCGCCGCGCGCCGCGCTGCAAGAGGCAGTCGGTAAACCCGCCGGTAGACGCGCCAACATCCAGGCAGGCCAGATTTTCAACGGAAATGTCAAAGCAGTCCAGCGCCTTTTGCAGCTTCAGCCCGCCGCGGCTCACAAACGGCAGCCGCGCCTTCAGCTCGACCGCCTCGTCGCCTATCATATCAGAGGGCTTCGTATTGACAGCGCCGCCGGCGAGCACATGCCCCGCCATAATCAGCGCCTTGGCCTTTTCGCGGCTCTCGGCCAGGCCCAGCTCGACCAGTCTGCAATCCAGGCGCTGCTTCTTCACGGCATCAGCGACGTAACCGTCACGGCGATGATTATCCCCAAAATCGCGCCCACCAGCACCTCAACGGGCGTATGCCCCAGCAGCTCCTTCAGCTTGGGTTCGATGTGCTTGTGCAGCTTGATCAGCTGTATGATCTCGTTCAAAACGGCGGCCTGCTTGCCCGCAGCGCGCCGGACGCCCGCCGCGTCGTACATCACCACGAGCGTCAGCCCCGCCGCGACCGCAAAGATCGTCGAGCCGAACCCCTCGCGCATACCGGCGGATACGGCGACCGCTATCGTCGAAGAGGTGTGCGAGCTGGGCATCCCCCCCGACGCGACGAACATCGTCAGGTCGAATTTGCGGGTGTTATAGAGCGCCGCAACCACCTTATAGCTCTGCGCGAGAAACCACGAAATCAACCCCGACACGAATACGGGGTTCCTGAAAATGTCCCAGAAGCTGTTTTGCACTGCTGTCATAGCTAATAATCTTCTTCCTCTCCGTATTCCGAGGCTACGCTCCGTTCCGCCTGCGCGAGGACGGACAGCTTTTGCAGCTTCGCCTCGCCCTCGTCGAGCAGCTTCATGCCATCGGCGGACAGCTTTACGCCCCGCTCAAAAAGCTTCAGCGATTCGTCCAGCGACAGGTTGCCCTCCTCGAGCTTCGCGACGATTTTCTCTAGCTCGTCCATCTTATGTTCAAAGCCGTCCGTTTTCATCTATTCTCCTCCAAAACCTCCGCCAAAACCGATCCGTCGGCGAGTTGAACACGTAATTTAGCGCCCGCGTGCGCTTGTTTTACGCTTGTAAGCAGCTCGCCGTCCACGTGCGCGATGGCATAGCCGCGCTTTAGCACGCCCAGCGGCGACAGCTCGTCCAAAATCGCGGCCATTTTCACAAAATCCGCGCGCTTTTGCGCGATAATCGCCGCTTCGCAGCCTATTAAACGCTCCAAAAGCCGGTCAAGCCGCAGCCTTTCGTCGGAAATGCGGCGCAAAACGCCCCGCATCGCGTGTGAAGACGCTAAAAACTCCAGCTTTTGGCGCTTATTCTCTATAATATTCGCCATCAAAGCGCAAATACGGCGGCGTTTTTCAATAAAATACGCCTCTAAATCGCGCTTTTGCGGCGTCGCAAGCTCCGCTGCTGCGGAGGGCGTCGGCGCGCGCACGTCAGCGACGAAATCCGCGATAGTAAAGTCCGTCTCGTGCCCGACGGCCGATATAACCGGCACAGGGCACTCGTATATCGCCCGCGCGACGGCCTCCTCGTTGAACGCCCACAGGTCCTCAATCGAGCCGCCGCCCCGCCCGACGATGATCACGTCCGCTTGCCCGGACGCGGCCAAGCGCGATATCGCCCTGGCGATATCGTTAGCCGCGCCCTCGCCCTGTACCTTCGCGGGCGAGAGCAGCAGCTTCATGCCCGGAAAGCGCCTATGCGCGACGCGCTCGATATCCTGAATCACCGCGCCCGCCTCGGACGTGACGATACCGATACAGCGCGGCAACAGCGGCAGCGGGCGCTTCCGCTCGGCGCTGAACAACCCCTCGGCTGCAAGGCGCTCCTTCAGCTCCTCGAAGCGGGCGTGCAGATCGCCGACGCCCGCGCGCGTCATCGCCTTGACGTAAAACTGGTACGCCCCGTCCCGCGTATACAGCGCGACGGAACCGCTCGCGACGACGCTCATCCCGTCGGCGGGCAAAAAGCCGAGGCCCTGAGCGTCCTGACGGAAGCAGACGCAGCGTATCAGCGACGCCTCGTCCTTTAGCGAAAAGTAGAGGTGCCCCGACGAATGCCGCTTAAAGCCCGAAACCTCGCCCCGAATGCCTATGCGCTTTAGCATCGGGTCGAAGGTCAGAAGGCCGCTGACGTACTCGTTCAGCTGCGTTACGGAGAGAATCCGCTCAGCCATGCCGCTGGGCCGCCAAGAGCGTATTGGACAAGAGCATCGCTATCGTCATAGGCCCGACGCCGCCGGGCACGGGCGTGATGTAGCCAGCCTTTTCCGCCGCTTCGCCGAAGTTGACGTCGCCCTTTAGCTTGCCGTCCACGCGCGTCGTCCCGACGTCGATGACGACCGCGCCGGACTTGATCATATCGCCCGTCACGAATCCGGGCTTGCCGATCGCGGCGACGAGGATATCCGCGCGGCGCGCGACCTCGGCCAGATCGCGGGTTCTGGAGTGGCACATGGTAACCGTCGCGTTCTCATTGAGCAACAGCAGCGATACGGGCTTGCCGACGAGGTTGCTGCGCCCGATGACCACCGCTTCCTTGCCCTCAATCTTTACGCCGGTGGATTCGATAAGGCGCATTATGCCGCGCGGCGTGCAGGGCACAAACCCTTCGTAGCCCGTGAGCAGGCGGCCAGCGCTGATCTGGTGCAAGCCGTCCACGTCCTTATCAGCGGAGATATGCGCAAGCACCGCCAGCGCGTCCAGGTGCTTCGGCAGCGGGAGCTGCACCAGTATGCCGTGTACGGTTTTGTCCGCGTTAAGCTCGGCGACAAGGCGAATCAGCGTATCCTGCTCCGTAGCTTCCGGGAGCCGGTGCACAGCGCCGCGCATCCCGACGTCCGCGCAGGCGCGCTCCTTGTTGTTTACATACGTCTCCGAGGCCGGATCGTTCCCTACAAGTATGACGTGCAGCCCCGGCGTGATCCCCTTTTCGGCCTTCAGCCGCGCGACGCCCTCCGCAACCTCGGCGCGCACCTCCTGCGCGATAGCTTTTCCATCGATGATGACAGCCATTTAATCCTCCGCAAATGATTCTTTTTGAAGCTTCTTTTAGGGGTTCAGCATATCAGAAAAAGGGGCTGTACGCAAATACTTCCCCTTCGCGCTTTACCCAATAATCTTAGCCGCAAACCCGATTCTTTTCTACGAGGTTTTTCAGCCCTCTTATGAAAACATTGAAACTATGGGACTTATTACTCTCAATATTCATATATGGCGCGATAGCGCGAGCGCCGATAATCGGTTGATACGCCGGGACAATTAGCCTCAGTTCATTTTTTGCATTCGCCAATTTATCCGGGTCTCTATATTTTCCTCGATTCTGATTCATCGCTTTGCGAACCGAGTACGCTTGGGCTACTGCGGCCAAATCACCTATAAACCACGATTCCAGCTCTGTACAAACGATTCGAACTAAGGTTTCTGGCCGGGAGGCCCATAATGTCAGATAGACAATTTCCTCTTTCAGCTTAACACAATCGTTAGAATCCTTATCGATTAGGATCACAAATATAGTATCCGGGATATTCCAGCTACGCAGCTTCTTGGGAATAGATTTAATAAGATCGGCTTTCCCTTGATGCGGCAGATATATTGTCTTCCAGTGTTCAGGCACAATCTTTGGCACCAAAACGTTCAATGCTTCTTTCATAGACTGTTCTTCAAGCAAGAAAACCAGATTCATAGTATGTCCTCCTGCTCAAAGAGGCCTTGGTTCCATAGGTTCCCGAGTTTGTCACCGTCTTTTACAAGATTTGCAATTAAAACGCTAGTACCTACTTTTTTTATAGTCGAAAACCCATTCTGCTTGCGAATATAATATAGCTCCGGCGTCTCCAATGCACTTATGAAATCAGGCGAATGCGTAGAAATCAACACTTGATTGTTACCACTCGAGTAGAGGCGAAACTCCTCGGCCAGGATTTGTAATAAATGCGGATAAAGCTGATTCTCCGGCTCCTCTATACATAACAGCGAATGCCGCTTAGGATCGGCCAATATCATTAAGTACGCAAACATCCTTATGGTGCCGTCAGAAACAAACCGGGCCGTGAACGGATCTTTAAACTGACCATCCGAAAAGCGCAAAACGATCCTCGCATCGTCCGTTTCTTTTGCTTCCACATTCGAAATGCCTGGAATACGCTCCTTCATCTTTTGTAATAAGCCTTCAAATAGTTGAGGATGGTGATCTTTCATGTATTTTGCCGCATTCGCCAGATTGTCGCCGCTGCTTGAAACCTGCTCGCTATAGGCGATATCCTGTGTTTGTCTCGAAGCGTTAATTTGAAAGTCCGAAATATACCAGCCTTCGATAAGCTTCCTAAAAGAATCAGCTGCCGGAAAGCTTTTGAGCTGTCCGAGAGATTTGATAGCTAAAATATCCGGCGATGCGAGAGAATATTGTTCGCGCCTCGCGTCCTGTATGTTTTTCAGATCAATTTCATTTGTGATTGCTTCCCCAGCGCCGTATTTAAAATCCACAAAATTCCACGGAGCGCCCGCTTGATTCCCGCGCTTGTACCGCAATATCTCGCGCGAAACGGCGGGTCTGTCCGTCGCCATATCACGACCAATATGCAACTCATAAGTATATAGTTTTCCTCCTTCTTTTTTTGGAGCATTTCGATATTGAAAAATAAATACTATATCGCCCGTTTGCTCTCTTGAACGCACTTCATTGAACCCACCCCGCGATTGAAGCGCGGACGTTACATTCTCATTCAGGCATTGCTTGATAAAACCAAACACATCGAAAAGCGTGGTCTTGCCCGCGCCGTTCATCCCCAGAAACACAGCCATGTTGCCCATGTCCTCGATGACTGCGTCTTTAAATACCTTGTAATTCTTAATGATTATTTTTTCGATCATCATAGCGGCGCACCTCCCAACGATTCATATAAATTATATACGATTCAATAAGAATTTACATCCGTGAATATGTCTTTTTTAGCGGCAGACAGCCATATACCCCACCCGCGCAACACCCACCGCGTTATCCCCCGAAAGCGCGCTTTCGCCGAAATGCAGCCGATACCCGCGCCTGCGTTTGAGCTTGCGCTCACTCAGCTTTTCGCGGAACAGCGCGCTCGAAGCGACGCCGCCCATCAGGAGCACGTCGCTAATGCCGGTTTGCTCGCAGGCATTGTGCAAAAGCTTATCCACTGTATTCACGAGCGCGGCGTATACGGCGGCGGCAACCTCTTCCTTTGGCGCGCCCTGCCCGATCATGGCGCTAAGCCGCGTTTCTACGCCGGAAAACGAGCAGTTTAATCCGCTTACAAACGACGTCGGCGCGGCGCATTTTTCCGTGAATTCGGAAGCCAGCGCCTCCAGCGCCTTGCCCGACGGGAACGGCAGCCCCAGCGCGACGCCGGTCCTGTCCACCAGCTGCCCCGCGTGCAAGTCGATACTGCCGCCCAAAGGCGCGATTTTACCGCCGTCGCAGAGCAAGAGGTCGGTCGTCCCGCCGGAAAGATGCAGCGCCATGAATTGCTTCTCTATGAGCGCTTCGCTGCCTATGAGCGCGGCGGAGAGATGCCCCTCCTGATGCGACGTTTCGAGCAGCGGCACGCCCAGCGCGCCCGCGAGCATCGCGCCCGCCGCCTTCCCCGCGCGGAACACGGGCATGTACGAGGCCGCGCCCGGGCGCGGCCTCGCGCTGACGCAGACGCAGGAGATATCACTTCGCTCGAACTCTTTGAACAGCGCCGGAATCATCGTTTCCAGGCGCTTAATATGCAAAAAAAAGCCTTCGGACTGGCGAAGGCCGCGCTCGCCGCCCGAAACGGGCAGCGGCTCGCGATAATCTTTCAGAATGCCGCCGTCATACAATGCCAGCGACGTAGTGTAACAGCTCGTATCGATCCCGAGGCAGCTCATGTTATGGCTCCGACAACGGCTCAGGCGGCTCGAATTGCGGCGTTTCGACGCTTTCGCCCGCCCGTTTACGGGAAAACGTGCCCAACATGCCGTTTATGTAGGGCGCGGACTTTTCGCCGCTGTATTTTTTGGCTATCTCGACAGCCTCGTTGATGGAAACGCTCTCGGGAATGTCGTCCCTATGGATCATCTCGTAGAGCGCGACGCGCATGATGCAGATATCCACGCGCGGCATCCGCCCGAATTCCCAGCCGATGGCGAGCTCGCGGATTTCGGCGTCCAGGCTTTCCGTATTCGCCAATACCCCGCTTAAAACGGCCTCGGCGTATTCCAAGTCCTCGCCCGTCAGATCAGGCTCCGCTTCAAGCGCCACAATCGAAGCGCTGTCGGCTTCGGAGTTAAATTCGCGCGCAAAGCAGCATTTCATCGCCGTTTCGCGCGCCGTGCGCCTGCTCATAGGCAGGCCTCGTATTTGATGCTCATATTATTTTGTCAATCCCAAATTTATTTGCGCCCGCTGGGCAATCGCCGCTCAATCAGCTCCGCGACGCGTTCGCCCATGTTGTTGCCGTTGTCCGCCGCCTTGCCGATAAAGTAGCCTGCCGCCACCAATACCGATATAAGCAAGGTTGCCCAAAAGCCGATCGTAAAAATCAGAACGCAGATGGCCGCCGCGATCAGCACGCCGGCGATGCGCCCTTTATAGCGGGACAGGAAGCCTTTTAAATCCGATCTCATCGCCACACTCCTCAATCGACGCGCAGGTTGGTATTGGTGTTGAAGCTGTCTATCAGGATATGGATTTCACGCACGACGATGCCCGTGAGCGACTCTATGTACTGCTTCAGGTCGGTCTGAAGCGTCTCCGTGACCTCGACGACGTTGGTATCCGGCATGAGCGCGAGGCGGAGATGGATCGCGACGCAGTTGTTGTCCGGCACGACGCGGCTGGAGCAGTCCTTCACGCGCTGATGAGAACGCACGTTCTTTTGGACCATCGTATCCAGCGCGGGGATGGCGATATACGCCGCGCCTATGTCGCTCGCGCGGATAAGCGCCGTCGCGGAGGACGCGCGCTTCTCGGCGGCCTTTTTACCGCTGCGGCCGAATACTATGACCAGGCACATCGCAAAGACCGCGACGCCGATGACGGCGAGCAGCACGGCGTTCATCGAGTAATCGTAGATTACGTTGACGAACGTCTGCATGTAATCCTTCGGTATCACGTTCAGCGCTATCAGCACCAGCGCCACGGAGAAAGCGACGGCCAGGAGAATTATGATTCCTGTAAATGTACGCTTTAGGGCCTTCATATTTGCCTCCACTATCATTCGCATTGAACCAGTTCCGCGCGAGCACGCCCGCGCTCGCGGGTTCGTTCCGAACAGCCCTCGCCCTTGCGGGCGGGGGCTGCAAAAATTCAGTAATTATTTAACACGAGGCTCCGGCAAAACTTTTTCGGGCTTTTCCTTCGGCTCTTTTTCCTTGACGTCCTTCTCGACCGTAACGCCCTGTACGTAGACGTTGACCTCCACGACGCGCAGGCCCGTCATCGTTTCGATCGCCTTCTTGACGGTATCCTGGATTTCGTAGGCTACGTTGTGGATCTTCACGCCATACTCGACGATGACGTATACGTCTACCGCCGCCTCTTCGTTGCCAACCTCGACTTTTACGCCCTTCGTCAGGTTCTTGCGGCCGAGCCTCTCGGCAAAGCCTTCCACCACGCCGCCGCTCATCCCCGCAATACCCTTGACCTCGGACGCCGCGAGCGCCGCGATGATCGCGACAACCTCGTTCGCAAAGGTTATCTTCCCGTTCTTTTGGCTAGTGACCTCGACGCTCAAGCTTTACCTCGACGCTCAAGCTTTTCTCTTCACTCATGCTGCACACCTCCGTAAATTTGCGTATATAGCATGATTATACCACCAACCGATATCATTTCAATCACAAATGCAGAAAATTCAAAAATAATTGTATTTTGAGGGAAAATCGACATAGTTTCGCCGCAATTATATCAGCGTTTCGATTTTATTTTGGCAACGAGCCGACGAAAGGCTTATAGAAAGCTCAGCTGCTGCTGCCCGTAGCCCGTCTTATAGGCGCGGGTAATCGCGTTCATATCATACATAAGGCCCAGCTCGCGGCAGCGCTCCGTGAATACGCCCCAAAGCCGCTTCGCATGGCGGCTGGTACACATATATCTGTCCCCATAGGTTTTCGCGTATTTTTGATTCAGGCCCGGGAAGAGCGCGTCCAGCTTTTCATAATAGTATTCGCGGTTCCCCTGCCGGAGCGTCATGCCGAAGGACGGATAGACGAACCGCGCGCCCGCGTCTTTCGCCATTTCCAGTATCCCCAGCACGTTCTCCTCCGTGTCGTTTATAAACGGCAGCAGCGGCATCATGAGCACGCCGCAATAAATCCCGCCGCCCGCGAGCGCTTTAAGCGCCGCGAAGCGCTCTGATGAAACGGACACGCGCGGCTCCAGTTTTTTGCACAGCGCGTCGTCATGCGTGGTTATCGTCAGCTTTACGATTACGGGCGAGTGCCGCTTTATATCCTGCAGGATGTCCAAGTCCCGCTCGATGAGCGCGCTCTTCGTATCTATCGCGACGCCAAAACGGAACGCGTTGATGAGCTCCAGCGCGTTCCGCGTTAGCAGCAGTTCCTTCTCCAAAGGGTTATACGGGTCGCTCATCGCGCCCGTGGCGACTACGCCGGACTTTACCTTGCGGCGCAGATCGTCGCGGATCAGCTCCAGCGCGCTTTCCTTGACCTTTATCGTGTCGAAGTCGGGGTTTTGATAGCAGACGCTGCGCGAGTCGCAATATATGCAGCCATGAGAGCACCCGCGGTATATGTTCATGTTGTAATCGGCCCCGAACCACTCGGCGCCCTTCTTTACGCGATAAACGATATTCTTCGCGGGAATCGTTTGCACGAATTACCTCTATCTCCGCACCCTCAATTCGAGGGCGCTTTTGGGGTCAGCGGGCGATTACGAATCGCCACTACAGTATAGGGTCAGCGCCTGACAACCTCGCCCGTGCTGTAGACGGTCACAGTCGTGGCGACGGTAACCGCGCCCGATAGCCCGTCCACGCGCGCGCTGAAATGCGCGGTATTGCCCGCGAAGCCGGGAGCTTCAATTGTGCCATAGCCGACGCCGTCTGCGTCGATTGTGACCGCTGTGATATATCTCTCATTCAATGTGACAATCACGTTTTTACCAGCCATATTGGATGAGCCGTTCGCTATGACGACAGTGAATGTGAAGCTGTCGCCCTGTTTCGCGATATCGTAGAGGACGGGGATTACCGGGGCGGGCTTGCGCTCGATCGTTCTCGCCGCGCCGGAATCAGCGTCGGCGGGATTCGCGGGCGGCAGAGCGGGCGGCGGCCAGCCGCCGAGGATGCCGAGATCGTCACCGGCAATAGGGGTATTAGCGCCTGCGCTGGCTGCAACAATAGAGCCGGGCGTTTGCATATAAATTGTGCCGCCATTATCGTTATTAAGCGTTGCTCCGCTATCCGCATCGAGTATAAGCGTATTTCCGTCCGGGACGACCAGCGCGCCTCCCGGCGCTACCGTCAAGGGCACTTGCACTATGCCGTTGATCGTCGCCTGCCCTGTTACGGTTGCCCCTGTACCGCCCGCAACAAGAGCAATGCCGCCCTCTCCGCTGGCATCAATGGTCGCGTTGCCCAATGTATATTCGCCGCTGTAGCTTGATAGCGCAATAGCTTCATCGCCAGCGGCAATGACCGACCCTCCGCTGATTATAATTTCTCCGTTTGCCTGTATAATGGCGCTGGGCGATGGTTCAAAAACGCCGTATGTCGTCGCGTCCGAGGTTATGGTGCCGCCGGTCATCTCTACGCTTCCCCTGGCCCTAAGCGCCACTCCATATCCGCCCCTCTTCCCCGCACCGTCGTCCGGGCCGTTCGCCCTGATTTCGACGGTGCCCGCTACCAGTACGCTCGCCCCGGCAGCTATCCCTATGCCCTTATCAGCGATTACCGTAGCGTCGTAAATTGTAATGAAGTCGCCATCGGGATCGTTAAAAATCCCGTAGCCTCCCTCGCCGGAACCGGACACAAGCGTAGTTCTGCCATTTACATCGACTTTTCCATATTTCGTATATACCGCGGCAGCGCCCGCACCGCTCGCCGTCACTTGCGCGCCGCCCCACACCTCAACATATCCGTTGGCGTGCAGCGCGTTGCCTACTGCCGACACAACGCCCCCCGCGACCTCTATCTTATCGGCTTCAATACCCATACCCGCCGATGTCACAGTACCTTCCGGCCCGACACCAACGTCGCCCTCGGTTCTAACTGCCGTGCCGGAGAGAAGGGTGTTCGTAATGCTTCCTCCGTCATCAATGATCAGCAGCGATCCGGCCCCTGCGATTGACACAAGAGGCTGACCGTCTACACCGCCCGAAAGACTTGCTTCACAGATTATAGTGATATTAACCGCGCCCGGAATCGCCAGCTGCGTATCCGCGCCCGATACAGGGCCGCCTGTCACCGTGACGGAACCGTCGCCGTTATCGGTTGCGGTAAACGGCTTAGAACCGTCGCCCGGATCGTAATTATCGATTGCATTAACTACATCGCTGACGCTTGCCAGCGCCGCCGGAGCGAGGCCAATAACGAGAATAAGCGCGAGTATCCACGCCACGATGCTGCTGCGATTTCTGCTGCTCATACAATGCTGCTCCCCTAAAACATATCCTCTTGTCTGTGGATTTATATGATTATAAACGCAAATATCGCCGTACGCAATAATTTGTACGGCGAATTAGCGCCAAATTGTGTATTTTTTATGAAATGCAGCCGCTGTTGTTACAATACTTTTACGCTCTCAACAACGTTGTCCAGCATCACCATAACAACGGGCGAGCCTTTGGAGAAGCGCGCCTCGATATGCACCTCGTCGGTATTCAGGCGCGTTTCGTCGCCGTGCTTTTGGAGGATTACGACGTCCTTGGGGTTCGTAACGTGGAACGCGGAGACGATCTCGTAGCCGTTGGAGCCGTTTTTCTTGAAGTCGAAGGTTTTCAAGCCCTTGCCGCCGCGCCCCTGTATCTCGTAGTCGAATATCAGGCTGCGCTTGCCGTAGCCCCGGTCGCTGAGCACGAAAACCTCACCTTCGTCGGGCGTCTGAGTTGCCATGAGTACGGCGTCGCCGTTCATAAGGGCTATGGCCTTCACGCCACGCGCGCCGCGCCCCTGCACCGGGACGTCGCCGGGGGCGAAGCGTATGCTCATACCGAGCTTCGTTACCAGCAGAACGTTTTCGTCCGGCTTTAGGGCGCAAACGCCGATCAGCTCGCCCTCCGTCGCGGGATATGCCGCGAAGCGCCTGTTGCGCGTCATGAATTCCGATATGGCCGTGCGCTTTATAAAGCCGCCGCTCGTATAGAAGATGAGCTCGCCCTCCGCTCCGTCCAGCTCGAACATGCTGAGCACGCGCTCGCCGTCCTGCCAGCCCGCGAAGAGGCCCGCCAGCGTCGTCCCCCTGTCCTTCGGCTTGGATTCGGGGATATCCGAGACCGTTAGCGTATACATGACGCCGAAATTCGTAATGAGCTGTACGCGCCTATTGGTCTTGGTTTCGAGCAACATGCCTTCGGGCGGCTCCTCCTGATTCGCTTTAAAAACGCGCACGGGCAGGCGGCGTATCGCGGAGTCGGACACGCACAGCAGCGCGTCCTCCACAAGCGTCAGTTCCGCTTCGTCCACCTGTATCTCGTGGCTCTCGTACAGAATCTCCGTGCGGCGCGCGTCGGCGTGCTTTTTCTTAATCTCCAGCAGCTCGCGCCCGATCACCTTCAGCAGCTTCTTCTCGGAGGCGAGTATCGAGCGCAGCTCTTCAAGCAGCTTCAGCAGATTTGCGTATTCCTCGCGCAGGGCGTTCATCTCCAGCCCCGTCAGGCGCTGCAGGCGCAGATCTAGGATCGCCTGAGCCTGCTCCGGCGTCAGCGCGAACTTCGCGACCAGGCCAGCCTTCGCCTCGGCGGGCGTCTTGGACGCGCGGATCAGCGCGATGACCGCGTCCAAGTGGTCGAGCGCGATCATCAGCCCTTCGAGGATATGCGCGCGCTTTTCGGCCTTGTCCAGGTCGAACTGCGTGCGCCGCGTTACGACGTTCTTCTGATGCTCTATATAGCGCGAAAGCATCTCCTTCAAGCCCATCTGACGCGGCTTGGAGTCCGCGATGGCGACCATATTCAGGCTGAAGGATACCTGTAAATCCGAATATTTATACAGATAGGTCAGAATCTTCTCGGCGTCGCAGTCCTTCTTCAGCTCGATGACCGCGCGCATCCCCTCGCGGTCGGACTCGTCCCGAATATCCGAGATGCCCGCGAAGAGCTGCTTCTTCTCCTCGCCGAGCTTTAAAATCTTTTCGAGCGCGGCGGCCTTGTTGACCATATAGGGGAATTCCGTGACGACGATGAGCTTTTTGCCGTTCTTCTGCGGCTCGATATGCGCCTTCGCGCGAATGATCACGCGGCCGCGCCCCGTCTCGTACGCCCGCTCCAAATCCTCCGCGCCGAGCAGATACCCGCCCGTAGGGAAATCGGGGCCTTTGACATACGTCATCAGCTTGCTCAACGGAATAGAGGGGTCGTTCATCAGCGCTACCGCCGCGTCGATCGTCTCGCCTAAATTATGCGGCGGGATGCTCGTCGCCAGGCCGACGGCGATGCCCGTCGCGCCGTTTACCAAAAGATTCGGGAAGCGCCCCGGCAGCATATCCGGCTCCCAGTCGGAATCGTCGAAGTTCAGCCGGAACGGAACGGTATTCTTTTCCACGTCGCGCAAAAGCTCCATAGCAAGCGGCGTCATGCGCGCTTCGGTATAGCGCAGCGCCGCCGCCGGGTCGCCGTCCACGGAGCCGAAATTCCCCTGCCCGTCGATAAGCGGCATACGTATAGCGAACGGCTGCGCCATGCGCACCATAGCGTCGTACACGGACGTATCGCCGTGCGGATGGTATTTGCCCAGCGTATCGCCGACTATGCGCGCGCTCTTTCTATGCGGCTTGTCCGGCGTTAGGCCGAGTTGGTGCATCGTATAGAGGATACGGCGCTGTACGGGCTTCAGCCCGTCCTCCACGCGGGGCAGCGCGCGCTCCAAGATGACGTACTCCGCGAACGGCATCATCGAGGAGTGCATGACCTCCTCCATCGACTGGGGAATGATCTTTTCCACGATATTCTGGCTCACGCCTAACCCTCCGATCGCGCGAACTGTTCAGCCTGCAAATTCGCGGTTCGCTTCTTCTCGAACGCGTCGGTCTTGTTAAAATTCGCGTGCTCGCTGATATACTGGCGGCGCGGATCGACCTTATCGCCCATGAGCACGGTTACGATCTTATCCGCCTCGGCGGCGTCGTCGATCTCGACCTGGATCAGCGAGCGCTGTCCGGGGCACATCGTCGTCTCCCAGAGCTGCGCCGCGCCCATCTCGCCGAGACCCTTATAGCGCGTCACCGAGTAATTCTTCATGTTCTTCGTGGTCTTTTCCAGCTCGCGGTCGTCGTAGGCGTAGACGTCCTTGCCGCCCTTCGACACCCGATAGAGCGGCGGGCGGCCGATGAAGATATGGCCGTCGGTTATAAGCTCCTTCATGTAGCGGAAGAAAAACGTCAGGAGAATCGCGCGGATATGCGCGCCGTCCTGATCCGCGTCTGATAGGATGATAATCTTGTCGTATTTCAGGCTCGTAATATCGAAGTCCTCGTCCACACCCGTGCCGATGGCGGTGATGATCGAGCGGAATTCCTCGTTGGAGAGCACCTGATCCAGCCGCTTCTTCTCGGCGTTGAGCGGCTTGCCCCGAAGCGGCAGTATCGCCTGGAAGCGCCGGTCGCGCCCCTGCTTCGCGGAGCCTCCGGCGGAATCGCCCTCGACGAGGAACAGCTCGTTCAATTTATAGTTGCGCCCCGTACAGCTCGCGAGCTTCCCTACGAGCGGAGCGCTTTCGAGCTTATTGCGCTCGCGCGCGAGGGATTTGGCCTTGCGCGCCGCCTCGCGCACCTTCGCCGCCTTGACCGCCTTCTCCGCGATGGCCATCGCGACGTTCTGATTGCGCAGGTCCTCTAAAAACGGCGTCAGCTTTTCATTTACTACCCACTCGACCGCCGTCCGCGCCTCGGTATTGCCCAGGCGCGTCTTGGTTTGCCCCTCGAACTGGACGTTTTTCATCTTCAGCGAGACGACCGCCGTTATGCCCTCGCGGTAGTCCTCGCCGGAGAGCGCGCCGCCGTTTTTCAGCACGCCCGTGCGCTTGCAATACTCGTTCATGACCTTCGTGAACGCGGCCTTGAAGCCGGTTTCGTGCGTGCCGCCCTCGGTCGTCGGGATGTTATTTACATAAGAAAATATCGATTCGGTATATGAGTCGTTGTATTGAATGGCGATGTTGACGTAGACGTCGTCCTTCTTGCCTTCGAGCGCGACCGGCTCGCTGAAGAGCTGGGTCTTGTCCTCGTTCAGGTAGCGGACGAAGTCGGCGATGCCGCCCTCGTAGCGGTAGCTCCATTCGGCCTTTTCGCGCGCGCGCTCGTCCGTCAGGCGCATCGTCACGCCCTTATTTAGAAAAGCCAGCTCCTTCAGGCGCTTCTGCACCTGCTCGGCGTTGGTTTCCAGCGTTTCGAAGACGCGGTCGTCCGGCAGGTACGTTACCGTCGTGCCCTGCCTGCGCGTGCGGCCGATTTGCCGAAGCTCCTCATTCACGCGCCCTGAGACGATTTTCCCATCGCTGCCCTTAGCGCTTTCGAAGCTCATCTCGTAGAGCTTGCCCTCCAGCGCGACCTGCACCTTCAGCCAGCGGGACAGCGCGTTCACGACCGACGCGCCCACGCCGTGCAGCCCGCCGGAATAGCCGTAGCTCGCGTCGCCGAACTTGCCGCCCGCGTGCAGCTGCGTGAATACCAGCTCGACGCCCGAGACGCCCATCTGCGTATTGATGCCCACGGGTATGCCGCGCCCGTTGTCCGTCACGGTGATGGAATTGTCCTTATGCAGGACGACGTGGATATCGTCGGCGAAGCCGTTCGCGGCTTCGTCGATCGAATTGTCCACGATTTCCCACAATAGATGATGCAGCCCGCGCGAGGAGGTGGAGCCGATGTACATGCCGGGGCGCATACGAACGGCGTCCAGCCCTTCGAGAACCTTGATATCGTCCGCGCCGTAGTTGGTCATCCCATCAAAGCCCCATAATCTTCACAAGTTCCAATGGCTCGACGTATTTGCCGTCCTTATAGACGCGCATATTGCCGCCGGAAATCTCGTCGATGAGAATCACATTGCCATCTACCGCGCCGTACTCGAACTTGATATCGTAGAGCTCGCAGCCCTTTTTCGCGAGCTCGGCCTTTACAAACGCCGCGATCTTCTTCGTGTTCTCCCTGCAAAGCTCGATCTGTTCCTTCGTCATCAGATTCAGCGCTTCGAGCGTTTCGTCGTTCGCGAGCGGATCCTCGCGCGAGTCGTCCTTCAGCGTAAACTCCACGAGCGCGTCCAGGGCCTGTCCTTCTTCCGCGTACAGGCCGTAGCGCCTAAGGAACGAGCCGACCGCACGGAAGCGGCAGATGACCTCAATGCCCTTGCCAAAAGGCTTCACGGCCAAAACCGTCATCTCGTTCTTCGCGGGCTCCGACGAAATCCAATGCGTTTCGATACCCGCGGCCTTTAGCTTTTCAAAGAAAAACGTCGTCATCCTCAGCGCGGCGTTCCCCATGCCCTCGATCGACAGGCCGACCGTATTAGCGCCCGGGTCGAATACGCCGTCCACGCCCGTTACGTCGTCCTTAAACCGCAGCAGGATGTTTCCGTCGTCCAATAAATAGACCGTCTTCGTTTTTCCTTCGTATACGTGCTTCATCCTATTCCTCCTTGAAGCGTAGTTTCAACAACGATGTATTATAACATACGCCGACTAATGCCGAAAGACCTTACAAAACGCAGATGCATATTGACAGCAAAATTAGGCTGGTCTATCATAAAGGAATCAGTATCGTATACTAAACTATTTTTCGTCGTTCTATTGTTGTTATCATTTACGGAGCGGAAAGATGAAAGGGGAATAAAATGAGGCTTTTGACTCGTGCGGATTTCGACGGCTTGGCGTGCGGCGCGCTGCTAAAGTCCCTGGATGTGGTCGATCGTTGGCTTTTTGTGCATCCCAAGGATGTGCAGGACGGCAGGGTCGAGGTTACCCGGAACGACGTTTTGGCAAACGTTCCTTACGCTCCCGGCTGCGGCATGTGGTTCGATCATCACACGAGCGAGCTCACCCGCGTCGGCAAGGACATACTCGCGCCCGGCGAATGCCGGCTCGCGCCGAGCGCTGCCCGCGTCATCTACGACTACTATGACGGCGACGTCCGGCTGCCGCATTTTTCAGACATGATTTCCGCGGTCGATAAGGTCGATTCCGGCCAGCTTACCGCCGAAGAGATCATGAATCCCGAAGGCTGGGTGCTGCTCGGCTTCCTTATGGACCCGCGCACAGGCCTCGGGCGCTTCCGCGAGTTCACCATCTCCAACTACGACCTCATGCTGCTGCTGCTCGACGCCTGCGCGTCGATGAAGATAGACGACATACTCGCTCTGCCGGACGTACAGGAGCGCGTCGCGTTCTACCATAAGCAGTCCGAGCTCTTCAAGGTGATGCTCCAATATAAATCGCGCGCCGAAGGCAACGTCATCGTTACTGACCTCCGGGGAGAAAGCGAAATCTTCGCGGGCAACCGTTTCCTGATCTACAGCCTGTTCCCCGAACAAAACGTCTCCATTTGGATCGTGGATGGGAAAGGCAAGAGTACCAGCGCCATTGCCGTCGGATATAGCATTCTCAACCGCACGTGCAAATCCAACATCGGCGACCTGATGCTTGAATTCGGAGGCGGCGGGCATCGCCAGGTTGGTACGTGCCAGGTGCCATACGCCGACTGCGACAACGTCGTGCAAGCCATCGTTAAGCGTTTAATCGACCAGAACGCCTAAATATGTATGGTTTTTTCTCGTTAATTGGAATTATTGGATTTTTTTGAAAAGCCTAAAGTGCGCTAAGAAAAAAGCCGATAATACAGCTGATGGAAAGGTTTTCTCCAATCAGGCTCGCCTCCCTTGAGGACTACGACGCCGATATAGAGGAAGAACTGCTGGCCGCCGAGGCGCAGCATTCTACGCAATCCCAGTTGGTGCAGGAGGCGTTGGCGACCAATACGCCCTTGCCCGAATTTATGGGCCAGCAGGCGGTACAGGCGCAGCCGGTGGAAACGTCCGAAGTCATCGACGACCATACGCATCCGATGGACATCGTAGATATCCGCGGCCGCATCCAAACCGTGCAGGACTTATCCCCGCGCCCTCCAATCCATCAGCGCTTTGATTTCAAGATTTAGGCATCTATACCAATAAAGCTAAGGCCCGCATCCGCGGGCTTTTTTGTTATAGGCATTATATAGGGCGCGACGCCCCCGGCGCGCCGGGGCCTCCCCCACCGCCGGGGCCGCCCATTTGATTCGAACCCAGAGCGGACATATCGAGCGCGGATGCGTCCGTCAGCGCGGAAGCGTCCGCCTGCTGTCCTTCCGTTGTCGCGGGAATCGTCCCGTTGAGCTGGCCCGTGATGCTATCAGCGCGTAGCCGGTTTAGCAGGATCAGCGCGTCCACGCCGGCGTTGAACTCGTCGTACGTATAAAACGCCGAGGGATCGTCCTTTACATATTCGGCCAGCTTCGTTTGCAGCGCGCGCGCCGTCTCCTCAAATAGGCCGCTATTGAAGTAGCCGTCCACAATTTCTTGCAGATACCCGTGATATCTCGCCAGATACTCCTCGTTGGAGAGCAGCATATTGAGCAATGGCCGTGACTCCATCTCCACGCCTGAAACGGGCGTGTCTATCGGAAAGTTCACGACGTCCTCCGCCGAGCCCGCCTGAAAGCCCCCATAGGAGAGGTGGTAGTCCCACGGCAGAATGGACACCTGGCCATCGCGCTCGTAGATGAAATAGTTCTGCGCCATATTGGAGTAGTAGCTGTCGAGGTTCACGACGACCGTATGCGCCGCGAAATAGCGCAGGATCGCATCCACGTCGAAATAGCGCTCCAAGTCAGTCCCCGTGGAGAGGTTTTTCAATGCCGCAACCACCTTACGCTGATCCGAATTGGACACCGAGCCGCTGGCGTTTTCGAAGATCGCCGGATACGAGCTTAGCTCGTCGTCCGTATATTCGAGCGTTCCTCCCCTGCTGCCCCCGCCCATGCCGACGAAGCCCGCGCGGTCGTTCCAGTCGGCAGTACCCGGAGCATTGAAGCTCCGCTCACCGTCTGCTGGCATCTCGCCCTGCCCGGGAGGGCCTCCCTGCGGCGCTTCGCCGTTCCACTCTGGCGGAGGGCCGCCCCGCATACCTTCGGGCGGGCCGCCCTCGGGCATACCTTCCGGAGGGCCGCCGCCTTCGGGCATACCTTCCGGCGGAACGCCGCCCTCGAGCATACCTTCCGGCGGAACGCCTCCGGGCATATCGCCCCGCGCGCCTCCGCCCATCTGCATCGTCTTGACGTTGTAGTAATTGCCAGTGTTGTCCTCATACACGCGCCCGTTGTAGCTCTCGCCGTAGGATTCCAGCGCGACGTACAAGCCGAACGCCTCGCCGTTTACCGATATGCTTGCGTAATTGGTCAGCGGCGCGTCCACGCCTATATAGCGCATGACGTCCAGAGACATGTACTCCTTCATGTACGTCGCGTCGGTTATCAGGTTGTTCAACACCAGCTCGTCGAGGCACAGGCACGTCTGGCCCTTTATATATTCGTCAAATTTAAGGCGCAGGCTGTACCTCTCGGGGCTGTCCGTACCCGAAACCTGCGTGAGGCTGGCGTTGCCCTTTGTCCTTACGCCCACATTTTGGTACGTTACGCCGTTTATGGCGACGTCGGCCATTATATACTCCTTCGCCTGGGCATTTTCCAGCATGGCGCTCCACGTCTCGCTATCAGCCAAAATGTCCACGCTGATGATTTCGTCGCCGAACAGCTCCGTGATATATTCCGCCTGACGCGCCTCCTTCGCCGCCTCGCTGTCGCCAAAGCCGATTATCAGCGCCGTTATGACCAACGCGACGCATACGGCAATTATCGCAATAATGTTGATTTTTTTGCTTTCGATCATTGCATCTCCTTGTTAATGTAGGAGCGGCGTCTTGCCGCATGGAATCATAATATTTGTTCCGTATTCCGAATTGGGCGAAGCCCAAT
>QMCE01000836.1_pt1 | contig 20971 bp, 22 predicted proteins | sample 1821851 | NCBI WGS metagenome assembly QMCE01 (sample SAMN09453174, study PRJNA476694) | Termite gut metagenome, whole genome shotgun sequencing project. | isolation source: worker | host: Odontotermes sp. | place: South Africa:Pretoria | collected 2016-01-28 | reverse complement strand
GCAAACAGACAAGCAAACTCTTGAATTGAGTTACCTGTCTAAAGACGGCGAAGAGGGTTTCCCCGGAAATTTACAAGTTAACGTTACCTACAAATGGAAGCCAATACTTTGTCAAAGGCCAGATAGGCCGCCAGATTACCGGGGCCAATGCCGCCTGTGGGCATAAAGCGCAGCATGCCGTATGGCGCGGCCACCGCCTTTAGGTAGGCCAGGCCCCCCGCCTGTTCCGCCGGGAAAAATTTCACCACAGAGAGCCCGCGTTCACTGGCTTGCTCCATATCGCTGGGGGTGCTGCAGCCCGGCACGATGGGTATGCCGCGCCGTATACAATGCTCCACCACCTTGGGGTTAAAACCCGGGCTGACAACGAAACGCGCGCCCGCCGCCGCGGCCCTGTCGGCTTGCTCAATTGTAAGCACGGTGCCCGCGCCCACCAGCACTCCGGGCACTTCGGCGGCTATGCGGCGGATGGCCTCCTCCCCCTCGGCGGTGCGGAAGGTGACCTCCGCGCAGGGGAGGCCGCCGTTTTGCAGCACCCGCGCCAGCGGCACGGCTTTGTCCGCATTGTTAATGGCAATGACGGGAATGACGCCGATTTGGCCGATTTGTTCCAAGGGTGTATTCATTATCGTTTCCTCCGTAGGGATGAATCTTGTTTCCTTTTGTGCAGGGGCGCACCTCGTGCTCCACAGCTTTTTTCTTGTTACAACTACTCATGCTCGGATTGTGGGCCAAAGGAAGGTGGTGGCGGTGCTTGAAATATACCCAAACGCATACCCTGATACATAAAAATATCCCGGTGGCAAAGGTGGAACTCATACCCGACACGGGGCATATCACAAGGGTATCCCGTGTTCAGGCGCCAGCCATCTTCCCGTTGGCGTGCAAATGGAGGACGATGCGCTCCGAAAAACGCTGGACAACTAGTGGATGTCTCGCAAAGAGCTGGAAAAGGTGGTTGCCAGCGAACAGGGCCATGTGATGGACGTAAACCGCTTCCTTGAAATGGTGCGCAGGTACATCGCCGTCAACGAACTGACCCCCGAAATACTCCGGCACTTCATCGACAGGATAGTGGTACACCACTGTATAGAGCGCAAGAACAGCAAAACCCAAAAGGTAGACTTCTATTTCAACTTTATCGGAAAGGTCGAGATGCCGATGCTGCACGAACTGGCCCGGTGCTGAAAAGAAAGAGGATGAACTGGCGCTGTACCGCAGGTATTACCGCGAATCGCCCAGAGCGTCTTCACACTCCAGCCACGGGCAAGAGGCGCAGAGCTAAAAACAACCCCACGGCTATGCCGTGGGGTTGTTTTTTTAGCTCTTATTCGTCATGGCTGTCGGTGTCGCTGCCGTCAATCTCAATCTCAATCTTCTCGCCACAGCCGGGGCAAACCACGTCGCCGGCAATCAGGCTCTCTTCGTCCAGGTGAACAACCTCTTGGCAATTGGGGCAAATAATCTCGTACATCTCTTCGCCCATTTCGCTGCTCACGTCACCAAACATCTCTTCTTCTAGCAGCGTCAAATCCTCGTCAATTTCCTCCACCGCATCGTACAAATCGGTCAAATCGGCGCCAATGTCGTCCACGTCGCCGGCCATCTCGCTCACCAGTTCCAGCAGTTCTTTAATTACGCGCACTTCTTTTTTGTCGGCTTCCAAATCCAGGCCCTCGGCCAGGCCGCGGATATAGGCCGCTTTTTCTGCAAGGCTCATTGCGTTCTCCTTTTCCTGCGCACTCATCAGGCGCGCTCCATATATTCGCCGGTGCGGGTGTCAATGCGTATCTTGTCGCCCTCGTTGATGAACAACGGCACGCGCACCTCGGCGCCGGTTTCCACCTTGGCGGCCTTCAGGGTGTTGGTGGCGGTGTTTCCCTTCATGCCCGGCTCGGTGTCGGTAATGGTAAGCACCACAAAGTTGGGCGCCTCCACGCCAAACACACTGCCCTTGTAGCTCAGCACCTTCACCGTTTCGTTCTCCTTCACAAAGCGGAAGGCGTCGCCCAAATCCTTTTCGTTCAGGGGTGTCTGCTCATAGGTCTCGGCGTCCATAAAATAATACAGCCCGCCGTCCTCGTACAGGTATTGCATTTCCCGGCGGTCAATTTGGGCGCTGGGGAACTTGTCGCTGGGGTTGTAGGTGGTTTCGGTAACCGCCCCCGTAATGACATTTTTGGTTTTGGTGCGCACAAAAGCACTGCCCTTACCCGGTTTTACGTGCTGGAACTCCACCACCTGCAGCACGTTTCCATCCTGCTCAAAGGTTGTGCCGTTGCGAAAATCGCCCGCTGATACCATTCTCTTCCTCCAAACTGCGCGACCCGGCGCGCATGGTTCACATTTTGCTTTGCATTTGCCTAACAGCTATATTTTACCCTATTCATGGATGTTTTTCAAGGATATTTACAGCACCAGCAGCTCCTTCCCGCTTTGTGGCAGGGGGCTGCAGCCGTCCTCGGCCAGCACCACCGCGTCCTCTATGCGGCAGCCAAAGCGCCCGGCCAAGTATATGCCCGGCTCCACGCTCATCACCATGCCGGCGCGCATGGTGCGCGTTTCCTTGGGGGAAAAGCGCGGCGCCTCGTGTACGTCAATGCCCAGCGCGTGGCCCAGCCCATGCCCAAAGGCGCCGGCATAACCCGCCGCGTCAATAATGCCCCGCGCCACCTTGTCCACTTCTTTGCCGCCGCACCCCGCTTTGGCGGCTGCAATGCCCGCCATGTGTGCCTGCAGAACAATGCCATACACACGGCGTTTTTCCTCGCCAGGCTCCCCCACAGCCACCGTGCGGGTCATGTCGGCACAGTAGCCCTTATATTTGGCGCCAAAATCCAGCGTTACAAAATCGCCCTGTTGCACCCGGTACTCGCCCGGCACGCCGTGGGGGCGGCTTGTGTTCGGCCCGGCCACGCAGATGGTCTCGAAGGCAAGGCCACCGGCGCCGTTTGCGCGCATGTAGTGCTCCATTTCCAGCGCAAGGTCAATTTCCCGCGCGCCCGGCTTGATGAAGGGCAAAATGTGGGCAAAGCAGGCGTCGGTGATGTCCTGCGCGGCGCGCATGCGGGCCAGCTCCTCCTCGTCTTTCACCTCGCGCAGCGCCATGATGGCACTACTTAATGTATTTGACGTGTCAAATTCAACATCAGGTATTTTTTCTTTCAGGCGCGTGGCCTCGGCAACCGCGATGCCATCCTCCAAATAAACCCGCCGCGCCCCGGCCCCCTTCAGCAAAGAGGCAATCTGCTTGAAAGCATCCTCCTCCAGCAGCACCTCGGCGTTTTGTACGGCGGCACGGGCCGCCTCGATGTATCGGGAATCGATGACATACACCATTTTGTCCGGCAGAAGCAGCAGGTGCCCGGCGTCGTGGGCGTCAAAATCCAGCAGGTAGAAGCGGTTTTGCGGCGTGCCGATGAGGGCGGCTTCAAAACCCGCCGGCAGGGCGGCGCGTAAGTGCTGGGCGCGTTGGTTCAGCATACATATCCTCCTGGTATTATTTCACTGATAATTTCCTGGCCGTAAAAGAATCTTGCCCACGCGCCGCACCCTGAACCTCTTGCGCTTCCTGCATTCTACAGCAGCCGCCCGCCCCGCTTGTAATAGCGCAGCAAAAACGGCGATTCAAACTTGCGTTTAAAACGCACGGTGGGCTTTTTGTCCTGATACATGGGGCGCACCACCAGCACTGGCGCACCGTACAGGCTGCCTGCCAGGTTGTCGGTAAAAAGCTGGTCTCCCACCAGGGCAATGGCGTTTTTGGGCAAATCCCACTTGCGCCGGGCGCGCAGCAGCCACAGCGGGCTGGGCTTGCAGCAAAAGCAGGTATAATCCATGCCCAGCTGCCGTGCAAAGGGGGCCACCCTCTTTTTCACGTTGTTGCTGGCAAGCATCAGGCGAATGCCGCCGCGGCGCATGGCCGCCAGCCAAGCTTCAACGCCGGGCGCAAGGCTTTGGCTGTCGTGGGCGGCAAGGGTGTTGTCCACATCCAGCACCAGCGCCCGAATGCCCTGCCCACGCAAAAACGGCAGGGTGATGCGGGTGACGTTGCGGAACAAATAGCGCGGCACAAAAAGGGGCATAGAATACTGACCTCCCGGCAAAAAAAGTGGGCCCCGCACGGAGCCCACCCAAACATGCATCTAGCCTTGCCCTGCATTGTTATGTGCTTACTTAAACTTGCGTTTGCGGGCGGCCTCAGACTTTTTCTTGCGTTTCACCGAAGGCTTTTCGTAAGCTTCGCGCTTGCGAACTTCGGCCAGAACGCCCGATTTAGCACACGAACGCTTGAACCGGCGCAGCGCGCTGTCCAGCGATTCGTTGTCTTTAACACGAATTTCCGACATCTTTGTCCCTCCCTAATGCCAAATGGCAGGAGTTTACCGGCACCGGCCGGCATGAGAACCTGTGTACGCAGGCTCTAAATCGTTGCCGCTTCCGCCGCGAATACTAACCGGGCAGAAGCATCCGGTAACAGGTAAATTATACACGACGGCAAGGGGCCTGTCAAGCAAGGCCAGCTGTGAAAACGCGGTGGAAAACGCGGTGAACAGGCTGCTATTGTGGCGACACAGCGCCTTGTTCCTCGCGCAGCTCACGCTCTTCGCAACGTTCTTCCCTCTCTGTTTCCAGCAGGTAAAGCTCCTCTGCCCGCGTTTGCAGCATTTTCAGGCGGGCAATGGTGTACTCCAGTTGGCGAACGGTATCGGTGATGCCGTTAAACAGCAGCATATATTCCTTTTTCAGTTCTTCCATTGCCGCCACCTTTTCGTGTAATTCTGTACAAGTATCGTATAGTGTAGCACAGAAATTTGGCGAACAATGTCAAATCGTGTCGAAAATAATGCTACTTTAGCCCTTCACGGCAAAATTCACCAGCTTGCCCGGCACCCAAATCTCCTTGGCCAGCTGCCCCGCTTCCAAAAACTTCGCAACACCTTCCAGCTGCCGGGCCATGGCAAGGGCCTCGTCCCTGGTAATGCCAGCCGGGGCTGTCAGGTGGCCGCGCGGTTTGCCGTTCACCTGCACCACAATCTCCACCGTATCCTCCACCAGCTTGGCTTCATCGTAGCTGGGCCACGGCTGCCCGGCAATCTCCCCTTTGCAGCCCAAAAGCTGCCACAGTTCCTCCGTCATGTGGGGGGCAAAGGGGTTCAGCAGCTGCAAAAGCACCTGGTATTCCGCCAGTGTTGGCCCGCCTGCCGCCGCGTATTCGTTCAAAAGGCTCATCAGGGCGGCAATGGCGGTGTTGTGCTTTAAATTCTCAATGTCGTGCCCCACCTTTTGAATGGTGCGGTGCACGGCGCCCTCCAGCGCCGGGCTGTAGCCATCGCCGGGGCGGATGCTGTTTTGCAATGCCCACACGCGGTCTAAAAACCGGCGGCTGCCGCGTATGGAAGCCGTGTTCCAGGGGGCGGTTTTTTCAAAGTCGCCAATAAACATCTCATACACGCGCATGGTGTCGGCGCCGTACTGGTTTATCACGTCGTCGGGGTTCACCACATTGCCCCGGCTTTTAGACATTTTCTGCCCGTCCTCGCCCAAAATCATGCCGTGGCTGGTGCGTTTCCTATAAGGTTCGGGGCCGCCCACCACGCCAATGTCGTACAAAAATTTGTGCCAGAAACGGCTGTACAGCATGTGCAGGGTGGTGTGCTCCATCCCGCCGTTATACCAATCCACCGGCATCCAGTATTCCAGCGCCGCGTGGCCAGCCAGCTCCTTTATATTGTGCGGGTCGCAGTATCGCAAAAAATACCAACTGCTGCCCGCCCACTGGGGCATGGTGTCGGTCTCGCGCTTGGCAGGGCTGCCGCAGTGCGGGCAGGTGGTGTTCACCCATTCCGCGTGGCGGGCCAAGGGGCTGTCGCCTTCCTCGGTGGGTTCAAAATCATCGATATACGGCAGTTCCAGCGGCAGCTCGCTCTCCGGCAGGGGCTGCCAGCCACATTTTTCACACCACACCATGGGAATTGGCTCGCCCCAATAACGCTGGCGGCTGAAGACCCAGTCCCGCAATTTGTAGTTGGTGCGGGCCTCGCCCTTTTTCTCGCGCAGCAGCCAGCCTACAATGGCCTTTTTGGCCTCGGCCACCGTAAGGCCGTCCAAAAAGCCGCTGTTCACCATCGTGCCGTCCTCAATGCTGGTGTAGGCTTCCTCGGCAAGGTTACCCCCCGCCACCACCTCTACAATGGGCAGGCCAAACTTTGTGGCAAAGGCATAGTCGCGCTCGTCGTGGCCGGGCACCGCCATAATGGCCCCAGTGCCATAGCTGGCCAGCACATAGTCCGAGATATAGACGGGGATATTCCCACCGGTGGCAGGGTTCACGGCGTCCACACCCACAAGCCGCACGCCGGTTTTTTCCTTGTCCTTCGAGAGCTCGGTGCGCTCAAAATCACTTTTGTGGGCGGCGGCGTCCTGATAGGCGGCAATCTCCGCGCCATTTTGCAAAAGCGGCGCCCATTTTTGCAAATAGGGGTGCTCCGGGCTCATCACCATGTAGGTGGCGCCAAAAACGGTGTCGGGCCGGGTGGTGTACACCACCAAATCGTCACCGGCGGTGGTGGAAAAGGTGATATCGGCACCATGGCTGCGGCCAATCCAGTTCACCTGGCTGGTAGACACACGCTCAATGTAATCCAGCCCCACCAAATCGTCGATAAGCCGCCCGGCGTACTCGGTAATTCTCAGCATCCACTGGCTTTTAACCTTGTGCACAACCTCGCCGTGGCAACGCTCGCAGGCGCCGTTCACCACTTCCTCGTTGGCCAGCACCACCTTGCAGCTGGTGCACCAGTTCACGCTCATTTCTTTTTTATAGGCCAAACCCTTTTTGTACAGCTGCAAAAAAATCCATTGCGTCCACTTGTAGTAGGCCGGGTCGGTGGTGTTCACCTCGCGGCCCCAGTCAAAGCTCATGCCCAGCGCCTGAATTTGCGCGCGGAAACGGTCCACGTTATTCTTGGTAACAATGGCCGGGTGAATGTGGTTTTTCAGCGCATAGTTTTCGGTGGGCAGGCCAAAAGCGTCCCATCCCATGGGGTACAGCACGTTCCAGCCCTCCATGCGGCGCTTGCGCACCACCACGTCCATGGCGGTGTAGGGGCGCGGGTGGCCCACGTGCAGCCCCTGCGCACTGGGGTAGGGAAATTCCACCAGCGCGTAAAATTTTGGCTTATCCTCGCCGGTTTTGGCGGCAAAGGTCTTTTTCTCCAGCCAGTGCTTCTGCCACTTGGGCTCGCAGTGTTTGGGGTTGTACTCTCTCATTTACTCTTCCTCCAGAAAATCCAGCGGCACCGGCTCGGCGTCGGCCCACAGGTGCTCCAGTGCATAAAACTCGCGCGCGTCGGGGGTGAATACATGCACCACCACGCTGCCAAAATCCAGCAACACCCAGCTTTTGGTGGACGCACCCTCCACCCGCAGCGGCGGCGTGCCCCTTTTGTTCATCTGGAAGTCCGCTTCGTCTGCCAGGGCCCCCACCTGCGTGGTGGAGTTGCCCGTGGCAATGACGAAATAATCCGCCAACACGGTCAAATCGAACACCTTCAGCACCTTCAGCTCGTGCGCCTTTTTGCTATCTAAAATTTTTGCCAGTTCCTGCGCCATTGCAAATGGTTCCAAGCCAACACTCCTCCATTAATCTGCCGTAAAAATCATTGTGGCGGTATTTCCAAAATCACGGCCTCTTTCCCGTACCACAGAGCGATGTTCCGGTTAATCCAATACGCCGGGTCCGGCTGCACGGCTATACCTTTCAGGTGGAAATAAAAGTCTTCCTGTTGCGGCAAAAACACGGCCCCGTTGCCGGGAGCTTCCAAGGCGGCCAGCACCATATCGGTATACGCCTTTTGCGCCTGAATTGTGCCGGCGGCAAAGTTTTCCACAATATTCAGCGACAGCCAGTTGTTTGGCGAAAAAATGGTAATCCCCACGGCCAGCATAAGGGACGCTGCACCTGTAAAGGCATGTGTTACACGGCCCTGTATAAATGCGCCGTGCTTTTTACAAAGCCAGCCCGCCAAATAAAACAGGCTGAACAAGGTGAGCAGGGCGCTGAAAAACACCATAGTGCTCATGACGCGATATTCCAAATATAAAATGCCGGTGGCATATACAAAGGGGAACAGCGTTACAAAAAGCCCGGCCCACGCAAGCGGCAGCACCAGCCCCGGCAGCGCAAAGCTGAACCCGCTTTGCGCCGCTGTGCGCACGGCCAAGGGGAAAAGCAGCAGCGCCACCCCAGCGGCTATGGGCAGGGGGAATCGCAGTGTGAGAATATCCACAAGCTGTTGCAGGGTGAATATAATCACCGTCTGCACCGATGTTAAGTTTTCGCCCTGTGCCGCGCTTTGCCGCAAAAACCCGCCGGGGGCAAAGGCGTTCACCGCTGTGCACGCAATGCACAAAATGGCAAAAAACACAACCAGAGGCGCCTTTTTACTTTTGCGCACCAACAGGTACAGCGCCACGCCTGCAAAGGCGTAGCAACAATACGCGGCAAGCACCAAGGTGCCGCCGCAGGCACACACAAGGCACAGCACGGCGCCCACAGCATACCACACACGCCGCTTGCCCTGCCCCAGCACGGCCCGGCACGCAGCGCCCGCCCCCAACAGCAGCAAGCCCGCCGGAATGGTGTACGACACCGCGCCGGAAATCCAATAAAACCACTCGGAGGCATTGACAAACTGCACGGCAAGGAAGAAAACCGCCAGAAATACCCAAAACGTGGCAGCAAGCGCCCTGCATTTCAGAACAGTTGCCAAGGCAGTGCGCACCGCAAAAAACAGCGCCAGCACAAAAAACACCAGAGTGCAAAGGCAAAACACAGGCGCAATGTTGCCGCCAAGGTAGAAAGGCACCAGCACATTTAAAAACATGGAAAAATAAGTGCCTTGCCATGTTAGATATTTCTGGCCGGCATAGCGGATGGCCGCCGCAACAGGGTTTGGAACAGAGCTGTGCCAGCGGTAACCCACCTCCAGCGGGTGCGAAAAATCGTCGGCAGAGGGGCCGGCGTAGAAGCACAAAACCAGCATGGGAACAAGCAGAAAAATGAGCAGTAGCACCGCCACCAGCACTTCGGTGTGTTGGCGCTTCCAGTTTTTCAGCGCAAACCGTTCTTTCATCTTCATCCCTCTTCTTTGCATCATTTTACGCTTTGAGTGGGACTGGCGGGCATGCCGCGCAGGGCTTGCCACTGGCAAGAGCGGAACACACCTAAAACGCTATGCTTTCGGCTCCACATCAACATCCGCGCCGCCCTCGGGGGTTTGCACCTCGGCCATGCCCTGCACGTTGGGCGGGTAAAGGGCGTAGCCGTCCAAATTCACATCCGGCCACTGCAATTCTTCTGCCGACACGGCCTGCCCCTCTTCGCCGCGGAAGTAATCGTTCAACAGTTTGGCCAGGCCCGGGGCCTCCTCCTCACCTTCGGCGGTGGGGCGGCCAAAGCGATCCACAAAATACATGCTGCGGCCCGCACCGGTGGGGTCAAGCGCCGTGTCGGTGGCGCCCGGCACCTTGGCAAACAGCACTTCCTCGGCCTTCAAATTCAGCGCCGCCACCCCAAGACCAATCATGTCGGAAAGCGACAAATCGGTGTTGCAGTAATGGTCGAACACCGGGAACAAATTCGCCACGTCGCCGGGCGTCATATTTAGCAGGCGGCGAAACAGCGCGGAGTAGAAGTGGCGCTGGTTGTCCAGCCGGTCGATGTCTCCACGCTCGAACCCCGCGCCCTTGCGGGCGCGCACAAAGAATTCGGCGGCGTTGCCGTCCAGCGTTTGCCAGCCCTGTGCAAGGTAGCTTCCGTCGTAGTTCATCTCGCGCGGCACATACACCTGAATGCCGCCAAAGGTGTCCACGATGGTCTTCAGGGCATCCATGTCCATGGCAATGTAATTGTCCACCGGCAGCTGCAGCATGCTTTGCAAAGGCCCGGCCAGGTTGTTGATGGGGTTGTTCTTATCCTCGCCGGAAATCAGCAGCGCATTGATTTTGCCGGTGCCGCCGGTGGGCAGGCTTTCGCCCACGTAGCTGTCGCGCGGAATTTGCAGCATATTCATCTTATTGTTTTTAATGTCATACCGGCAATAAAGAATCATGTCGGTGAGGCCAAGGCCCCCGGCGTACTGGCGGCCCTCCTCATAGTCGATGCCGACAATCAGCAGATGCAGCACGTCCTTTTTGCTGTAGGGGCTGGGGGGCACGTCCGGGTTCGGTAAAATACGGCCAAAGGCGCCGGGGTCCAGCAAATTGCCCAAATAGTGGTTGGCTAAAACGCCAGCCACACCCAGCAGCAACACAAGCACCGCCAGCACAACGGGCCAGCGGCGCTTACGGCGGGGTTTGCCGCCGCCCTGCCCGCCATTTTGGGCCGCCTGCACCGCGCGGCCCTTTTTGCCCCGGGGCGGCGCGCCCTCGTACTGCGCCCAGGCTTCGGCGGGCGCCTGCCCGTCCTGCCAATCAGCGTGGCGGGGCGGCCGCGCCGCGTCTTCCCCGGCAAGCGCGTCAAACACTGTGGCCGGGCGGCGGGGCGGGGTTTCCGCGCGCCGGCTTTGCGCCCGGGAAGAAGCCCACACCTCTTCGCGCTGCGGGCGCGGGCGGGCGGGTTCCGGCGCATCTTCAACCGGCCCCCGCGTTCGGGCGGGGGCCTGCAAATCAACATATTGTTCGCGCATGCGCGAGGGCTGGCGGGGGCGGTTTTGCACCGGGGTAGCAGAATAGTCCTGATCAAAGTCGAACACCGTGCCGGGGGGCGGCGCCTGCTGCGGGCCGCCTGCCAGGTAATGCTCGCTGTAGCCTGGCGAGGGCTGCCGGGGGGGCAAATGCTCGCCCGCATCGTAGTCGAACAGGCTTTGGCGGCCCGGTGCGGGCGGTGGCGGCGCAGCGGTGCCGTCGTAGCCAAACAAATTGCCGGGCGTTGCGCCCTCGCCGCCAAACAGGTTGGCACGGCCGTCCTTAGGCAGGGCGCCGGGGCGGGTTGGGGCAGCTTGGGCCGGCTGTGCCGAGTGGGGCACGCTGGCCTCGCCCTCCCAGCCAAACACCTGCTGCCCGCTTTGTTCCGGGCCGTTTGGCCCGGCCTGGCCGGCGCGGCGTATGCGCCCTGCGCCAAAGGAATGCTGCTGTTTGCTATCGAAATTATGGTTGTCTGGCACGAATCATTTTCTCCGTTTTCTGTTGGGTTTCCCGCGAAGGAGCCAGCCCGCACAAACAAGCCCGCCCTCAAGGTTATTCTGAATATGGTTCAGGCACACACCGTTGAGATTTGCTTTCCAGCCATGAACAACCCCTTTTGCCGTTCCGGCCTTATGAACACAGGTTCTTGCTATTACGCCGCTTCTGAGGGCGCCGATACCGCATCGGCCTCCGCGCCGGCATCTTCCTCTTGCTGTATGCTGGACATGGTGCTGATTTGTGCCTCTGAAAAGCCATAGTAGGCGTCGGGCAGCGTGTGAATGTCCAGTTCATCCACCGATTTTTCGGCCCCTTCCGGGCGGAAATATTCGTTCAGCAAATCGGCGGTGCCCTGTGGGTCCAAATACACAAGGTCTGTCGGCTTGCCGTTTGGGGCCGTGTAGCGTGTGCCGTAGGTTGGCGGGCGCACAAAGGTCAAGTCCTCGGCGGTCAGGCTCAGGGCCTCCTGCGCAAGCCCGCCAATCTGCAATATGTCAATGCCGCCAACATTCATATAATACAGCAAAATGCGCATCCACATCACAAGGTCGGCCGGGGCCAGGGTCTTCATTTCGCGGAACAGTGCCGAATAGAAGTTGCGCTGCACCAAAACGCGCGTAAGGTCCCCATCCAAAAAATTGCGGTTGCGCAGGATAAACTCTATTTCCTCGCCGGTAACATGGCGCGGCCCTTCGGGAATAATGTTTGTGGGGTCGTCTTTATCTACAAGATCCCGCGGGATATACATCTCAATTGTGCCCTTGTGGTCCACCAGGGCCTTCACGGCGGCCACGTCCAGCGCCAGGTAAAAATCCACCGGCAGGGCCAGCTGGTCCATCAGGCACTGGGCCAGCGGGTCCATGCGGTTGTCGGGGTCTTCGGCGCCGTGGTACAGGCCATTTATCTTGCCCGTGCCCTCGGTGGCAAGCTCACCACCCACATACACGTCGCGCGGTATCTGCAAAATGTTGGCCTTGTTGTTCACCGTGTCGTACATCAGGTACAAAATCATGTCGGTGTTGCCAATGGTATCCGGCTCGGTGTTGCCGTCCACATCGTTTTCGTCGTTGTAGGCAATGCCGCAAATTAAGCCGCAGATGATGCCCTTGCCGGTGTATGCCGGGATGCTTTGGGTTTTTACCCGCGGCGGCAGCACACCGGCGGGGGTGTCCTCGCCCTGGATGATGGTGGACGCCCGGGCATACAGCATTACCGCGCCGCCCACAATGGCAATAACCAGCGCAATGGCAATAAGCCCAGCCAAACGCCAGCGGCGGCGCGCCAGCGTTTTTTTGTCCGGCTTGTGCGGCTTATCTTGTTTTTCCGGCACGCCCGGCTTTTGCTGCGCGGGGGCGGTTGTTTCTTCGGTTTTTGGGGTTTGCCCATCCAGGCTCAAAATGTGTCCTCCCTATGTGGCCTCCCTGCGCGCCTTCATGTCGCGCAGGGCCTCCCCGGTGTCCTTGTCAAGGGTTTTGCCGGCGCGGCCCAGGTAGCGGATGTTCTCCTCCATGGCGGCGATGACGGCAGCGTCCAAATCCTGATTCGCCAGTGCGCGAATGGCCGAAATGCCCTCAAAATCCCGCTCGGCGCTCACCACGTCGGCCAAAAACAAAACTTTGTCGAAAACAGACATACCGGCCTTGCCGGTGGTGTGGCAGGCAATGGCGGAAAGGATGGCTTCATCTTGCACGCCACAGGCATATTTGGCGTAAATGGCCCCGCAGGGCCCGTGCCAAATGGGCTTTGGGCGGGTTTGGGCCGCTCCGGCCATTATACCATCTTGCGCCATCAACTGCAACAATTCGGGGCCGTTTTTCTCCTTCACAATGTCGTGCAGCCAGCCAGCCAGCTCGGCCTTATCCGGGTCTTCGCCCCAGCGCAGGGCCAGCGCGCGCGCGGCGGCCGCCACATTTTTGCTGTGGCGGTAACGCTTTGCCGAAAGCATCTTTTTTGCCTTTTCGCGCGCTTTAGGTATTGTCATACAAAGCTCCTGTACAGGCCGTTTTGGCGGATAAGCTCGTCCGCCGGGGAAGGCACCAGGGCAAGGGCGCCTTCATCCCCCGCTGCAAGTGCGGCGCGGATACCGGAGGACGAGGCCGCCAGCACCGGCCCCGGGGCAAAAATGACCCTGCCGCCCGCCTGCCGCAGCTCGGCGGCCGCCTTTTGCATGGTAGCTTCCTCGCCCGCGTGGCGGGGGGCAGCCACCAGTGTTGCGCGCCGCAAAATATCCTGCCAGCGGCGCCAGGTGAAAAAAGACTCCAGCATGTCGCCGCCCATCACCAAAAAAAACGCCGCGCCGGGGTTTTCCTCTTGCAACTGGCGCATGGTGTCGCAGGTATAGCTTTTGCCGGCGCGGCGGTGCTCCACATCGCTTACGTGCACATGCGGAAACACCGGCAAAAAACAGCGGCACATCGCGGCCCGCAGGGGCCAGGGCGTGCCGCTGGCAGCTTTGTGCGGCGCGGTGCCCTCGGGCACCACCAGCACAAGGCTGGGGGCCGCGGCGGCCACGGCGTTTTGCAGCAGGTTCACATGCCCCTTGTGGGGTGGGTCAAACGCGCCGCCAAACAGCAAAATGCGCTGTCCTTCGTTATCGGGCACAGCCTCAGCCCCCCATCCTCACCTGTTATACCCTCTTTGAAAGAGCTCATTGAAGGCGCTGTCCTTCTTTTTGCGGCGGAACAGAACCACCACGCGGCCAATCACCTGCACCACGCTGGCGCCGCAGGCTTCGGCCAGTTGGGCGGCGGCTTCCTCCGGCGCCTCGGGGCTGGTTTCCAAAAGGCGCAGCTTCACCAGTTCCCGCTTTTGCAGGCATTCGGCCACGCCCTGCGTAAGGCTTGCGTCCAGCCCGCCCTTGCCAACCTGGAACGCGGCACTAAGGCCGTTTGCCGCGCCCCGTAAGGCGGCGCGCTGCTTGCTTGAAAGGGTTACGCTCAAAATATACCTCGCTTCAAGTTTAACGATTATATGTAATTTATTCTTAAGACAAGCGCCCGCCGCCACATCAACACGCCCTAACGACTACCCCCCATGCCGCACCAAAAAGGCGTTCAGCTTTTGGCACAAGGCGCGCGCGGCAGCGCCGCGGTGGCTCACCTCGTCCTTTTCCTCGGGCGACATTTCGGCAAAGCAGTTGTTGTTATGGTAAAAAATGGGGTCGTACCCAAAGCCGTGTCCCCCGTCGCTTGGCACAAGGCCAATCATCCCCTCGCAGCTGCCATCGGCCGTAAGGGTGGCGCCGTCGGGCGCGGCCAGGCACAGCGCGCACTCGAACCGCGCCGTGCGCCGGGCAAAAGGCGTGCGCTCCAAAAGGTTCATCAGCTTTTTCAGGTTGGCGCGGTCGTCGGCCTCTTCGCCCGCAAAGCGGGCGCTGCGAATGCCCGGCGCGCCGCCCAGCGCATCCACACACAGGCCGGAGTCATCCCCCAGGGCCGGCATTCCGGCGGCGGCACACACCGCCGCCGCCTTCTGGGCCGCGTTTTCGGCAAAGCTTTCACCGGTTTCCTCCACCTGCACGTCTATGCCTGCCTCGCCCATGCTGATGATGTTATGCCCGCTGCCCGCAAACAGGCGGCGCAGTTCCTCCACCTTACCACGGTTATTGGTGGCGGCAACAATATCCATTGCTTACTCCTCCTGTAAAAATAGGGCGTCCACAAAAGCGTCGGGGTCAAACTCCATCAAATCGTCTATGCCCTCGCCCACGCCCACAAAGCGCACAGGCAAGCCCAATTTTTGCTTTATGCTGATAACCGCCCCGCCTTTTGCGGTGCCGTCCAGCTTGGTAAGGATGATGCCGGTTGCCCCGGCGGCCTGCACAAATTCCCGCGCCTGGGCAATGGCGTTCTGCCCGGTAACAGAGTCCAGCACCAGCAGAGTTTCGGTGGGCACGTCCGGGTTTGCCTTGTGCACCACGCGGGCAATTTTGGCCAGCTCGTCCATCAGGTTCTTTTTGTTGTGCAGGCGGCCCGCGGTGTCCACCAGCACAATGTCGCAGCCCTTGGCCGTGGCGCTTTGCACGGCGTCAAACACCACCGCCGCGGGGTCGGCGCCGTTCTGGTGGCGAATAAGCGGCACGCCCGCCCGCTGGGCCCATACGTCCAGCTGCTCGGCAGCGGCAGCGCGGAAGGTATCCCCCGCAGCCAAAAGCACGCGCCTGCCCGCCTCGGTGTACAAATGGGCCAGCTTTGCAATAGACGTTGTTTTGCCCACGCCATTCACGCCAATCACCAAAATAACAGTGGGCTTGCCGGCAAGCTCCATCTCTTCGTCCGGCTGCAGCATCTCGCGCAGAATCTCCTTCAGCGCGTCCAGCGCCTCGGTGCCGGTTTTCAGGCGGCGGTCTCGCACCAGGCGCTTCAGCTCCTCCACCAAATCGGCGGCCACGTCAGCGCCGGTGTCGGCCAAAATCAGCTGTTCCTCCAGGTCCTCATACAATTCGGGCGTAATCTCCCCGGCGTTCATCATCTGGCTAATAGAGCCAAAGATAGAATCGCGCGTTTTTTTCAACCCCGCGCCCAGCTTGCCAAAAAAGCCCATGTTTGCTCCTTACTCTTTTTAGTGGTAAAAATGGCCGCAGCGGAACAAACACTACACCCGCAGCGCCGCTGTTTCAATCACCCGCGCAAACAGGCCGTCCAGCGACGCCATGTAGGTGCTTTGCACTGTTTCCGCCGGTATTTTCACCCCGTTAAACACAAGGTCTTTGGTGGCGCAGGCGTCGGCCAGCAGCGTCACGGCAAGGCCGTGGTCCATGCAGGCGCGCACGGTGGTATCCACACACATGTGGGTCATCATGCCGCAAACCACCAGTTCCCCCGCACCTTTTTCGGCCAGTATCCCCGCAAGGCCGGTGCCCAAAAAGCTGCTGGGCACGTGCTTCACCACAAGGGCCTCGCCCGCAAGCGGCGCAAGGTTTTGGTGAATTTGCGCGCCCGCGGTGCCCGGCAAAAAGAACCCCGCCCCCGCGCGGGTGTTGAGATGCTGCACATGGACAACCGGCAGCCCCTGCGCGCGGAAAACCCCCAGCGCCTTTTCAATGTTGGCCAGGGCGGCCCGTGCAGTTCGGCGCGCCCGCCCGGGAAATAGTCGTTCTGCACGTCGATAATCAGCAGCGCCTTGTTCATGTTTGCCTCCCGTTTTCTACCGAACCAACGACGGGTCTACATCAGCGGCGGAGAGCCGCAGAATCTTGGAGATGCCGTCCTCCTGCATCGTCACGCCGTACAGCACATCTGCCTCTTCCATGGTACCACGGCGGTGTGTTATAACAATGAACTGCGTGCGCGGGCTGATGCGCCGCAGGTATTTGGCATAGCGGCCAATGTTGGCGTCGTCCAAAGCGGCTTCAATCTCGTCCAGTACGCAGAAGGGCGAGGGGTTTACGGCCAGAATGGCAAAGTAGATGCAAATGGCCACCAGCGCCTTTTCCCCGCCGGAAAGGGCCGTCAAATCCTTGATAACCTTGCCGGGGGGCGCGGCTTCAATTTCGATGCCGCTCTCCAGCAAGTCGTCCGGGTCTGTGAGTGAAAGGCAGGCGCTGCCGCCGCCGAAAAGCTCTCGGAAAATGGCGGTGAAGCTGCGGTTAATGGCGGCGAAGCTCTCGGCAAACAGGGCGGTCATCTCGCCGGAAAGCTCGGCAATCATCGCCTCCAGGCGGCCCTTGCTCTCCTCCACGTCCTGCACCTGTTTGGTCAAAAACTCGTAGCGTTCGCTCACCTCGGCATATTCCTCAATGGCGCCCACGTTCACGTTGCCCAAAGCGCGTATCTTGCCGCGCAGTTCCCGCACGCGGCGGTTCAAATCGCTGGCGCTGGTGAATTCCACACACAGCTTTTCCGCGTCGGAAAGGGTCAGCTCGTACTCGTCCCACAGCTGGGCTATGGTGCTGTCATAGCGGCCCTCCAGTGTGGCTTTTTGCTCGGTAAGGCGGCCAATTTCCATGCCAAGGGCCTCGCGCTCGGCAGCTATGGCGCGCTCGCGGTCGGTTTGGCCCTTGATGGACTTTTCTTTTTCAAAATAGGCCCCGCGCAGGGCGCTAATTTCGCCCTCAACAGCGGTAATCTTGCCCTTGATGTCCTCTTTGCCGGCCCCGGCGGCGGCAATGGCGGCCCGGCTTTGGGCAATTTCGCCCTCCAGCCGCTTGATGCTCTCGGCCAGCATAGCGCTGCGGGCCTCGGCCTGGCCGGTTTGGCTTTTCAGCGTCTCTATGCGCTGGCGGTGCAGTTCGGCGTCGTTCTGGTGGCCCATGGCGGCCAGGCGCTTCTCCTGCAGCTGGGCCGAAAGGCTCTCCCGCTCGGCCAAAAAGCCGTCGTCGTCCCCGGCAATTTGAGAGAGCTCCGCCGTCAGCTTTTCAATTTCGCCGGAAAGGCGCTGCTGCTCGGTGGTGGAGAGGGTATGCTCGGTTTTGGCACGGGCAATTTGCTCCTGCAAAGCGTCACAGGCTTCGCGCAGGGCGGCCCCGCGCGCCGTGGCCGCTGCAAGGCTTTGCTCTATGCGGGTAAGCTCCGTCTCGCAGCGTATCTTTTCGCCCCCCGCCGTAATGGCCTCGCTGGCGGTGGCGGTGGCTTCGGCGGAAAGGGCCTCCACCTCTGCCTTCAGGCGGGCGGTGGTGGCTTCGGCGTCCTTTCGGTTCTTTTGCAGGCTTTCTATTTTCTGCTGCAAGTCCTCAATTTCCTGCTTGCGGCTGAACAGCCCCGCCGAGCGCGAAACACTGCCGCCGGTGAATGAGCCCCCGGCGTTGATGACCTGGCCGTCGCGCGTTACCACGCGGTTTTTGTAACCAAGCTGGCGCGCCGCACGGCTGGCCTCGCCAATGTCCTCCACCACCAAAATGCCCGCCAGCAGCGAGGACACAATATTTTCGTACTTGCCATCGTAGCTTACAAGCCTTTGCGCGCTTTGGGCCCCGGCGGGCAGGCTTTGCGGCGCTTTTCGGGGCTGCACGGTGTCCAGCGGCAAAAAGGTGGCCCGGCCGCCGCCGGTCTGCTTCAAATGGGCCATGGCGGCCTTGGCGGCTGTTTCATCTTGCACCACCACGTTTTGCAGCGCAAAGCCCAGCGCGGTCTCAATGGCAACCTCGTAGCCGCTTTGCACCGACAAAATGGTGGACACCGGCCCGATAACGCCCCGCAGGCGCCCGGCCTGCGCCGCCTTCATCACGGCCTTTACACTGGCCTGGAAGCCGTCCAGGCTGCGCTCCAAATCCTTCAACATGGCAATGCGGTGCTGGGCGTTTTCGGCCTCGCGCACAGCGGCGCGCTCGGCTTCGCCGGCCTCGGCCAGCGCCTTTGCCCGGGCGGCCAGCTTCATGTCCAGCCCGCCCTTTATATTGCCCAGCTTTTGCAGGTTTTCCTCGGTTTCGGCAAGGCTGCGGCGCATGCCGTCCCGCTGTTTGTCCAGCTGGGCCAGCTCGCTTTCCACCGTTTGCAGGCCGGCTTGCTCGTTTTGCAGGCGCGCCGCCGCCGAGGCCGACGCCGATTCCGCCGAAGCCTCGCTCACCCGCAGGGCGGTAATGCGGTCTGTCATGTCGGCCAGGCGCGCAGTCACCTCGCCCTTGCGCTCGCCGGTGGCAAGGCTTTTTTGCTGGATGTCGGAAAGGCGACCCTCCAGCCCCGCAATGTCGGCATTTGTGGCGGCCAGCGCCTCTTCGGCGCGCGCAATGTCGGCCAGGCGCAGGCGGATATCCTGCTCAATTTCCCCGGCACTCTCGCTGCCCCTGGCAATCTCGTCCCGCTGGGCGGCAATGTCGGCCAGGCTGCGCTCTATGCCGCTCTCCAAAACGGCCACACGGGTCTCGCTGCCGGAAAATTCCTCCTGCAAAGCCCGGATTTCGCCATTCTTGCGGTCGATGTCCAACTGGATTTGGATGATTTGGGCCCGAATCTCCTCCGTCTCAGCGTCGATGGTCTCAATTTCCTTCGCGCGGGCGTCGTAATCCGCCTGCGCCAAATCGATTTTGCGCTGCTGGCCGCGCAGGTTTTCGCGCGTGCCGCGCACTGTGTCCACCCATAACGTCACCTCAAGGCTCTTGCGTTCGCCGCTGTATTGCAGGAATTTTTCGGCCTTGGCGCACTCAGCCTTCAAGGGGCCCACGCGGCTTTCCAGTTCGCCCACAATGTCGCGCAGGCGCACCAGATTTTCCTCCGCCGCAAGCAGTTGGCGCTCGGCGTCGTTTTTGCGGTAACGGTAGCGCGCAATGCCGCTGGCTTCCTCAAAAATCTCGCGGCGTTCAGTGCTTTTTGTGGCCACCACATTGTCTATGCGGCCCTGGCCAATAATGGAGTAACCATCGCGGCCAAGGCCGGTGTCCAGCAGCATCTCATACACGTCGCGCAGGCGCACGCTTTGGCCGTTGATGCTGTATTCGCTTTCGCCGCTGCGGTAGTAGCGGCGGCCGATAGTCACCTCGTCGGCGTCCACTTCCAGGCGGCGGTCCTTGTTGTCCAAAATCAGCTGCACGGCGGCATAGCCCATGGCGTTGCGCTTTTGGGTGCCGCCAAAAATGACGTTCTCCATCTTGCCGCCGCCCCGCAGCTGTTTAACGCTGGTTTCGCCCAGCACCCAGCGCACAGCGTCGGAAATATTGCTTTTGCCGCTGCCGTTGGGCCCCACCACGGCGGTGATGCCGCGGTCGAAATTCACCTTCGTGCGGTCGGGAAAGGATTTAAAACCCTGTATTTCCAAGGCTTTCAGATACAAGACGGCATCACCTCCTTCCTGTTTTACAAGCCCATGCCCGCCAGCGCGGCGCGGGCGGCCTGCTGTTCGGCCAATTTTTTGCTGTGGCCCCTGCCTGTGCCCACGCAAACCTCGTTTAAATACACCTCAACGGTGAAGGACTTGGCATGGTCGGGCCCGTCCTCGCGTGTTACCATATAGTGCACGTGCTGCTGCGGGTTTTGCTGCACCACTTCCTGCAGGCGGGTTTTGTAGTCCTCCTCGGCGGCGCCGCCGCGCACAAAGGGCAAAATAAAGCCGCGCGCCACGTCGATGCCGCCGTCCAGATACAAGGCCGCAATCAGCGCCTCGAAGGCATCGGCCAAAATGGATGGCCGATGCCGCCCGCCGTTCATCTCCTCGCCTTTGCCCAGCCACAGGTGCGCCCCAAGGTTAATTTGCCCGGCAAAGCCCGCCAGCGCGGGCTCGCACACCAGTGTGGCCCGGCGGCGGGTCAGCTCGCCTTCGGGCAGGGGCGGCTTTTGCGCGTACATGTATTCCGCCACCACAAAGCTTAACACAGAATCGCCCAAAAATTCAAGCCGCTCGTTGCTGGGCAAGTGGCGCCGGGCCTCGTTGGCATAGCTGGTGTGGGTAAGGGCCGTTTCCAGCAGCACTTTGTTGCGGAAGCGGTAGCCCAGCCTTTGTTCCAAATCAGTCATCGCCGCTCCCCGCTAACTTATGCGTGGCTATCCAGTTTTCAATGGCGCCCGCCACGTCCTTTTCCGCGCACTGCTTGGCCTGGCGGATGGCATTTTTAAAGGCGCGCGCGTCCGACGAACCATGCGCCTTGATTACCGGGTGGCGGATGCCCAAAAAGGGCGCGCCGCCGTATTCTTTATAGTCAAAGCTGCGCTTGAAACCATCCAGGCCGCTTTTAACAAGCAAGCCCGCCACCTTGGTTTTGGCGCTGGCATAGAACATTTCCTTCAGCTTGCCTGAGAAGGTTTTTGCCACGCCCTCGATGGTTTTAAGGATGAGATTGCCTGAAAAGCCGTCGCAAACCACCACGTCGGCGGCGCCGGCCATCAGGTCTCGCCCTTCCACATTGCCCACAAAGCGC
>QMCE01001840.1_pt1 | contig 20977 bp, 12 predicted proteins | sample 1821851 | NCBI WGS metagenome assembly QMCE01 (sample SAMN09453174, study PRJNA476694) | Termite gut metagenome, whole genome shotgun sequencing project. | isolation source: worker | host: Odontotermes sp. | place: South Africa:Pretoria | collected 2016-01-28 | reverse complement strand
AATGTGCCTTTGCACATTGCGGCAACCCCTTTTTTATCAAAGCTTATTGGGTAACAAAGTCTACGGTGGCGTTGGCAAAGCCGGCCGCGATGCTGTTGGGGTCGCCGTCGCTGCCGCCGTCGGCGTCGGTGGGAATGGCCACTTCGCCGGCCACCAGGGCCGCGTAGATGGCATCGTAATCGGCCTGGGAGAAGCTATCGAACTTGGAAGAAGCCATCGGCAGGGCCACGGCGTTTTGGGCCGCGCCCAGCACCTGCATCTCGCCGCCGGGGAAGCTGCCGGCGAAGTGCTGGCCCAGAACCAGGTTCACGGATTCCTTCAGGCCCTTCATGGCGCTGGTGATAACCGTGGCACTGTCGCCGCTTTGGTCAACGTCCACGCCAATGCCTTTGGCACCGGCAGCCTCGGCCGCCGCGAACACGCTGAGGCCCACGGTGCCGCCGCAGCCGAAGATGACCTCGGTGCCTTCCTGATACCAGCTGGCCGCCAGGGCCTGGGCCTCGGGGGTGGCCTCAAAGCCTCCGGTGTAGAAGTATTTAATCTCCGCGTTCACGCCCAGCTCGGCAGCGGCGTCGTTGGCGCCCTGCACAAAGCCGTAGCCGTAACGCACCACAGCGGGAACCGCCATGCCGCCCATGAAGCCCAGCTTGGTCATGCCGTCTTTAACAACGGCGTAACCGGCCAGATAGCCGCTCTCCTGCTCGGCGTAGGTAATGCCCACGGCATTTGAAGCCGGCTGGAAGCCGCCGTCCGCGTCGATGAACACGAAGTTCACGTCGGGGTATTTCTCCTGGCAGGCGGTAATGGCATTCAGGAACAGGAAGCCGGGCGTAACCACAACCTTCGCGCCGCCCTGAATAGCAAGGTCGATGGCCGCGATGTAGGCGTCGTCGCTCTGCTCGGTGGGCTTATAGTATTGGTGGGTGATGTTGCCATTGGCCTCGGCGTACTCCTTGCAGCCTTCCCAGGTGCCCTGGTTGAAGCTCTTGTCGTCGATGTTGCCTATGTCTGTAATCATGGCGATTTCATAGCTGCCTTCGGCTGCGGGCTCTCCGGCGGGGGCGCCGCCGCAGGCCGCCAGGGCCAGTACCATAAGCAGGGACAGGGCAATTGCCAACAGTTTCTTCATCTTGCACACTCCTATGTCTTTGTTTTCGGGGGGCAGGGCTGCCCGCCCGGCATTTCGCGGCCTTCCCGTTCCCGCATATAAAGCATCCTGCGGGCTACGCGGGCAGAACTCGGCCACATTCTTAATTATACTAAAAACCGCCGTCATTTTCAGCCAAAACGAAGTTTTGATAACAGATTGTCATACTTTTCAAAACGCCCCGCAAAATGCCGCCTCACCTAAAAATGCCCATCACATTGCTCAGGCTTTCCACCACCTCGTTCAGCCGCGCGATGCTGGCGTTCAGGGTTTCAAAATCCATGGCGGCAACGCCCTTTCCCACCTCGCCAATGGCCGAATTCATCTGCTCGAAATCAATTTTGTCAATGTCGGCCAGGGTGGTTTCAAGCTGCTCAATACTGCGGGTGGTGGTGCTTATCAGCTGGGGCACGTCCCTTGTGATGTCGGCCAGCGTGGTGTTCACCCACAGCAGCCCGCCGGCCACCACCAGCACCAGCATCGCCAGCAGAAGGGCCGTTATGCGGTGGCTGCGCACGGTTTTGCGGGTGTTTTCGGCCTGCTGGGCCAGCAGGGCCTCCATCTTTTCCAGGCGGGCCGCCAGCGCGTCGCTTGGGCCCTCGGGGCCGGGGGCCGGGGGCCCTGCCGTTTTCAGGGTACCGTTCACGATTTCGTTTTCACTCATGTGTGTTCCTCCATTTCAATGCGGCGTGAATAGCGGACAAGTTAGCCTTTGCTGCGGTGATATTTTTCGTGCTTCACAAAGCCGATGGCCTTGCTTATCTCCAGCACCGGCACCGGCGCAAAGGCCAGCGCCAGGGCTATCAGATACATCAGCGGGGGCAGGGCCACCAGCTCGAAGGCGAGGGCCAGCGGCGGAATGAGGGCCACGCCCAGCGTGAGGGCAATGCTGACGAGGGCCGCGCGGTTGAGAAAACGGTTGGTAAAGGGGCCGATGCGCAAGAGGCTGTGCCGGCTGCGCATATTGAAGGAATGGAACACCTGGCTGAGCGCCAGCACCATAAAGGCCATGGTTTGGCCGGGGTGGTCGCCGGGGCTTTGGCCCATGTTCCAGTGAAAGCCCAGGGCGTAGGCGCACAGCGTAAGCACGGCGAACAACACACCCTGCCACACCACCTGCAAACCCGTGCCGTGGGCGAAGATGCCCTCGCTTTTGGCCCGGGGCGGGTATTCCATCACGTCGGCCTCCACGGCCTCGCGCCCCAGGGCAATGGCCGGCAGGCCGTCGGTGACAAGGTTTATCCACAACAGCTGCATGCTCACCAGCGGCGATTCCTGCCAGATGAGCATGGCCGCCAGCACGGTGATGACCTCGCCGATGTTGGTGCCCAGAAGGTAGGCCACAACCTTGCGTATGTTTTCGTAGATGCCGCGGCCCTCCTTCACGGCCTCCACAATGGTGGTGAAGTTGTCGTCGGTGAGGGTCATGTCGGCGGCGCCCTTGGCCACGTCGGTGCCGGTGATGCCCATGGCGCAGCCGATGTCGGCCGCCTTGAGGGCCGGCGCGTCGTTCACGCCGTCGCCGGTCATGGCCACCACGTCGCCCCGGCGCTGCCAGGCCTTGATGATGCGGATTTTATCAGTGGGGGAAGAGCGGGCGTACACGCTGATGCGCTCCACCTGCGCGTCCAGTTCGGCGTCGCTCATGCGCTCAAGCTCCGCCCCGGCTATGGCAAGGTCCCCCTCCCGCCTAATGCCAAGGTCGCCGGCAATGGCGGCGGCGGTCACCACGTGGTCGCCGGTTATCATCACCGGGCGGATGCCCGCGCTGCGGCACAGGGCCACGGCGTCGCGCACCTCGGGGCGCGGCGGGTCTATCATGCCCACCAGGCCCATAAAGGTCAGGCCGAACTCAAGGTTCTCGCTGTCCGGCTTCTCCGGTATCTCGCTGATTTCCTTATAGCCCACGGCCAGCACGCGCAGGGCGTTTTCGCTCATGGCGTCCACCTCGGCGCGGGCGGCTTCCAGCTCTCCGGCGGTGCAGCGGGGGGCCAGCGAATCAAAGGCGCCCTTGGTGATGAGCATCTTCCTGCCTTCCATCTCGCACACCACGCTCATCAGCTTGCGCTCGGAATCGAAGGGCACTTCGGCCAGGCGGGGGAAAATCTCGGCCAGCTTGTCTTTCGGCATGCCGTTTTGGCGGGCCGCCAGCACTATGGATGTTTCGGTGGGGTCGCCCAGATGCTTCACCTCGCCGTTTTCCTCCACCACCGAGCCGTCGCTGCACAGCGTGGCGAACATCAGCAGCTTTTTCACGGCGGGGCCGTTGGCCTCGCTGATGTCCTCCGTGGCGGCCTCGGAGGCAGTGTAGGCTTTCACCAGGGTCATGCGGTTCTGGGTGAGGGTGCCGGTTTTGTCCGAGCATATCACGCTGGCGCTGCCCAGGGTTTCCACGGCGGGCAGGCGGCGGATGATGGCGTTGCGCTTCACCATGCGCTGCACGCCGATGGCCAGCACGATGGTGACGATGGCCGGCAGTCCCTCGGGAATGGCCGACACCGCCAAAGACACGGCAATCATGAAGGTTTCCAGCAAATCCAGCCCAAAGGCAAAGTAGCCCAGGGCAAAGATGGCCAGGCAGATGGCGATGGCGCCGAAGCCCAGTATTTTGGAGAGCTTTGCCAGCTTCTCCTGCAAGGGCGTCTTGCCGTCCTCCTCGGCGTTCAGCATGCCGGCAATGCGGCCCATTTCGGTGGCCATGCCGGTGGCTGTTACCACATAGCGCGCGCGGCCATACACCACCGAGCAGCCGGAAAACACCATGTTGTGCCTGTCGCCCACGCCGGCGGCGGGGCTCACGGTTTTCCCGGCGTCCTTCTCGCTGGGCACGCTCTCGCCGGTGAGGGCGCTCTCCTCGCATTTCAGGCTGGCGCTTTCCAGCAGGCGGCCGTCCGCCGGCACAAAGTCTCCCGCCTCCACCAGCACAATGTCGCCGGGCACCACGTTCACCGCGTCGATAACGGCCTCGGCGCCGCCGCGCAGCACGCGGGCGTGGGGCGCGCTCATCTGCTTGAGGGCGTCTAGGGCCTTTTCGGCCTTGCTCTCCTGGCTCACGCCCATCGCGGCGTTGGCTGTCACGATGAGCAGGATGAGCGCCGGTTCGAAGAATTCGCCGGGGTCGTGCCCTTGCAGGGCCACAAAAAAGCTGACGGCCGCCGCGATGAGCAGAATAATAATCATCGGGTCGGCAAACTGGGCGGCAAAGCGCGCCGCCAGGGATTTTTTCTTTTTACCCTGCAACTGGTTGGGGCCATATTCGGCCATTCGCCGCTCGGCCTCGGCAGGGCTCAGGCCCTCGGCGGGCTTTGCGGAAAGGGCCTCCACCACGTTCTGGCGGGAGACGCTGAAAGCGTCCTCCATCGTTGGTTTGCTTACGTTCATAGGGGTCTCCTCAGGCTTGCTGCAGCAGTATATGGAATGGGGGAAGTATAGCATTTGCAGGTGCGCGTGTCTATAGTTTATTCCCCTCTAGCCTCCGCATTATAGCCGCCGCGCGCAAGGGGAAGCCTGTCGGCACGGCAAATTCTTTGCGCGAATGCCCCCGCGCCGGGCAGCCCGCCTGAAAAAAGCATTGCGCACCGGCCCTGTTTCCTATATAATTTTGTATGCGAAACAATCGAGTCTGAGAACCTGTATTCTGCACGCATAGGACAAAAGGGGAAAACACGAAAGGGATTTTTTAATGAGCAATCTTTCGGCAAGCGAACTGTTGGCCCAATTTGGCCCCGGGGCCAAGGTGGTCATCAGCCCGGACAAGATGCGCGCCTGGGTGAGCCTGCCAAAGCCGCCCAAGGGCGGCGGCTACACCGCCGAGGCCATACGCGCCTGGCTGCCTGAACACGGCGTCGTCTTCGGCGCCGACAACGAACTTATCCGCCGGGCCGTGGCGGCCCAGAAGTGGGACGACCTTTTGGAGGTGGCCCGGGGCGAACAGCCCGTGGCCGCCCAAGGGGGCGACTACAGGCTGCTGATTGAAAAGCGCCCCTTCACCGGCCTTTCGGCCGTGGGGGACGGCGCTTTGGTGTACGACGATTTCTCCTTTTTGCAGGAGGTGCCCGCCGGGCAGCCCCTGGCCGAGCTGGTTCCCGCCGTGTCCCCGAGGGACGGCACCACCGTCACCGGCGAAAACATACCGCCGCGCGGGGGCGGCGGCGGGCGCGAGCTTTCCGGCAGCGGCTATGCCCTCACCGAGGACGGGCACGGCTGCTACGCGCCGGTATTGTCCCATGTGAACATCGTGAACGACCAATTGGTGCTCACCCCGCTGCTGAAGCTTGCCGAGGTGGCCGCTGAAGAGGCCGTCGAATTCGACGGCAACGTGCTGGTGGAGGGGGACGTTTCCGCCGGAAGCAGCATTTCGGCCTCGGGCAGCGTGTTCGTGGCCGGGCGCACCGTGTCGGCCCGCATCAAGGCCGGCAACAACGTGCTGCTGGCCAAGGGCATGCGCAGCGAGGCGGGTTTTGGCACGGTGGAGGCCGGCGGCAATGTGTGGGGGCAGTTCTTCGAGTCCTGCAACATCCGCGCCGGGGGCGATTTATGCGCCAACCACCTCACCGGCTGCGAGGCCGTGGCCGAGGGCCGCGCCAACATTTTGGGCGGCACGGGCACCGTGGCCCGCAGCAGCCTGTACGCCAAGGGCGGCGTGGTGGCCGTCACGCTGGGAGACCACTCCGGCGCCGAAACCCGCGTGCAGGCCGGCATGGACGCGGGCCTGCAAGACAAGTTCAGCGCCCTTGAAAAGAAAGCCGACCGCCTGTCCATCGACATTCAGGCCCTTCAGCAGAACATCACCACCCACGAGCGCGTGAACCGCATGAAGCCCGACAAGGGCCGCGGCGACGAAGCCTACCGCGATATGGTAACCAAGCGCGACCAGTCCCTGAGTATTTTGAAAATATTGGACAGTGAGCGCACGCGCCTGCGCCGCACCATGGATTCCTTTTCGAACATCTCCATCGTGGTGCGCAACGTGGCCCTGCCCGGCGTGCTCATCATCATCGACGGCCGCAGCATGAAGCTCACCATGCCTATGAAGCGCACCAAATTCCGCCGCGTGCAAGACGTGGTGGAGGCCGTGGCGGCGGGGCAAAGGTAGTCGGTAGTCATTCATCGTTCAGCAAGGGGCTGTTGCATGGCGATACGCCATGCAACAGCCCCTTGTGTTTTCACCCTCGCATCGGCCCTGGTACCCTGTTAACAAGGTGCTAAATTCTTTTCTTTATTCATTGTCATTCTGAGCGAAGCGAAGAATCTTCGAGTCGGAGAATGTACCGCTCTATACAAGCTACATAAAGAGAAAGATCCTTCGCCTCGCTCAGGATGACAAAGCGGCTAGGGTTTTTCATCGCTTACCTACAGCAAAAATAAGCAATCATCGGCTATGCCAAGCGCGGGGGAAACACCGGTTCGGGTGCCTCCGCCCTCATACGCCATCCTTTTCCTCCTCGGCCATGTCCTCGCGCTGCCGAACGTTTTCCCAAAAGTCCGGTATTTCCTCGCCGGGCAGGGGCTTAGAAAACAAATAGCCCTGAATGAGGAAGGTGCCGATGCCCATGAGCTTTTCAAACTGTTCGGCGTTGTCCACGTACTCAACGATGGTGTCCACTTCCAGAAGGCGGCATAAATCATAGATGGTTGCGATAATATCGAGATTTTCCGGGTGGTCTGTCACCTCGCGGGAAAGGCTGCCGTCTATTTTCAGCGTGGTGATGGGCTGGGTGCGCAAATATAGCAGCGAGGAGTGCCCCACGCCGAAATCGTCCATGGCAATGGAAGCCCCGGCGGCGTGCAGGGCGCCTAAATTGTCCCGCGTGGCCTGGTTCTCCGTCAGGGCGGCCATCTCGGTTATCTCCACCTGCAACTGGCCGGCCGGCACATCTGTGCGCCGCAAAATCTCCCTCACGCGCAGGTGAAAGTCGGGCGCGTTCAACTGCTTCGTTGATATGTTCACCGCCACGTGGAAACCGGGCAAACCCTCCTCGCTCCACTTCCTGCGTTGGGCCATCGCCTGCTCCAGTATCCATAGGCCCAGTTCCTCCACCCGGCCCGTCTCCTCGGCCAGAGCGATGGTAAGCATGGGGTGCACAAAGCCGTGCGCCGGGTGTTCCCAGCGCAACAGCGCCTCCACGCTGTGCAGGCAGCCGGCCTTCGCGTCTACAATGGGCTGGTACAAAAGGTACATCTCGCCCCCGGCTATGGCGCTGTCCAGTTGGTTGGCCAGGTTGCGGGCCACGGCGCCCATCTCGTCCACCCGGTTTATCAGCCGGCGGGGCGAAACCGTGTATTCAGTCTGTACCAGTCTCAGCAAATCCTTATAGGCCATTTGGTAACGCATTTGAGACATTTTTTCGGCCATGTACACAAAGGGGGCGTATATCATTGCCGCCAGGCACAGGTTAAAGGCCTGCAGCAGCACGCCCAGCCACGAGCCGCCCGTGGCAATATAGCCCGAAACAAACACCGGCGTGGCCCAGTTCACCTCGGCCACGGTATAGGGCACCAGCCCCATGCTCATGGCCAGGGTGGTGGTGCCCAGCATCACCATGGGGGTCAGCACAAAGGGCAGAGCATATATGGGGTTCAGCACTATGGGTATGCCAAAAATAAGCGGCTCGTTGATGTTGAAAATGGAGTTCGGCAGGGCGAAGCGCATCAGTGTCCGGTAGCTGCGGCCCCGGCCGAAAAGCATCAGCGCGGCCAGCAGCGCCAGGGTGGTGCCGCTGCCGCCCATGTACACAAACACGTCGAACAGTGTTTTGGTGATGAGGTAGGGCGGCGGCGCACCGGCCAGAACCGCCGCGGTGTTGGCCTGCATGGCCGGCACGAACACCGATTGGGCCACGCCGTCCAGCACATTGTTGCCGTGGATGCCGAACAGCCACATAAGATGGGTGAAGAGGCTGTACGCAATGCCGGTGCCAAAGCTATCCCCCGCGCGGCTGAACGGCGTGCGCATGATGTCGTTGAAAAGGTCGGCGAGGCCGCTTTCCACGCCGAAGCACACCAGGCCCATACGAAAAAGCGCGAACAGCGTGATGACGAGCAGCGCCGGCCCCACCGACGCGAAGGACTGCGGCACCGCGGCGTTGGGGTCGTCGCTGAGCATTTTCAGGGTGCGGCGGCGCGCGCACAGGCGAATGAACATTTCCCCCGCCAGAACCGACACCACCATTGCCACAAACAGCCCCGTAACGCCCACCATGGCAAAGGGCAGGGCGCCTGCGCCGTTTATCTGCAGCGAGACAATGATGTAGGCCGCAAGGCCCACCATGCCGCAAATGCCGCTGTGTACCTGCTTGTTCCGGTGATTGTTGTACCACTCGGCCAGGTTGGCGCAAATTAGGCATACCACCAGCAGCGCCAGCACCTGGGTGGTGCCGTTCCATACCAACGCGCCGAAGCTGCGCCAGCCGGCGCCGAAGGTTTGCTCCATAAATGCTTGATAGGCGGCGATGGGCAAATTGTTCAGCACCGTGGCGTAAGCCCCCACTATCATAACGGGCATGGTGGAGATAAAGGCGGTGCGGATGGAGTACAGGTGGCGTTGCTCGTTGATGCGCTGCAGGCGGGCCAGAAGGCGCTGCAGGCGGGAGTTTTTGAATGTTGAACCGGTCACGTCAATTGCCTCCAGAAAACGCATATTCATGACGAAATGTTTCGGCATATGCCGAGAGTATACCCTATTTTGCCACGCCGGGCAAGCGCCGATGCGCCATCCAGCGTAGTTTTTGAGCATTTTTGCGCTTTTTGTACATTATTGTTCTTTTTTGCGCTTTTGTGTCATCATCGGGTGTCCTTTTGCCTATTTCTGCCTCAAAGCAGTAATTTGCTGGAATCCGGCATTCGGATTTGCTATACTTAATGCAGCAGCACAAAGCCACCACCCCTTTTGGAGGAACAGGACATTGGAATTTGACAATAGCGCCGCCGACGCGGCGCGGCAGGAACGCCCCCTGGCCCTTTTGGCCATGCGGGGCTTCGAAGACATGGGAGAACGCGTCAACCATTACCTCAAACGCTGGACCATCGACCCCGAGAACGACGGGATGTTCGTATTCCCCGGTTACGACAAAAACAGCTTCCTCATCGACGCAGAATGCCCGCGTTTCAGCACCGGCGAGGCCAAGGGCATGATTCGCCAGAGCGTGCGCGGCTACGATATGTACATCCTGTGCGACGTGACCAACTACAGCGTTACCTACCCCATGTACCGTATGCGCAGCAACATGAGCCCCGACGACCACTACGCCGACCTCAAGCGCCTGATTGCCGCCGCCGGCAACAAGCCCCACCGCATCACCGTTATCATGCCCTTTTTGTACGAGGGCCGCCAGCACCGCAAAAACGGCCGCGAAAGCCTTGACTGCGCCATCGCCCTGCAGGAATTGTACGGCCTTGGCGTGCACAACATCATCACCTTCGACGCGCACGACGCCCGCGTGATGAACGCCGCCCCGGTGGCCAATTTCGACACCGTGCCCCCCATCTACCAGATACTCAAGGCCCTGCTGCGCGCCAGGCCCGACATTGTGGTGGACAAAGACCACGCCATGGTGATTTCGCCCGACGAGGGCGCCGCCCCCGGCAACATCTTCTTCTCCTCCATGCTGGGGCTGGATTTGGGCCTGTTTTACAAGCGGCGAGACTATTCCCGCATCGAGAACGGGCGCAACCCCATTGTGGCGCACGAGTACCTGGGCGATTCGGTGGAGGGCAAGGACGTCATCATCGCCGACGACATTTTGGCCACCGGCGAATCCCTTTTGGACAATGCCCGTGAGCTGAAAAAGCGCCGCGCCAAACGGGTGTTCATGGCCGCTACCTTTGCCTTGTTCACGCGCGGGCTGGAAGCCTTCGACGCCGCCTACGAGGCCGGTTATTTCGATTTGGTGCTGGGCACCAACCTCTCGTACCTGGACCCCGAGGTGAAGCAAAGGCCCTGGTTCCTCGAGGTGGATATGTCGAAATATGTGGCCATGCTGATTGCCACGCTGAACCACGACAGCTCCATCTCGAAGCTTTTGAACCCCAACGAGCGCATCAAGCGCCTTTTACAACGCCACAAAGACGCGCCAAAGGACAGTCGTTAGGCAAGCAAATCATTTCATTTGTTGTCATTCTGAGCGAAGCGAAGAATCTTCGAGCCAAATAACCTGTAGTCAATCAATAGCCGGGCTTAAATTGGGAGGGAATGCCATGTTTACTCTGCGCAGCACCGTCCGCGAGGTTTATCGCCACCCGGTGGGCCGGGATATCATCGACATGCTTTTGTGGAACACCCAGAAAAGCGCAAAGCTGCTGGACAACCCGGCCGTGGGTTCCCTGCGCCTTTCCGCGCTGGACAGGCTGCTGGGCAAGCGCGCGCCCGGCCTGGCCGAGATGATGATAAACCTGCTTAACGCCCACGATGAAACGCCGCCACAGCCCCCGCCCTCCATTGCGCGGAAGTGGTGGAAGGGCGCCGTGGTGTATCAGGTTTACCCCCAAAGCTTCCAGGATTCAAACGGCGACGGCATCGGCGATTTGGCCGGTATCCGCAGCCGCATCCCCTACCTGAAAGAGCTGGGGGTGGACGTGGTGTGGCTCTCCCCCATTTACGACAGCCCCGGCGACGACAACGGCTACGATATACGCGACTACCGCAAAATCCGCAAGCAGTTCGGCACCATGGCGTCCTTTAACGCCCTGCTGAAAGATTTGCACGAAAATGGCATGCGCCTTGTGATGGACCTTGTGGTGAACCACACCTCCGACGAGCACGAGTGGTTCCAAAAGGCCCTGGCAGACCCCGCCGCCCCCGAGAAGGACTACTACATCTGGGCGCAGGGCCAAGGCGCAGGGCCAAAGGGCAGCGAGCCGAACAACTGGAGCAGCCTTTTTTCCGGCCCGGCCTGGAACTATTACGACGAAACCGGCGAATGGGCTTTGCACCTGTTCAGTAAAAAGCAGATGGATTTGAACTGGGAAAACGCCGATTTGCGCGCCCAGGTGTATGAGATGGTGAACTGGTGGCTGGATAAGGGCGTGGACGGCTTCCGCCTCGACGTCATCAACTTCATCTCGAAGGACAATCTCGCCAACGGCAACGAGGTCATCGGCAAGGCGATGGGCATCCGGGGCATCGAGCACTATTTCTACGGCCCCCGCCTGCATGAATATTTGGCCGAGCTTCGGCGCGAAACCTTCGCCAAGCACGGAGACAGCTTCACCGTGGGCGAAACGCCGGGCATGGGCCTGAACATGTGCCGCCTGCTCACCAGCGAGGCGAGGCGCGAGCTTGACCTCGTGTTCAACTTCGACCACCTTGAAAACCCCGGCAAAAGCCGCATGTACGAATACCGCTACGATTTGCGCTACCTAAAGCCCTACTACCTCAAGTGGCAGCAGCACTATGGCAACGACTGTTGGCCAAGCCTGTTTTTTGAAAACCACGACAAAGCTTCTGGCCGTGCTGCAGTTCACCCTCAAGGGCACGCCCTTTGTGTACCAGGGGCAAGAGCTTGGCATGACGAACGTCAACTTTAAAAGCGTGGACGAGCTGCGCGACGTGGAGGTGCTGAACCGCTACCGCGCCCTGCTGCAGGAATACGCCGAGGCCGGCCCCGAGGCGGCGGACATCGCCTTTGCCACGGCGGCCTGGGGCGCGCGAGACCACGCCCGCACCCCCATGCAGTGGGACACCAGCCAAAACGCCGGCTTCACCGAGGGCACGCCCTGGATAAAGCTGAACCCGAACTACCCGGTTATCAACGCGGCCACCGAGCGCGAAAACCCCGATTCGGTGCTCAACTTCTTCAGGCGGCTCATCGCCCTGCGGCACGAAAACGAGGCCCTTGTGTACGGCGATTTTGCGCCGGTGTTTGTGCGGGACAAAAACACCTTCTGCTATTTCCGCATGCTGCCGGGCAAGAAGTTTTATGTGGAGATAAACCTGACCGAGGAAGACCAAAAGCGCCCCGGCCCGCTAACCGCCGAGCACAAGCTGCTGGCCGGCAACTACGGCGCCACCAGCACCCTGCTGCGGCCCTACGAGGCGAATGTTTATTCCGTATAGCATAGAAACGCATAAAAAGCCCTCTCGGTGAGAGGGCTTTTTATGCGCTTCTATGTTATCAAACCAGCCCCACCGCGTGGCGGTAAACGGCTATCTGCTTGCGCACGGCGTCGGGGGCGGGGCCGCCCTCCACGCTGCGCCGGGCTACGCAATTGTCCAGGTCTATGGCCTCGTAAATGTCCTCGGCAAACAGGGGGCAGGCCTCGCGGTAGGCTTCCAGCGGCAACTGCTCCAGGGTGAGGCCCTCCTGCACACAGCGGGCCACCAGCCCGCCGCACACCTTGTAAGCGTCGCGGAAGGGCAGGCCCTTTTTGGCCAGGTAATCGGCGCAGTCGGTGGCGTTGATGAAGCCGCGCGCCGCGGCGGCGCGCATATTTTCGGGCTTCACCGTCATGCTGCGCAACAGGGGCGTCAGCGCGGTGATGCACAAAAGGGTGGTTTCCACCGCGTCGAAAATGGCGGGCTTGTCCTCCTGCATGTCTTTGTTGTAGCACAGGGGCAGGCCCTTCATCATGCACAAAAGATTCTGCAAATCGCCGTACACGCGCCCTGTTTTGCCGCGCACCAGCTCGGGAATATCCGGGTTTTTCTTCTGCGGCATAATGGACGAGCCGGTGGCGAAGGCGTCGTCCAGTTCCACAAAGCGCATCTCCAGCGAGCACCACAGCACCACTTCTTCCGCCAGACGGGACAGGTGCGTCATCACAAGGCTCAAAGCCGCCGCCAACTCCACGCAGAAGTCCCGGTCGGACACGGCGTCCATGCTATTTTGGCAGGGGCCGGCAAAGCCCAGCCCGGCGGCCACCATGCGGCGGTTGATGGGATGGGTGGTGCCGGCCAGGGCCCCGGCGCCCAGGGGGCACTGGTTCAGGCGCTCGCGGCAATCGGCCAGGCGGCCGAGGTCGCGGCGCAGCATTTGGGCATAGGCCATCAGGTGGTGGGCAAGGGTGACGGGCTGGGCCACCTGCAGATGCGTGTAGCCCGGCATCACGGTGTACAGGTTCTCCTCGGCCAGCTTCACCAGCGCGCGGGCCAAATCCAGTATCTCGCGGGCCACTTCGCCGGTTTTGCCGCGCAGATACAGGCGCAGGTCGGTGGCCACCTGGTCGTTCCGGCTGCGGGCGGTGTGCAGGCGCTTGCCGGCGTCGCCCACGCGGCGCGTCAGCTCCGCCTCGATGAACATGTGAATGTCCTCGGCGGCGGGGTCTATTTGCAATTTTCCGCTTTCAATGTCCGCCTCGATGGCGGCAAGGCCGCCGGAGATGGCCTCGGCGTCCTCGGCGGAGATGATGCCGCAGGCCGCCAGCATGGCGGCGTGGGCCATGCTGCCCGCGATGTCTTCTTTATACATCACCCAATCGAAAGAGATGGAAGCGTTGAAATCGTTGGCCGCGGCGTCCAGTTCTTTGGAAAAGCGACCGGCCCACATCTTCATATTCTAACCCGCCTTTGCACCCACGCCTCGGCGGCATACTGCCGCCTCTTGCGGCTCAGGCTGCGGCGCTGCGCGCCTTGCTTCGCCGGGCGTGGAAAAATTTGTTTGCCTTAGCTTTTCCGCCTTGATTTGCCTCTGCCGACGCAAGCCAAATTTTGCCCTTCGGGCCCTATTCCTCCCGCCCGCAGCACTTCTTGTACTTTTTGCCGCTGCCGCAGGGGCAGGGGTCGTTGCGGCCTATTTTTTTGCTTTGCTTGCGCACAGGCTGGTTTTTCAGGCTGCCGTCGCCGCCCGCTCCGGCGGCCGAGGCGGGGGTGGCCGCCTGCTGGCGCCTGGGCTCCTCGCCGGTGCGTATCTCCACCGTCAGCAGCATTTTGGTGGTGTCCTCCTTGATGGACTCCACCATGGCGTCAAACATATCAAAGCCCTCGAGGCGGTATTCCACCACGGGGTCGCGCTGGGCGTAGCCGCGCAGGTAAATGCCCTTGCGCAGCTCTTCCATGGCGTCGATGTGATCCATCCACTTCGTATCAACGTTGCGCAGCAGCACCGCGCGTTCCAGTTCACGCATCAGCTTTTCGCCGTACTTTTCTTCCTTGGCCTTCACAATGCCGGCGGCCCGTTCCTGCAGCATGGCGGTCACTTTGTCGCGGCCCAGCTTGTCCAGTTCTTTCTGGCTGTAGCGGAAGTCGCCGTCGCGCGTGAGCCAACCGAGGTAATGATCTCTCAGGGCGGTGAGGTTCCATTCCTCGGGTTCATCCCCGGCGCAGTAGGTGCCCACGTTTCCGGCAATGCTCTCGGTCATCATGGTGTGCACGCTGTCGGAAACATCATCTCCCCGCAGCACCTGCTGGCGCTGGCCGTAGATGATTTCCCGCTGGCTGTTCATCACGTCGTCGAAGCGCAGCACGTTTTTGCGGGCATCGAAGTTGCGGCCCTCTATTTTGCGCTGGGCGCCCTCGATGGAGTTCGATATCATGCGGTTTTCGATGGGCGTGTCTTCGTCCACGCCCAGCGTGTCCATAAAGCCCTGCAGGCGTTCCCCGCCGAACAGGCGCATCAAATCGTCCTCCAGGCTGAGGTAGAAGCGGCTTTCGCCGGCGTCGCCCTGGCGGCCCGAGCGGCCGCGCAGCTGGTTGTCGATGCGGCGGCTCTCGTGGCGCTCGGTGCCGATGATGAACAGGCCCCCGGCGGCCTTCACGGCCTCGGCCTCAAGGTCTATCTCTTTGCGGGCGTCGGCGTACAGTTCTTCGTACACCTTGCGGGCGTTCAAAATTTCCTCGTCGGCGGTGTCGGCGTGGCCCGTGGCCTCCACCAGCAAGTCCTCCCTGTCCTGGAAGGCCTCCATTTTGCGCATGGCTTCCTTGGCCACATACTCGGCGTTGCCGCCCAGCATAATGTCCGTTCCGCGCCCGGCCATGTTGGTGGCGATGGTCACGGCGGCCCGGCGGCCCGCCTGGGCCACGATTCGGGCTTCTTTTTCGTGGAACTTGGCGTTCAGCACCTCATGCGGCACCCGGCGCTTTTTCAGCAGCTTTGAAAGTTCCTCGCTCTTCTCGATGCTGACCGTGCCCACCAAAACGGGCTGGCCCTTTTCGTGGCACTCGGCCACTTGCTCTATAACGGCGCGGTACTTGCCGGCCACGGTTTTGTACACGGCGTCGGGGTGGTCCACGCGAACCATGGGCTTGTTCGTGGGCACCTCCACCACCTGAAGGCCGTAAATCTCGTTGAATTCTTCTTCCTCGGTTTTGGCCGTGCCCGTCATACCGGCCAACTTTTTGTACATGCGGAAGAAGTTTTGGAAGGTGATGGTGGCGAGGGTTTTGCTCTCCCGCTCCACCTTCACGCCCTCTTTGGCCTCGATGGCCTGGTGCAGGCCCTCGTTGTAGCGGCGGCCCAGCATCAGGCGGCCGGTGAACTCGTCCACAATGATAACTTCGCCCTCGCGCACCACATAGTCCACGTCGCGCTTCATCACGCCCCGGGCCTTGATGGCCTGGTTGATGTGGTGAGACAGCTCCATATTGTCGGCGTCGGAGAGGTTCTCGATGCCGAAGTAGCGTTCGGCTTTGGCGATGCCTCGCTTCGTCAGCGTGGCGGTGCGGGCCTTTTCGTCCACGATGTAGTCGCCGGTCAAATCGGCGTCCTCGTCGTGGTCGGCCTTGTCGTCCAGCTCGGTCACGCGGTTCAGCTTGAGGGTCTTCGTAAAATCGTCGGCTTTGCGGTAAAGGTCGGTGCTTTTGTCGCCCTTGCCGCTAATGATGAGGGGAGTGCGGGCCTCGTCCACCAAAATGGAGTCCACCTCGTCCACAATGGCGTAGGCGTGGCCGCGCTGCACCATGTTCTCGCGGTGCACCACCATGTTGTCGCGCAGATAGTCAAAGCCGAACTCGTTGTTGGTGCCGTAGGTGATGTCGGCGCCGTAGGCGGCGCGGCGCTCGGGCGGCTCCACGCCGTGCACGATGAGCCCCACCGAAAGGCCGAGGTACTTGTACACCTTGCCCATCCACTCGCTGTCGCGCTTGGCCAGGTAGTCGTTCACCGTCACCACATGCACGCCCTCGCCCGCAAGGGCGTTGAGGTATACCGGCAGAGTGGCCACCAGGGTTTTGCCCTCGCCGGTCTTCATCTCGGCTATCATGCCCCGGTGCAGCACAATGCCGCCCAGCACCTGCACGGGGAAGTGGGTCATGCCCAGCACGCGGGTGGCGGCCTCGCGGCAGGTGGCGAAGGCCTCGGGCAAAATATCGTCCAGCGAAGCGCCGTTTGCCAGCTTTTCTTTCAGGGCCGGGGTCATGGCGCGCAGCTGGGCGCCGCTTTTCGCGCGGAAAGTGTCCTCAAGCGCCAGCACCGCCTCGGAAATGGGGCGGATGCGCTTGAGCTCCTTCTCGGAAAAGCTGCCGAATATTTTATCAAAAAGTGCCAACTTTTTCTCCTGTTTTGGGACTGCCGCAAAACCCTCCGCTTGACGCAGTCCTTGTCCATCATCGTAGAGGCGAGCGTCCCCGCTTGCCCAAAGCCTGTCAAAAATCACGAGACGGGCCGCCGAAGGCGGCGGCCCCTACGCGACAACCGCGCCTCAACGATGTTCGTAGGGGACGCCCCCTTGGGCGTCCCGGCTCTTGCTCTTGCCCTTAATTAACAACTAATCACCAATGAACTAACAACTATTCCACCGAAATCAGGTAGTAGTACACCGGCTGGCCGCCGCACACCAGCGTCACTTCTATGCCGGAGGGTATCTTCTCGCGCACCCGCTCGGCGGCGGCCTCGGCGTCCTCGGCGGAAACGTCGGCCCCGTGGATGAGGGTAACGAAGCTGGTGCCCTTATTGCACATCGAGCGGGCCAGGCGGTAGACGGTTTTGGTAATGTCGGTGCCCACCAGGGCCAGCTTGCCGTTGGCAAGGCCCAGTATCTCGCCGCGCTGTATCTTGCGGCCGTCGAACTCGGAATCCCGCGCGGCGAAGGTGACGCTGCCGGTGTCCACCTTGCTGGCCATCTGGTTCATCTCGATGGTGTTCTTCTCCACCCCGGCGGCGGGGTCGAAGGCCAGCATGGCGCTCATGCCCTGGGGCACGGTGCGCGTGGGCAGCACCACCACCTTGCGGTCGGCTATTTTGGCGGCCTGCTCGGCAGCCATGATGATGTTCTTGTTGTTCGGCAGCACAAACACCGTGCCCGCGGGCACGCTTTGCACGGCGCTGAGAATGTCCTCGGTGGAGGGGTTCATGGTTTGGCCGCCGCTCACCACGGCGTCCACGCCAAGGTCGCCAAACACTTCCTTAATGCCGTCTCCGGCGGCCACCGACACAAAGCCGTAGGGGCGGCCGGGGTCCACGGCGGCGTAGGGGAAGTCGCTGTCGTCGGCTTTTTCGGCGGCGGCCTGCTTTTCAAGGCCCGCGGCCTGGGCCTGGCGGGCCACATACTGCTCGTGCATATTCTCTATTTTCAGCTTGGTAAGGTAGCCGAACTCGATGGCCTTCGTGAGGATTTGGCCGGGGTCGGAGGTGTGGACGTGCACCTTGATGATGTCGTCGTCCTCCACCACCACCACGCTGTCGCCGTGGCTTTCAAGGAAGGCCCGCAGCTTGTCGGCCGAGGAACCGTTCTCCTTGTTCACCAAAAACTCGGTGCAGTAGGCGTTGGTGATGTCGGGATTCAGCTCTTGGGCAAATACGCCCTTGCCCACGTTGAGGGTGGAGAGCTTCTCCTTCTTCTTCGGGGCCTCCGCCCCGCCGAGGACGATGCCCTTGCCCTCGAACACGGCCTGCATGCCCTCGAGGATGTAGCAGAAGCCCATGCCGCCGGCGTCCACCACGCCGGCCTTTTTCAGCACTTCCAGTTGCTCGGGGGTTTCGTCCAGGGCTGCGCGCGCGGTTTTCACCACCAGGGCCCACAGCTTTTTGGTGTCGCTCAGGTTGGCGGCTTTGGCCTTTTCGCCGGCCACGCGGGCCACGGTGAGCATGGTGCCCTCGGTGGGCTTCATCACGGCCTTGTAGGCGGCCTCCACGCCCTTTTCAAAGGCGGCGGTCAAATCGGCGGCGTCGGCGGTTTTCTTGCCGGCCAGCGCCTTTGAAAAGCCCCGGAACAACAGCGAGGTGATAACGCCGGAGTTGCCGCGCGCGCCCCGCAGCATGGCCGAGGCGGCCACCTGGGCGGCGTCGCCCACGGGGCAGTTATCCGGCAGGGCTTCCAGTTCTTCACGCGCGGCGGCGGTGGTCATGCTCATGTTGGTGCCGGTGTCGCCGTCGGGCACGGGGAACACGTTCAGTTCGTCTACGTCGTCGCGGTGGTTCTGTATATTGATGGCGCCTGAAATAATGGCGTCACGCAAGGTTTTTCCGTCAATCATCTTGATACCCCATTTCTATGCTACTACGTCGTCCACGCTCACCTTGATGTGCTGGACGGAGAGGCCCGTGGCTTCCTCCACCACATACTTCACCCGGTGGCTGATGCTCTTCACCGCCTCGGCGATGTTCAGCCCGTAGGTGACTTTGATGTGCAGCTCGATGATCAGCTTGCCGTCTGCTTCTGCAACGCGGACGCCCTTATCCGGGAAATCCTTGTGAAACAGGCATTTCAGGCTGTCTGCCGCACCGTGGGTGGCCATGCCGGCCACGCCGTAGCCGCTTTGGGCCGCGGCCGATACCAGGCCGGCGAAATAGCCATGGGTCATACTCACCTTGCCCAGTGTGTTGTAAAAAGAAATCACGCTGGCTGCCTCCTTTGCCGGGGAGCGCGCCGCGCACATCCCCCATTTTCCTTATGGACTAATAATATATTATACTAAAATTGTGCCGGCATTGCAAAAGTTCGCAAAAAAATCACATACTTGCCACACCTACGCGCGCGCTTTTATCTCCCCGGCAATGCGGGCCGCGAATTCTTCCGCGGGCACCACGCCGCCGGCGCCGCCGGCGCGTTCGCGCACGGCCACGGCGCCGGCCTCCATCTCCTTGTCGCCCATCACCAGCATGTAGGGTATCTTTTTCACCTGCGCCTCGCGAATTTTGTAGTTCATCTTCTCGTTGCGCAAATCGGCCTCGGCGCGTACGCCGGCGGCTTTCAGCATTTCCAGCACCTTGGCGGCGTAGGCGTGGTGCGCCTCGCTGATGGGCACCAGCATCACCTGCACCGGAGCCATCCACACGGGGAAGGCCCCTGCAAAATGTTCGGTGAGAATGGCGATGAACCGCTCGATGGAGCCAAGGATGGCCCGGTGAATCATCACGGGACGGTGGCGCTCGCCGTCTTCGCCCACGTATTCCAGCTCAAAGCGTTCGGGCATCTGGAAATCCAGCTGAATGGTGGCACACTGCCAGGTGCGGCCTATGGCGTCCACCAGATGGAAATCGAGCTTCGGACCGTAGAAAGCGCCGTCGCCCTCGTTCACGCTGTAGGCCATGCCCATCTCCTCAATGGCGGCGCGCAGGGCCGCTGTGGCGGCGTCCCAGTCGGCCGCTTCGCCCATGTGGTCTTCCGGCATGGTGGAAAGCTCTATTTTGTACTCAAAGCCGAATTTTTTGTAAATGGTGTCGGTGAGGCGGATGACGCCCATGATTTGCTCTTTTATCTGCGCGCGCGTCATAAAGATGTGCGCATCGTCCTGTGTAAAGGCCCGCACGCGCATCAGCCCGTGCAACGCGCCCGAAAGCTCGTGCCGGTGCACAAGGCCCAGTTCGGCCATTTTCAGCGGCAGTTCGCGGTAGCTGTGCATCTGGGTTTTGTACACCAGCATGCCGCCGGGGCAGTTCATGGGCTTCACGCAGTATTCGGCCCCGTCAATCTCGGTGGTGTACATGTTGTTTTTATAATGATCCCAGTGGCCGCTGCGGTGCCAAAGCTGCTCGTTCAGAATAATGGGCGTGGCAATTTCGCTGTAGCCGTCGGCCCGGTGCAGCTCGCGCCAATACTCGATAAGCTCGTTTTTCACTATCATCCCATTCGGCAAAAAGAAGGGGAAGCCCGGGCCTTCCTCCATCAGGGCGAAAAGCCCAAGCTCCTTGCCAAGGCGGCGGTGGTCGCGCTTCTTGGCCTCCTCCATCATGGCCAGGTAGGCGTCCAGTTCGCCCTGCTTTGGGTAGGCCGTGCCGTACACGCGGCTTAGCATGGGCAGGCGGGAATCCCCGTGCCAGTAAGCGCCGGTGGCGCTGGTCAGCTTCATCGCGCGCAGCGCGCCGGTGCGCATCAGGTGGGGCCCGGCGCACAAATCCACAAATTCGCCCTGGCGGTACAGGCTGATAAGCTGCCCGGCCTCGGCGTGCTTTTGCAGCAATTCCTGTTTGTAAGGCTGGCCCTCAAAAATGGCCATGGCCTCGGCGGGAGATACTTCCTCCCGCGTGATTTCAAGGTCTTCCTTCACAATCTTCTTCATCTCGGCCTCAATGCCCTCAAGGTCGTCGGCGGTGAGGGCGGGGCTGATATCGAAATCGTAGTAGAAGCCGTTGTCCACCGCCGGGCCGATGGCGAACTTCGCGCCGGGGTACAGCCGCAGCACGGCCTGGGCCAGCACATGGCTGCAAGAGTGCCAGAAGGCGTGCTTGCCGTAAGGGTCTTCAAAGGTGAGTATCTCCACCTCGCAGTCCTCGTTTAGCGCGGTGCGCAAATCGCACTCGGCGCCGTTCACGCGGGCGGCGCAGGCCGCCTTGGCCAGCCCCGCCCCAAGGGCTTTGGCCAAATCAAACGCGCTCAGCCCCGCCTCAAATTCCTTTTTCACACCGTCTTTTAATGTGATGCTAATCATTTTCTCTCCCTCAACTTCATGTTTTATGTTACAATAATAAATGATATAATAAATAATAAAAAATATATAAAAAAACCGGCCCCGAACAGGCC
>QMCE01001914.1_pt1 | contig 20984 bp, 20 predicted proteins | sample 1821851 | NCBI WGS metagenome assembly QMCE01 (sample SAMN09453174, study PRJNA476694) | Termite gut metagenome, whole genome shotgun sequencing project. | isolation source: worker | host: Odontotermes sp. | place: South Africa:Pretoria | collected 2016-01-28 | reverse complement strand
ACCAACGATTGGCAACCGCGTATGCGGTCGTGTGCCGGATGAAACATACATCCACTTTACCATAGCGACCGATAATGATAATCCGTTTTTATACGAATGGATGGCAAACCTCATGCTTCGCTATGACGGCTCAATTCTCTTTTTGAGAGATACCGATGCTTTCCCATTCAAGACTTTGTACTTTGAGAACGCTTTCTGTATCAACCTGCACGACTCCTTTAACAAGCAAAGTAATGTGCAAATGATTACAACAGTAACCATTTTGGCAAGTAAAGTTACTTTTGATGAAAAAGAGAAAGATGATGTTCCGTTAGCAAGAGGGTCGTATGAGGAAAGAACTGCATATTCTTATGAAGAGACGGAGACAAGAACAAAAGATGATATGCAAGAAATGTCTTAAAAAATCAAATTAATGAATTGCATAGTGTAAATCGAAATATTATTATTGAATAATATTACAACGAAAATTGGGAATATGCAAAGCTATATATAGCGCGGATTTGTGTCTTTGTGGGAAATGACTGACCCCGACAATGGATTAATTTCCCACAAAGGCACAAAGGGCACAAAGTCTCTTATAATCTTTGTGCCCTTTGTGCCTTTGTGGGAAATTGTATCTTTGTTGGACCCGTAACCTATACTTCCGTCGAAAGAACATTACCCGGCAATCGCCGTAAATTATACCTGGAAGCCATAATCTCGCCATAAGCCCCGGCAGAACGAATTGCCAGAAGGTCGCCCCGTTTGGTTTCGTTCATTTTTACGTCTTTATCGAAAACATCGGAAGATTCGCAGATTGGACCTACTACATCGTATTTTTGCTCCGGTCCGCCGGAAGTGATATTTTCGATGCGGTGGTAGGCCTGGTACAGCGCCGGACGAATCAAATCGGTCATGCCTGCATCGACAATAGCAAACTGCTTTTCTTCCCCTTTTTTTACATACAGCACTTTTGTGACCAGGCTACCGCAAGCGGCAACAATAGAACGCCCCGGCTCAAAATGCACCTTTTGTCCTGGACGAAGCTGCAGATTTTTATTGAATATCCTGAAATAAGACTCAAAATCGACCACAGGTATATGGTTCGGATGCTCGTAGTTGATGCCTAATCCACCGCCGACATTGATATTTTTAAGTGTAATTCCTTTTTCTTCAAACAGATTTTGCAACTCATTGACACGCATGCACAGGTTTTCAAAAACGGAAAAATCGGTAATTTGCGAACCTACGTGAAAATGTATCCCGATTAGCTCCACATTTTTCAACGTTTTCAACAATGCTATAACAGTATCTAACGAACTGATATTAAATCCGAATTTATTTTCGTTCAATCCGGTTGTGATGTAATGGTGCGTATGTGCATCTACATTCGGATTGATACGCAACTCAACCCTTGCCGTTTTGTTTTTGGCGGCGGCCAACTCATTGAGTACTTCCAATTCCGGAATAGATTCGGTGTTGAAGCAAAAAATATCATAGTCCAATGCCAAATTAATCTCCCAATCGGCTTTCCCGACACCGGCAAATACGATTTTTGAGGCAGGAAATCCGGCTTCAATCGCCGCTTTAATCTCGCCACCACTCACACAATCGGCTCCCAGCCCTTTTTGTGCAATTAACCGGACAATTTTAGGATTGGAGTTGGCTTTCATTGCATAGTGTGCATCATAACCATATCTATCCGTTTCCAATTTTAGCAAATCCAACGTTTTGTTCAACAATTCAACATCGTAATAATAGAACGGCGTTTCTATATTTTTAAATTTTTCAATAGGGAAATTTCCTTTTATCATATTTTTTTAATTTTAGTTTCATTCAATTATTTGTTATCCGGCATTACCTTGTCCTTTTTAGCTGTATAACAGGTGTACCGCTTTTCTTCAATCCTTGAATTTAGCGTATATCATTTCATCCATAAATTCATCATTCTTGAATAATGCACTTTTCAATCGTGCCTCAAATACAAAACCGGCTTTTTCTAATACCCTTTGTGATTTTAAGTTTGTAGAAAATGGACGCGCAAATATACGAACAATATCGAACGTCTGAAATCCATAACCGGTAATTTCTTGAATTGCTTTTGTCATAATTCCTTGTCCCCAATATTCTTCGGCTAACCAATAACCCATTTCTGCACTCTTTCTGTGAATATCAGCTTGTGGAAAAATGCCGATTGAACCAACCGCCTCTCCATTCATTTCTATGGCAAAAACTTTCACCGGATTGTCATTTTCAATCGTAGACAAATACGCTTCTCCGTCCTTGTGCGTGTACGGGTAGGGGAATCCATTTGTTAACCATTTTGCAATATTACTGTTATTTGCATACTTCACTAAACAGTCCAGGTCTGCTTTATTCCATTTTCTTAACTTAAAATCCATTTCGTTTGTTCCAACTGCTTTTACTTTACAATCTTTTCTTTTGTTCCGTCTTCATAAACAACGATATAAATTCCGCTTTCAGGTTCTTGCGATAGTTTCTGTCCTATGATACTATAATATGCCACAATGTTTCTTACCGCATTTCCTGAGTTTTCGACAACGGGAGAAGAGCTGCTTTCCGGAAAAAAATCAAGAGCCATCTGAGAGTAAAGAGCAATGCGGCCGTTGGTTTCACGGCGGTTGTTTCTCCAGTCAAAAAGCGGTAACGAATTATCTCCGCTAAATTCTTCCGGTTCCCATACAAACGTTCCGAATCTTTTATCCGGCGGTAAGGCAAACACTAAATCGTTCACTTCACGATGCTTATCGGCATATTCCACTACGGCAATTTTAATATCGTGGTTGCTTGAAATAGCTTTCAGAATTCCCTCCAAAGTCGCTAAATCGCCGTGCCAGCGAGGGTAGTAAGAAAGCCCGATAACATCTATTTTATCAGCTGCGCCGGCTTCTATCTGGTTTAAATTTCTTTTCAATGTAGTAAACCAGCTGTTAGGATTTCTCTCCGAAGTGGTGTGCATCATAATTTTAATGTCCGGGGCTGCTTCTTTGGCTCCTTTGATACCGGCGTTAACAAGTCTTGCAAAATTAGCCGTATTACCGCTGCCATCGGGATGAATCATGCCATTTATAACTTCGTTACCAATTTGAACCATATCGGGCAATACGCCGTTTTCTTTAAATTTTTCCAACGTTTCTTTGGTATAAGTGCGGACTTTTTCCGTCAATTGCGCGAAATCTAACCCGTACCAGGAAACGGGTTTGTACTGTTTTCCCGGATCTGCCCAAGTATCGCTGTAATGAAAATCTAATAACAACTTCATGCCGCTTGCTTTTACCCGCTTAGCCATGGCAATGGTAGACTCAAGTCCGCAATACCCCCAGGTCGAATAAGGCGATGGACACCAGTTTCCATCGCATACCTGGTCTGGAACAGTTGCAGTTGGGTCTACAAAAAGCCGTAAGCGAATGTAATTAAACCCATGCTCTTCAAAAATCGCTAAAGGGTCTTTCACTTGTCCGTTATGGGCATAGCGCACATTTTCTGATTCCCGCTGAGGAATCCAGGAAATATCAGCACCTAATGCGTAAGGTTCTTCCTGGGCAAATATGGTTGCCGGAAATGATAAAACCGTTAATAAAAGGAATAATTTTGATTTCATACATTTTTATTTTATTAAAAATAAGTTGTTTATAAAAAAATGAGAATATCCCTAATATAGCCGGGGATAACTCGGCTAATTTGTTTATTATTAAAAAACCTTATACAATTTGAATTTTGAAAATTATCAACTCTTAATTCGCATAATATTGCTTTATTTCTAATAACTCTGCTCTGTCTGTTTTTTTACAAAGATACAATTTATTGTGTTTCAGACGTGATTTTACCTATATTTTCTTCTTTTTCATAGACAGGAGCACTTTCAACGTCATCAAGTTAAGGTAGCATGTTTTGTCAATTGGAAAGATGCTTTTTTTGATTTTTTATAAAAATTAGACATGTTTGACTTTGAACAAAATCTGCATTTTGTGTGTATTATAAAAACTATAAAAGACAGTATCCCTGCGTTTGTAGTTTTTAATTTATATATCATACAGAACACAAAGACTGCTAAGTTTTTTCTCCGTACCTTAGTGTTCTTCGCGTTTAAAATGACAACAAAAAGTAATTTCACATGAGAAGAAAAATATGCTTTTTATTTGCAGCCTTATCATTTTTAGCTGCGCCCGCCGCCGTTCAGGAAGACTTCGTTTTGATTAACGGCGTAAAATGGGCTACCCGTAATGTAGATGCTCCCGGAACTTTCGCTGTCAATCCCGAAGATGCCGGCATGTTTTATCAATGGAATCGTAACATTGGCTGGCGTGCTGCCGGCTCACTGATAAATTCCAACGGAGAAACGACCTGGAATAGCAGTACTCTTACCGATACTGCTACTACATGGGAAACTGCCAATAAGGTATGTCCCGAGGGCTATCGTATACCTACCAACGCCGAAATACAAAGTTTAATAGATTCCGGCGGTCAATGGACAGTTTTGAACGGAGTTAACGGCCGCCTGTTTGGTAACGGCGGCAATTCTGTTTTCCTGCCTGCTGCGGGCTATCGTTACGACTACGATGGTACGCTCAACCACGCCGGGTCAAGTGGCGGCTACTGGAGTAACCTGCGGAATGACCGCGGTGCATGTTGCATGTACTTCGGTAGCAGCGGTGCGGGCATATACTGCGACTACCGTATTTATGGGCAATTAGTGCGCTGTGTATTGGAGTGATTATTTCCCACAAAGACACAAAGAACACAAAGGTCGTCATAAAACCTTTGTGTTCTTTGTGTCTTTGTGGGAAATATTTATAAGTTGTTTATTTTTTTCCTGTTCAATATTTCTATAACTTTGCCGGGATTCTTAACGTAAAACACGAAGAGTTGCATAAATAAATGACAACAAGCAATCACATAAACGAAAATTTATCCCGGCTTGTCGGAAGTTCAGACAAAACTTCCGGTTTCATCGCTAAACATCAACATGACGACATCCGGAAACTTGCTCTCCAAGCAACAAAATACCCGGATATAGACTTTTCATTTGCCTTAAAACAAATTGCAGGTAAACAAATTGCGGCGGTCAAAATTCCTTCGTGGAGTAGGAGAGAAGATATACTTTACCCTGCTCATTTATCGTTGGAACAGTGCTCTTCCGAAATTACGGCTCAATATAAATCCTCCTTATTTCAAGGCAGGAAATTAGTTGACTTAACCGGCGGATTTGGCGTTGATTGTGCCTTTTTATCCGGTGGATTTGAGGAAGTGGTCTATGTTGAGCAAAATCCGGAACTGTGTGAAATTGCCCGTTCCAACTTTCGTGCCTTGTCTCTGAATCACATAACCGTATGCAACTGTCAGGCGGAATTTTATTTAAAAGAAATATCTCCGGTCGATTGCATCTTTTTAGACCCGGCACGACGCGATAAGCACGGACAAAAAACGGTGCAGATTTCCGGTTGTGAGCCAAATGTACAAGCATTGCAGCAGCAATTACTGGAAAAAGCGCGAACGGTGTGGATTAAATACTCGCCGATGCTGGATATTTCTTTGGCAGTTAACCAATTAGTAAATACAACAGAAGTTTATGTAATAGCTGTTGATAATGAATGTAAAGAGTTACTGTTTAAAATGGAAGCAAATACCGGTGCGAAAAAAGAACCTGTCATTCATTGTGTAAACCTGAAAAAAAACGATGAAATCGACCTTTTTACTTTTAAAAAGACGGAAGAAAATAATTCGGCGTGTATTTTTGCCGGTTCACTGTATAATTATTTATATGAACCAAACGTCTCTATCCTGAAAGCAGGGGCATATCGTTGCCTTACACAGCATTATGCTATTCGTAAACTGCATAAAAGCAGCCATTTATACACATCGGATATTTATATTCCCGATTTTCCCGGACGGATTTTTCACGTAAAGGATGTTTTTTCTCTGAATAAAAAGGAGAGCAAGCAGTCGTTTTCCGGAATAACGCAGGCAAATATCAGTGTTCGTAATTTTCCACTCAATGTTAATGAGTTAAGAAAAAAAACTGGACTGAAAGAGGGGGGGAATGTTTATCTTTTTGCAACTACGCTGAAAGATGAAAAAAAGGTAATAATTAGATGTGAGAAATTGTGAATACATTTAGATGTTTCCCACAAAGGCACAAAAAACACTAAGTCTTTTCTTTGTGGACTTTGTGTCTTTGTGGGAAATAAATAATTCAAATATGAAAAAAAATTCTAAATCACTGAAAATAAACATAATTCTAATCCTGCTTGGATTGATTATTTTTATTTGCCTGCCGAAAGAGCAAGATGAAACTGCGATTCAAAAAGCCAGTACAGCTTCGGACAACTTTTCGATTGAGAATGTTGAAATACAAATTAAAAACGTAGAGATACCGGCAAAACTAACAGACCGCAAAGAGCTGATTATCATTCACGCCGGGCACACGGTAAGCTACAATTCCGATTGGAAAATCCCGAACTGGGTGGCTTATGAACTGACAAAAGAAGAAGTTGCCGGCGAATTACCGCGAAGCAACAGTTTCAAGCCCGACCCTAATGTTCCAAAGGAAGAATCGGCAATTGACGATGATTATAAAAATTCGGGATGGGATAGGGGACATCTCGCTCCGGCTGCCGATATGAAATGGGATAAAAACGCAATGAAAGCGTCTTTTTATTTCTCCAATATTTGTCCGCAAAACCGGAATTTGAATGCCGGAGACTGGAAAGACCTGGAAGAGCAAATCCGGATTTTGGCCACACAAAAAGGAAATATTTACGTTGTGAGCGGTCCGGTTGTAAGTAAAAAATCCAAAACAATCGGGCAAAATAATGTAGCGGTTCCTGATGCCTTTTTCAAAGCGCTTTTACGAAACAATGAGGGAGAGTGGTCTGCCATTGCTTTTAAGTTTCCAAATAAAAGCGGAAAATCCCGACCGTTATCTACCTATGCTATGAGTGTAAAAGAAGTGGAAGCGATTACCGGTATTGATTTTTTTCACAACCTGCCTGACAGTATTGAAGAAAAAATTGAAAGTCAGGTTGATTTTATGAAATGGAGTATAAAACCGGGGAAATAACGTTGATAATAAAACTTTTCTGTCTTCATTTCTCCGGGGAAATATTATATTTATCCAACCTTCGCAAATTGAATTTACGTAGAAATAAGATTATTGTAAATTATTTATTATAAGATATTTGCCCAAAAAAGAGGTAAATAATTACATCAGTTCTCTTTTAATACTTCCGGATGCCGGTACCGCCCCTTTTTTCGCGTTATTTTTCCATACTCAATCGCTCGCGCCGGACAGCGGTGAATGCACGCCAAACACTGCACACATTGTTGCAACCAAACGGGATTGCGCTCTTTCATCACAATATTCCGGTTCGGGCAACATCTCTCGCATAAGCCGCAATGCGTGCAGTTTCCGGTTGTATAAAACCTGCTCGCTCCATACGTGTATTTACTGAAAGAAGGGTAAATAAGGTATGATTTTATTTTTGATGCAAATCCTCTGATATATAATGATTTATTTTCCGTTTTCTCTACTATTGCTTCAACTGTTTTTTCGATTGTACCGGCGGCATTCTGCAGTTTTTCTTTTTCAACTTCCGGACTGTCCACATCAAAAAAAGGAAACAGAATATAGGTATTCGGCATCTGTACCGTGTGGCAGGAAGTAAGCGTGAGACCCTTTTCTTTCAAACGTTCACGAAGCAATTCCCGCGTACAGCCGGCATCATCTCCGCAAGTACAAACGGAAAAAACGTGCTGGCCGTCGTAACCATTTAATTTTAACTGTTTTATAAATTTCAATAACAGGGTAGGGGGTCCCCAGGAATGAACCGGGAACACAAACCCAACTCGCTCATCCGGGGAAATGGAATATTCAAAAACAGGATTTTCATCGCGCAATACCTTATTGATGGAAATCAACGGTTCATTCAATTTTTCTCCGAGTTGCTTAGCAACCCATAGAGAATTTCCGGTGGCTGAGAAGTAGAATATCATTGGATGTCATTTTTTATTATTTTTTCCTTTTCCATTGATTCAGGGCATTTAATATTTCTCTATTTATGCTCATATCTATTCATTTTCGGCAAAATTGCACATTTTATCTATATAAAACGTGTGAATTATCACAAAATTGATAGTTATCACTCACGAAAGCTCACTCTGAAAAGTATAATACCCCTTAAAATCTGCCGAAAAATCAACCTGCCTGTCAAAAATTCCAAAAACAGACGAACCCGAGCCGGACATAGAAGCGTATAACGCACCTTTATCGTATAACTGTTCCTTTATTTCCGCAATAGCCGGATATTTGACAAAAATATTTTTTTCAAAATCGTTCATAATCCCGTTTTTCCACTCTTTTACCGGTCTTTTAATCCATTCTTTTATCGAAAATAGGCGAAATTAGCGAATATGCCTCCGGGGTTGAAATATGAATGCCGGGCTTGACCAGCACAAGAAAATATCCGTTAAGCGACAGTTCAACGGGTTCCAGTATATCCCCAATACCAGACGCAAATGCAGGCTTGTTTTTGATAAAGAAAGGACAATCGGCGCCTATTTTCGAGGCGTAACCTTCTAACTGCGAACCGGTTAAATTCAGTCCTAAAAACTCATTCAGCATTTTCAGCATAAAAGCGGCATCGGCAGACCCACCGCCCAATCCGGCACCAAAGGGAATCGCTTTTTCCAGATAAATGTCCAGTCCCGGAACGTAAAAATCCTTTTCCAGCAAATGCAGCGCTTTCATTACCAGGTTTTTGTCTGGGGCGCCCTCAATTAAGATTCCGGACGAATGGAACGAATGTTTCTCTCCGTTTGACGGGACAATTTCCAACGCATCTTTAACCGGAACAGGATAGAAAATAGTTTCCAGATTATGATAGCCATCGGGACGTTTTTCAACAATATTCAGTCCGATGTTTATTTTAGCATTTGGGAAAGTAATCATAATGTTAAAAATAATTTTTAAAGCAACCAAAGGTAAGAAAAGATGCGAAATATAACAACAAATATAATTTTTGAAAGAAATTTTTATAATTGAGAAATTTTATCTACATTTGTAGCCATAAAACGACTAAATAAAAAAGATACTATTATGAGAGCAGCAGTAAGAATGCAGGAGTTTGGAGCTATCAGCGTACAAACAGTAAGCACAAAAGAACCGAAAAGATTATCAAAGTTGGGACAATGGATGCGGAATAATCCGGGCGGAATAATAACCGTGATTGACAGAAAAGCAGTAAACAGATGATTGTATGAGGTATTTGATAGATACAAATGTGCTGATACATATCGCAGAAAGTGGTTATATATCAGACGATGTACGTGCTATTTTTGATGACTATGAAAACGCTATTTTTGTTTCTTCGGAAAATGTGAAAGAATTTGTTCATTTAATACAGGAAGGAAGAGTCATACTAAACAAACATTATAAGTCGCTTAATGTGTTTGATTTGATAGAAAATGAATTCGGGTTAAGCATAAAATTTGTTACCAAAGAACATTTGCGTACATTCGCAAACCTTGAATTAGTTGAAGGTCACAGAGACCCTAATGACCGTCTCATTATTGCACAAGCCATTACAGAAAAGATGCCGCTGATCAGCAATGATACCAAATTTCCAAAATACACGAGATTCGGCTTAGATTTTATTCCAAACCGTTGATATATTAAGCGAAAAAAATTACAAAAACCGGTAAAATTTAATGACAAAGTTTTACCGGTTTTTTTATCCACTTTACTAAAGGTTGGAAAAGTTTCTAATCTTCAAAATCTTATTTCACCTGTGTTAAATATACTTCTAAATATAGTTAGTTAGTGCAAACTAACTATATTTGCAAAATCAAAACAAAAAACAATGAAAAGCGATTTGAAAGAAAACATTGTAAAATTTACGCGGCTTATATCAGCGGCGGAAGAGGATGCAAAGAGATTATACGAAATGCAGGATTTGACCGCAACACAATTCAACTATTTGGAAATTATAGGCGAATTGGAAAATCCAACCCTAACGGAACTGGCATCAGCTATGGGATTGACAAAACCGTCCGTAACCATTGCTGTTGACCGTTTGATGATTAAGGGGCTTGTTCGTAAAGTGCGGTCGGACAGCGATAAGAGAAGTTCGCATTTGCACTTGACCGAATTTGGCGAGCAAATCAATAAACGGCACGACTACGCCCACGATTATATGATTGAGTTGATTGAGAGAAAATTGAATGAAAATGAAATAAAATCGTTTACGTTGTTATTGGATAAAATTATATGATGTGCGAAAGCGCGAAAAAGATACCGGAATTACTCCGTGTTTTTGTGCCGTAAAAAATAAAAACAAATGACAAGAGAAATAAAAAACAACCCGCAATTCTCCGGTTTGACGGATAGAGAAGTAAAATCACACCTCGAAAAAGACGGCTACAATGAATTGCCTGGCGGTAAGTCCCGCAACTTTTGGGCAATCATTTCCGGAGTGGTAAAAGAGCCGATGTTCCTGCTGCTTGTAGTTTGCGGAACGATTTATATGATACTCGGCAGCCTGGAAGAAGGGTTCGTGCTGCTTGGTTTCGTGTTTGTGATAATGTTTATTGAGTTTTATCAGGAGCGGAAAAGCGAGAAAGCGCTGGATGCGCTGAAAGACCTGGCTAGTCCGCGGGCGTTAGTTATCCGCAACAATACGGAAATACGCATTCCGGGGCGCGAAGTCGTATGTGATGATATTATCGTGCTTCAAGAGGGCGACCGCATACCTGCCGATGCAACCGTCCTGAAAAGCATAAATCTCCTAATCGATGAATCGTTGCTTACAGGCGAGTCTGTTCCGGTACGTAAACACGATTGGATAGGAGAGGACGACAAAGTCCAACCCGGCGGAGATGACCTGCCTTTTGTCTATTCCGGCTCTATAGTAGTGCAGGGCAACGGTCTGGCTAAAGTAACCCGGACGGGAATGAATACCCAAATCGGAAAAATAGGAAAGTCAATCAGTGAAGTGGAAGAATCGCCGAGCCGGCTGAAAAAAGAGATTGGCTCGTTAGTCAAACATCTGACTATAATAGGCGCAGTATTGTTTGTTGCGGTAATTGCCTTATATACAATTACTCGCGGCGACTTACTGCAAGGATTTCTGGCCGGTATTACGCTGGCAATGGCAATGCTTCCCGAAGAGTTTCCGGTGGTACTCACTATATTTATGGCTGTCGGAGCTTGGCGTATTTCCAAGAAACGGGTGTTGGCGCGGCGGCCAAACGCTATCGAGACGCTGGGTTCGGCAACGGTGCTGTGTACCGACAAAACCGGCACATTGACCGAAAATAAAATGAAAGTAACCAAACTCTACAACAAGGAAAACTATTGGACAACGAAAGATGCCGCCGGTTTTCCCGAAGAGTATCACGATATTATTGAATACGGTATATTGTCAAGCCAAATAAACCCTTTTGATCCAATGGAAAAAGCCATTAACAGCATTGGTGAATCCTTCCTGAAAGGCACGGAGCATTTGCACACCGACTGGGAAATGGTAAAGGAATATCCGTTGTCAAAAGAGTTGCTGGCGATGTCAAGATGCTTCCGTAGCAAGTCGTCCAACCGCTTGTCCATTGCCGCTAAAGGTGCTCCCGAAGCCATTTTTGACCTTTGCCATTTGCCTGACGGTCTGCAGGGGAAATATGCTGCGGCGGTACAGACAATGGCATCGGAGGGATTACGCGTGCTGGGCGTTGCCAAGTCGAGTGTGCCGCGCAGCCGGCTACCCGAAGGACAGCACGACTTCGATTTTGAATTTGTAGGCTTGATAGGCTTGTCCGACCCAATCCGTCCGGAAGTTCCGCAAGCGGTGAGAGAGTGCCTCCAAGCCGGAATCAGGGTAATTATGATTACGGGCGACTATCCGGTTACGGCGCAAAACATTGCAAAGGAAATCGGGTTGAAAAATTATACAGAGTACATTACCGGAGCGGAATTAACAGCGATGGACGAGCGCGAATTAAATGAAAAGATAAAAACAACAGATATATTCGCACGTGTAATTCCGGAACAGAAATTAAAGATTGTCAATGCATTAAAGCATAATAAAGAAGTAGTTGCAATGACGGGCGACGGAGTGAATGATGCACCGGCATTGAAAGCTGCCAACATTGGCATTGCTATGGGAGAAAAGGGAACTGACGTAGCGCGCGAGGCGTCCGAGCTGGTTTTGACGGACGATAATTTCGGATCCATTGTAGAGGCAATAAAAATGGGACGGCGCATTTTTGACAACCTGCAAAAATCCCTGGGATACATCTTTGCTATTCACGTGCCGATAGCCGGCTTGTCTCTTATTCCGGTGCTCATTGCCGGTTTGCCGCTCATTCTTTTTCCGGTGCACGTAGTTTTTCTCGAACTGATAATTGATCCCACCTGTTCGATCATTTTTGAAGCCGAACGGTCGGAGAAAAACATAATGTCTCATCCTCCGCGAAAAATCGACGAACCGTTTTTCGGCAGCAGAAAGATATTAATCAGTTGTTTTCAGGGAATTTGCATACTGATAGCTACCTTGGGCGTATATTTTTTCACGTTCGAAATGGGATACACAGAGGGCGAAGTAAAAGCGATGACATTCTCCACCTTGATTTTTGCCAACATTGCTACCATACTTACCAATCGTTCGTGGACATCATCTATCTTCACAATTCTGCGCACACCCAACAAAACCGTTAAATGGGTAGTCGGAGGGGCAGCATTATTTATTTTGCTGGTTCTGACTGTTCCTTTCCTGCAGCGCTTGTTTCAATTTTCGCCTGTCAGCGTTTTGGAAATAGCTCTTACGTTTGTTGTCGGAATGAGTACGATGATTTGGTTTGAGATTTATAAGTGGTTGAAGTTGCCTTCAAAAGCAATTTAGGACACAAACCTTAGTTTTGGATAAAGTGTGATATACCGGAGATATTCCGAATGGGCTTAATTTTCATTACGGTCAACGGCCTAAGGTAAAACGCTGCCTGAAAAAAACAATTTAAAAGTTCTGCCAGGCAGTGTTTGTCTTGGCTTTTCAAACCATCAGTTTATCCAAAACTCAGGTTAATATTACGGATAAAAAACTTTGTGGATTTTGTATAAATCTAACACAAAAAGTCGCAACGTTTTTTACGACCCCAAATATGATTTATTATTTCGGTGCCTTTCTGTACAAATAAACGGCAATTCCTGTATAAATAAAATTAGGCAGCCAAACCGCCATAAACGGCGATAACGCTCCGCTAACAGCAAAGGTCGAAGATACGGTATAAAATAAAATATATGAGAAACTGATTATCAAACCAATACCGAGATTCAGTCCCATTCCTCCCTTTACTTTTTTGGAAGAGAGTGAAACTCCGATGATTGTTAAGATGAATGAGGCAAAAGAGAAGGCGAACCGTTTTTCGTATTCGATTTCAAATTCCTTGATATTACCCACGCCACGGCTTCTTTGCTTGTCAATATAGGTTTTCAGTTCGGTGTTGGTCATCTGCTCATACATGCCGTAGTAAATGAAAAATTCGCTTGGGTCAACAGGGATAATCGTGTCAATCACAGCTCCCGATGTCAAGTTTTCGTACATCCCGTCAAAGGTGCGAATCATATACTTTTTGGCAATCCACTGGTGGGCTGAGTCCCAAACAAGTGTTTCAGCTGTCATTCTGGAAACCAGGGTTTTTCCATTAAATTTTTCCAGCGAAGCCCGGTAGCCGCGGTTAGTGTTTCTGTCGAAATAATCTACATATAAAATTTGCCCCGGCGAAACTTCCATTTGTACTCTCGAAACATCGGTCGAACGCTTTGCCTTTATGTATTTTTCTTGAAAATCAAGCCGCTCTTCATTCGCTTTCGGAATGACGTAGCCGCTCAAAAAGAAAGTCATCACGGCAATGATTCCCGCCGAAATCATATATGGGCGTACCAGCCGGTGAAAACTGATGCCACTTGCCTGTATCGCAATGATTTCCGAATTTTCCGCCATTTTGGAAGTAAAGAAAATAACAGAAATAAACGTAAATAATGCGCTGAACAGGTTAGCAAAATAGGGGATAAAATTGAGATAATAATCAAATACAATGGCTCTCATAGGAGCCTCTTTTTCCATAAAATTATCAAGTTTTTCAGACACATCAAAGACCACCGCAATACTGATAATTAACGCGATAGAAAGAAAAAAAGTTCCTAAAAACTTTTTGATAATGTAGTAATCAATACGTTTTAAGCACAATCTGTCCCAAAACTTCTCGAAAGAAAAGTCAGACGAGATATTGGAGGAGGACGTTTCCTCTATTTGCTTTTTTATATCGTTCATTTTTAACTTTTTACAATCTTACATTTAATCTTTCTACCATTCCCGGTTTCCACGAAGAGAAATCTCCGGCAATGATATGTTTTCGCGCTTCGCCTACCAGCCACAGGTAAAACGACAAATTATGAATTGAGGCTATCTGCATGGCAAGTAACTCCTGCGCAATAAAGAGGTGCCGCAAGTAAGCCTTGGAATACACCTTATCAACGTAAGAAGTACCGTTTTCGTCTAATGGAGAAAAGTCGTTAGCCCATTTTTTATTCCGCATGTTCATTGTACCGTTTTGCGTGAAAAGCATTCCGTTTCTGCCGTTCCGGGTGGGCATCACACAATCGAACATATCCACACCGCGTTCAATTGCTTCGAGAATATTAACCGGCGTACCGACTCCCATTAGATAACGCGGCTTATCTGCCGGTAGTATTTCGTTGACTACTTCAATCATTTCATACATCACTCCGGCAGGTTCGCCCACAGCAAGTCCGCCGATAGCATTTCCTTCCCGGTTTTGAGAGGCAATAAATTCAGCCGACTGCCGGCGCAAATCCGCAAACGTACAGCCTTGTACAATCGGGAAAAAGGTTTGGCTGTATCCGTATTTCGGCTCTGTTTCGTCAAAACGCCTGAGACCTCGTTCCAGCCAGCGGTGTGTCATCTCCATTGATTTTTTGGCGTATCCGTATTCTGCAGTCCCGGGCGTACACTCGTCCAATGCCATAATAATATCCGCACCGATAATTCGCTGTGTATCAACCACATTTTCGGGTGTAAAAATATGCTTGGAGCCATCTATATGCGAACTAAAAACAGCCCCTTCTTCCGTCAGTTTGCGGTTACCGGACAATGAAAAAACCTGAAAGCCGCCGCTATCCGTCAGCATGGGCTTATCCCAGCCGTTAAACTTGTGCAATCCGCCTGCTTTTTCCAGCACGTCAAGTCCGGGACGAAGGTATAAATGGTAAGTATTTCCCAAAATAATCTGTGCATGAATATCCTCCTTTAACTCATGCTGGTGCACTCCTTTGACCGAACCCAGTGTCCCGACAGGCATAAAAATAGGTGTTTCTATCTCTCCGTGGCCAGTCGTGATTTTCCCCGCCCGCGCATTGCTTTTTGTATCTGTATATTGTAATTCAAATTTCATTCCGAATCCTGTTAATTTTTACTTATTTCATCCGGTTCCCACAACGAGATAGCCTCTTTTTTCCTGGTTCGATTCCAATTTTTAAAATCCTCAAAAGTTTCTATTCCCTCGCCAATTACCGCCTGATAAATGTCAATTCCGCGAGCCTGCTCCTTTTGCCGGTTACATTCCCACTTTATTTCTAAAATAGTTTGCTTGGTTTTTCCGGTCAAGGCGGCTTTTATTTTTCCGGTTACACGTTCTATTACACCCACGTATGCCGATTCATTTTTTATGTGCATAATATCAATCGTCCAAATACGTCCGGGTGTTTCCTGATAGGACAAATGCCACTCAAAACACATATCTTCCACATCCAGCAGATTCCGGTATGTAACCTCTTTTATTTTCGGATTCCGGCTTATCTGAGCTACGGCATTGAAACTTTTTTCAATGGAAAACTCATCGGAATAGACATGAAAATCAATATCCAAGCGACTCATAAGAAGTCCGGAACTTACGGATCCGACTAAATTACAAGTTGAATCTAACTTCTCCCAAATTTCTTTAATTTTCAATTCCGCAATAATTTCAAATGCTTTTTCTAAATTTTCCTTCGAAATATTTTCTACGCTTTCCATAATTATGCCACTTTATCTTCTAACCCGGCACTTTTAAACGTAAACTTTTTTTGCGAAAGATAACTGAAAGTAATCGCAAAAACAGTAACCAGCATCTTGGAAGGCGTTGCCCAAAAGCCAAAACCATCCACCATTACTTTTAATCCGACATAAATAATTAATATATTGGTAATTACAACCAAAAAATAACGAAACAGTTGAACTCTTCCGCGCAAATTTGAAGCTGTAAAAGTAATGTATTTTTGCAGTAAAAATCCCGTTAAAAGTGTAACCGGAAACACAATGGCAAATGCGGCAATGTGCGGACTAAGTGTTATAAATCCGACATGCAAATTATTTTCTTGTTGAAAAACATAGTTGTAAATAACAAAGTACAGCACCCAGTCAAACACAAGATTCCCGCCTCCACATGCCGCATAGCGAAACAGCTGACGAGAGACATAAGGAGCGAACGGCAGATAAAAGAAATCTATCAACCGCGCTATTTGCTTCATTATTTTGATGATTAAATTTCGCATAACAAGGGGGCAAAGATAAAGAAAATTTTTTACATTTACCGGAACCGTAAAGAAGAGTTATTTCGCAAAAGGAATAAGTTTAAAAGTTTAAAAATTTAAAGTTTAAGGTTTAATACAATCCTAACAACTTAAACTTTAAACTTTTAAACTAATTAACAATCATCCTAACACATAGTTAATACAGAAAGCAAAATCACTTTCTATAAATTATTACAATTTTGTAACAAAATCTCTTTTTAACCCTCAAAATTTTATCAAAGAACATATTTTTTCATATATTTGCGAAAAAATGCTGGCAGAATATATCACATACTCTACCAACATTAAAACTAATCTAATACGATCCTTAAATGTGTTGATTAGATTTTTGGAAATAATATTTCCTTCTTTGTTTTATTATTACATTTACTTACATGTACAAAGATATGGCAATGAATAACTTAAAGCAAGACTTTGTGTGAAAGTGTAATAGAAAATAAAGTCAAATATTGATACAAATAAAAAATAGATTACTATTATGACATATCCGGAAGGATATAAAGAAAAAAACCTCTAAAAATGTCACATTTTTGAAAGATTGTAGTAAATTTTGTCCGAAAATATAAATATTTAAATACTTGTGTAAGAATGAAAATGATGAATGATGATTGGTATGACTATTTTATAGAGACAATTTATAAAAAATATCCTAAGAAATCTCAACTTGCGGATGCTTTGACAGATTTGTTGAAAATTGAGAAAGAGTCAGTTTACCGGAGGTTGCGTAAGAATATTTTGTTTTCTGCCATCGAAATAGGAAGGATAGCTTCTGCATGGAATATTTCGCTGGATGAAATTATTGGACACAAATCAAACGAAATTGACTTTAAGGTAGAAATGTTTGATTATTTTAATCCTACTGATGAAGAAATGATTCGTATTCAGGCATGGATTGACCGGCTCGAAAATTTTACAAAACAGCCGAATGCAGAATATATAGAGATACTCAATCAGTTTTCTCGTATTACTATTTCTCAATATGTAAATTTAGGTCGATTTTATTACTTGAAATGGGCTTACAGATATTATAGTGAAAAGAAAATATTACCGTATTCGGAGATTGTTTTTTCGGAAAAGGTAACTAAACTCAATGCAGATTATTTAATGCTGTCAAAAAAGATACCCAAAACGACTTTTATATGGGATCCGATGATTTTCGAGCATCTACTAAATGATATTCGCTATTTTCATTCCATTTATTTGATTACCGATGAAGAAAAAGAACTTATAAAAACAGATTTATATAACTATTTGAACAATGGGAGCAAAGTGTTGAACGAAGGTCACTGGAGCGCTACTGAGAATAAGGTAGAGTTATATATATCTTATACGAGTATTGATTCAAATTACAGTTGTTATTACTCGGATACAAGTAAGTTGTGCCGTATTCACGCCTTTACTATGAATGAATTTTCTTCGTCCGATGCAAAAACAGTGGAAAAATATAGAGCTTGGATACAATCCAAGAAACGGTCGTCGGTTCAGATTTCAGGAGCAGATGAAAAGAGAAGAATAGAGTTTCTCAACAAGCAATATAGATTGATTGATACACTGTAGGCATTCGTAAAATTGTTACTTCAAAAGTAATATGAAATAGCAACTATATTTAACTACAAGCAATTGCATTCATGTTTTATTTGTGTAAATTTGTGCATTTCGCGTTAATTGTAAACTTTCGTTAACCATATCATAAATTTTAACTAAAAAATGAACATTCTCGAAAATGAATATTATGGAAATAGCCTTGAAAGCTGGGGCATCTCCTTGTTGATTATCATTGGAGCACTTATACTCAACAAAGGTATTGTGCTGTTTAACCGGCACGTTATTTTGAAATTGGCAGCTAAAAGAAAAGGCTGGCTAATTAGTATTTTATTTAACGCATTGGAAAAGCCCATTTTATTAGGAGTGATATTAGCTTCTATATGGTTCGCTTCCAGTCGGTTAAATATAAATCCAACGGTGTTTGGCTCCATTTTAAAATCGTATAAGCTATTGATTGTACTGAATATTACGTGGTTTTTTGCCCGCTTTATGACTGGTTTTCTGGAAGAGCATAGCTATTCGGAGGAAGAACAGCCTCGAAGAAGAGGTTTCCGGATTGACTCCCGTTTGTTACCGGTTATCAAGCGTATTTTTCTCATTCTTATTTGGATTATCGGGATTATGACGGCATTGAATAATGTCGGCGTAAAAGTAACAACACTGCTGGGAACGCTCGGAATAGGGGGGATTGCCTTTGCTTTGGCAGCACAGGATACTATCAAAAATATTTTCGGAGGTATTACTATTTTTACCGATAAGCCTTTCCGGCTGGGCGATACAATCCGGTATGAATCAATAGAGGGTACGGTGCGCGACATCGGTTTACGGAGTACCCGCATCCGGACTTCAGACAAGCGTATGGTAACCATACCCAACTATAAAATCACGGATGCGGCAATAGTCAATATATCTTCGGAACAGGGCAGGCGTGTGGTTCTTATGTTAGGACTGATGATTGATACAAGCGCAAGCCAAATGCAAAAAGCATTGGATATTCTGAAAGAAATGCCCGGTGTAATATCAGGAGTGCACCACAAAGACCTGTCTGCTGTTTTTTCAGATTTCGGAAGTTCATCCTTCAACATTACTTATACCTATTTTATCCGTAAATCGGCAGACATAAGCGAGACAATTTCAAAAGTAAATCTTGAAATACTTCGTAGTTTCAATGAGGCAGAGATAAAATTTGCATTGCCTTTGCAGATACGTTCGTAAAGTTTGTCTCAAAGTTATTAATGGTGTACGAAATGTAAAAAAGGTTGTTTGGATTAATATTAGAAACAGCATGCAAGCAAAAGATTTTGAAAAAATAGTTGACGGAAAACCGGTCGGATTATTCACATTAATCAACACAAGCGGTGCAGCAATGTTTGTAACCAATTATGGTGCAAAAATTGTATCGCTGCATGTTCCCGATAAAAACGGCAAACTGGTCGATGTGGTTATGGGAAAAAGCCGTATAGACGATTATCTGAATGACCAGGAACCGTTTTTCGGAGCCATTTGCGGACGAACTGCCAACCGGATTGCCAACGGACGTTTTATGTTAGACGGTATCAAATATCAATTAGCAATCAACAACCCTCCCAATAATTTACACGGTGGCGCGAAAGGATTCTTTGCGGTAGTGCAAACAGACAAGCAAACTCTTGAATTGAGTTACCTGTCTAAAGACGGCGAAGAGGGTTTCCCCGGAAATTTACAAGTTAACGTTACCTACAAATGGACAAACGAAAACAGCCTGGAAATTAGATATAAAGCCGTTACGGATAAAACAACCATCCTGAACCTGACTAATCATTCCTATTTCAATCTTTCGGGCGAAGGAGATTCGTCTATCCTCGACCACGAATTACAAATCAATGCCGATACGTTTCTGCCTGTAAACGAGGTTTCTATCCCGTTTGGAAAACCGGCGGAAGTAGAGAATACGCCTTTCGATTTCCGTTCCCCGCACACAATCGGCGAGCGAATCGAAGAAGAAAACACCCAATTACATTACGGAAAAGGATATGATCACAATTTTATCATCAACCGGATTGATAAAGAGTTAACTTTTGCCGCAAAAGCAATTTCTCCTAAAACCGGTATTATGATGGAAACTTATACCACCGAACCGGGACTCCAGCTTTATACCGGCAATTGCATGGACGGCAGTTTTATTGGAAAAAATAATCATCGTTATCCGTTCCGTTCTGCATTCTGCTTAGAAACGCAGCATTATCCCGATAGTATTAATCAACCGGGATATCCTTCAATCATACTTCGCCCCGAAGAGTTTTTTTTGTCGAAAACAGTTTACCGGTTTACGACTCTGTAATGGAATTTAAAACATTTCAAATTTCTCTTAAATAGAAGAGAAGCATGTCTATCCGGCACCGGATCGAATTATATCCACACATAATTTAGCTCAAACAGACTCTAATATTTCGTCTAACAATTCAAATCAAGTTCAAATACACCAAGGAAAATGAGTTAAAGTTTTGGTAGTGATGAAAGGAGTGTGTTTGTAATTTTCGTCAATACTAAAAAAATATTTTAAAATCATATTCTCATAAATACTTCTTTAAAAATTACAAAAGTAAACACAAAATAATATTGTTACAAATGTAATTCAACGGTAAAGCATAAAACATTTGTAATTATTATGTCCACATAGCAAATAATTCACAACAGTAACTTTACATTAGTAATCAAGCTCCAAGGATAACAAAAAATTATTCTCTATTAAACATACAATATTTTTTAAATCACAAATTGCTGTAAACCAAGCAAATAAACTATAAATATTAAAGTAATAAATCAC